>CEUV01075339.1_pt1 | contig 17142 bp, 16 predicted proteins | sample 356401 | NCBI WGS metagenome assembly CEUV01 (sample SAMEA2622710, study PRJEB7988) | marine metagenome | isolation source: saline water (ENVO:00002010), including
AAATAGAAAGATCCAGCTGCTAATTCTCTGCCATCTTTTAAATTGAGAGTTAAATTTTCCGCTAGTCCGTCATTAAAACTAATGTCAAAGAAGTCTCCAATAACAGCATTACCAGATACAGTTATTTGGACCCCATTATATTCAATGAAATTTTGAAACTTTTCAAGCTCTTTGCCATATTGATCTTTGAGTGCCCATTTTTCGTCAATTGCTGAAAACTCCAGCTTATATTCCTGATCTATCAAGCTATCATACGAACCCTTAATGTCTAACTGAGAGGAGCTCTTCATATCTCCATGTTTTTCAATTTGAATTCCATTGAGTTTGAAATATTCTTTGGCCAAATCACCATTCAAATCAACGCCCATTACGTGCACATCATTGAACTCACTTACTATTTTACGCGTTAGATCATCCAATGCGGCTTTTGTTTCAACTAGTGTAATATCAGAAGCCAGACTACCAGCAATTTGACCACCTTGTATTTGGACTTTAGAGAGCCCACTATCATGCGAACTTTTTAGGAAAACTTTTGAAGTTCCATCTACTGTTTGAACTGACAGTGAAGAAACGTTTATGCCAGAAAGAAGAGACTGACCTTGACCAGAAGTACCAGCGTTTACTTCTACTAAACCGCCGGTCTTATATGCCACAGTGATATCTACTAATTCACTCAATTTACGAAGTAGCGAGTCTCTTTGGTCCAGTAAATCATTAGGAACACTGGTGCTTGAGACAATTCCCATCATCTCTTTTTGGATTTCGCCTAATTGTTTTAGAATACCATTAGCTTCTTCCACATCGTTTGAAATGTTATCTTCAACTAGCGTTCTTAAATCAGAGATGCCCTTGGCAACGTTTCTTATCGAAGTAACTAGGGCACTGGAGGCATCAACGGCTATATGCCTGCCAGCAAGATCCGATGGATCCTGGGCAACACCATTCAATGCAGCAAATAATTCCTGAAGTCTTTCAGAGACTGTACCCTCAGGTGGCCTAACCACTTGCTCAAGTTGATCTAATATCACAGCCTGTGAGGTAGAAAAAGAGAACCCCGAGGTTGCATTTTGCAACTGCATATCAATAAATTGATCAAAAGCCCTCGTTATGCCATCAATTCTGACACCGTAGCCTGCTGTATGAGAAATCTGTAGTACTTCCGAACCAGATTTTACTTCACTTATTGGGGCGTCTCGGCGAGCATAAGCTTCATTACCAACATTAGCAATGTTTTGTCCTGTAGTAGCAAGTCCTTCCTTGTAGGCCTGCAACCCAGATTTAGCTATGCCATAAATATCGCTCATCTTTCTTGCCCAGATCCCGACATCTGACTAATTATTGCCTCTGCAATTCCAATATCGACTTTTTTGCTTGAACTTTTAGCGAGTTCTTCGTGATACATTTGTAGAAAATTATCATCAGCCGTTGTTTCAAATAATTCATCGCTCAGCTTACTTTCACGAGCCTGCTTAAGAAGCATCTGAATAAAAATTGCTTCAAATTGGTCAGCTACGTCACTTAACTGATCCACATTGTTTGTTTCATTTACGTTTCTTAAAGACTGAAAACTCTTCAAATTTGAAGAGTTTCTATTCTGCAAATTTTCCATCGCAACTAAGCTTTGGAGTTTTGAATTGATGGCCTCTGTCATTTCATTGCCTTTAAATAACAATCAATTCAGCATTCAGAGCGCCGGCTTCTCTAAGCGCTTCTAATATTGCTACTAAATCTGAGGGCGTTGCTCCTACTGCATTAATTGCGTCAACTAAATCACTTAAGGAAACACCCGCATCAAAGAGAAAAGCTTTGGCTAGGTCTTCTTTGACTTCAATTTCCGTCTGAGGGACTGCAGTGGCTTCAGCATTTGCTTGAGCTCCATCACCAATAGCAGTGGCATCGCCTCCCTCTATCTCCACATCTTCACTAACTTTCACCGACAGCGTGCCGTGAGAGACTGCTGCTGGCGTTACCTTAACATTTCCACTGATTACCAACGTGCCCGTTCTGGAATTCACAATAATTTTTGCTGCGGGCTCGCTTCTTTGAACCTCAATGTTTTCTAAAACCGAAACGAACGCAACTTTTTGTGTTGGGTCTTCAGGAGCGCGAACTCTAATACTGTTGGTATCCAGTGGAATAGCCGAACCGGGTCCAAAAACACTGTCAACTGCATTGGCAATATTATTAGCCGTTGAAAAGTCACCTTTATGTAAATTCAAAATTACAAAATCGGTACTTAGAAACTCTGTTGGAACCAGCCGTTCAACCGATGCCCCTCTCGGGATCCTACCGACAGTCGGTATGTTAACGGTTAAAGACGAATTATCTCCTCCTTCAACTCCCAAACCACCAACAACAACGTTTCCTTGAGCGATTGCATATGTCTCTCCGTCGGCACCCAAAAGTGGCGACATCAATAGAGTCCCTCCTTTTAACGATGTTGCACCACCAACCGTGGATACCGTTACGTCAATAGACTGACCAGGTTTTGTAAAGGGTGGCAAATCTGCAGTAATCATCACTGCAGCAGCATTATCACCATTAAAACCATCAAGGCCGGAGGTAATCCCAAAACGAGAAACTAAAGATTGCATTGATTGCAATGTAATACCTGTATTGCCGTCTCCCGAGCCTGCTAAACCAACAACCACGCCATAACCAACTAACTGATTAGATCTAATACCAGCAAGCGAAGTAAGGTCTTTGATACGATCAGCTGAAACCAAATTAGCTTGGCAAACAAAAGTAAAAATTGTTAAAAATAGTGTCTTAAAAAAATGGTTCATGATGTAAACCTAAAGTGGTGTAATTGTTTCAAGCATTTTAGTGTACCAGCCCTTTTTTGCGCTTCTAGCAGTATCACCGGCACCAATATAATTGATGTCAGCATTGGCTATTCGATCAGACTGAACGACGTTGTCGGATGAGATATCACGCGGTCTTACTATACCTGATACGCGGATATATTCGTCTCCATTGTTTAAAGTTAATTTCTTTTGACCTAGAATTTCCAAGTTGCCATTTGAAAATACCCGAACAACGTGAACTGAAATTAATCCTGTTAATGAATTAGATTGGTTTGATGAACCAGAACCACTAAATGTACTTTCACCACTTGAAGTAAATTCAGCATCTTCAGGAATTCCATTTCCAATAACAGGTAACTTTTGCATTACAGTTGGTAGAGACAACTTATTTTCACTGGCACGTGAAGTTGCAGCGTTTTGTGATTTTGTGGCCTGGAAGCTTTCTGTAAAAGATACCGTCAATATGTCACCTACGCGGTGAGCCCTCGCCTCCATAGCGAATAAACTCCCCTTATCTTGCTGATAAATACTGCCAAAGTCCGTATCATCATCGGTTTCTTCCGAGTCCTGAAAATACATAGGCTGAAATTCGGCTGTCCGTTGATCCTCAACGTACGTATCACAAGCACCTAATAAGACAAATAATATAATGATATATTTTAGCAATATGCACCTATAAATTCCGAGAAATAAACTGCATCATTTCGTCCACAGCCGTTATAGATTTTGAGCTAACTTCATAAGCTCTCTGGGTCTCAATCATGTCAACGAGCTGTTGCACAACGTTTACATTTGAACTCTCAACATAACCCTGGAGAACTTTGCCAAATCCTCCATCTAGTGGGGCGCCTTCCTGAGCGGCTCCACTTTCTGCAGAGGGAACAAAAAAGTTTTCTCCAACCGGTGTTAAGCCTCGTGGGTTGCTAAAATTTGCTAATGAAATTTGTCCTACCTCTTGCGCAATGTCATTTCCTGGTGTCGTGACACTTACAATGCCTGTGCTGGAAATATTTATGCTTGTTGCATCAGCCGGAACCTGAATTTGTGGCTGCAGGACATATCCGCTTGTAGTTGTTAAAACACCTTCCGCATTACGAGAAAGGATACCAGAACGTGTGTAACCAACCCTGCCGTCTGGAAGTAAGGCTTGAAAGAAACCCTGACCATCTATTGCCAAGTCCAATGAGTTATCAGTGTTTACAAGTCCACCTTGTGTAAAAAGTTTTTGGGTACTAACAACTTTTACACCTGTTCCTACTGCTAATGGGGAAGTCAGAGCCGTGTCGTCTGCTGTTTGAGCACCAGCTGTCTTAACTATTTGATAGAATAGTGTTTCAAAATTTGCACGATCGCGTTTGAAACCGGTTGTATTAACGTTGGCCAGATTGTTAGCAATTACTTGCATCTTATATTGTTGAGCCGTTAGCCCTGTTTTGGCTACATGCATTGCAGATGTTGACATTTTTTTGCCCTTCTTAGTTTCAATAGTAAGAGCAAAGACTATGCCAAACCGGCTTTTATGTTGGCAGGCTCATTAATTTAGCTCCAGCGCTGTCAAGGTCGCTGGCTTTTTTGATCAGTTTCACATTTATTTCGAACTGTCGTTGCATATCGATATTTCGGATAAGTTCTTCGATGGCACTTACATTAGATGCCTCTAAATACCCCTGCCCAAACCTAGCCGTTTGATCAGGAGCTGGCACCGTACCATCTTCTTTCCTGATGTTACCATCTAAACTTTTGACGAGTTGCTCTAACTCACTAGAAGTTGATCCTACAAACCCAACACTCGTAAGTTCTCCATCTGGCGCTCCAGTTTGTTGAACCAGAATTTCACCGATATCAGTAATACTCATTGACGTGAAATTAGGTAATTCTATGGGTTCTAAACCATCTGATAAAATCAGGTCACCAACTCCATTGATGAGTTGGTTTAGTGAATTAATTCCAAAATCACCACGCCTTGAAAGAGCAACCTCACCATTTGCAGGCTGAATATAAAAGAAACCTTGATTGAGCACTGCGACATCAGTTTCAAGACCAGTACTTTGCAAGCTTCCTGGCTGCTGCGAAAATAGTCTGCGTTCTGTTTCTAGAGGGAGGACCTTAGCGGAGGCCTTCTCCATTTCCTTGAGGAAGCCCGCATTTCCTTCATTTGGTAAATCTCTACGAAATCCTGGAACGTTTATGTTGGCTAAGTTATGGGCAAGATCAAATTTATTGTCTTGCATTTGCCTGAGAGCGCTTAAAGCTGTCTGCGCGAGCCTGTCCATAACTTAGCCTAATTCACTTAAATTTAACTGCGAATATTAATTATTGTTTGGGTCATGCTAGTCGAAGTCTCAATTGCCTTCGCTGCTGCTTGATAATTACGCTGCGAAGTGATCAAATTTACCAACTCTTCTGTAATATCGACATTCGATCGCTCAAGCGAGCCAGACAATATTTGACCATAACCATCTTCAGCTGCTTCACCTAACTGAGGATCACCACTCGCAGCTGTTGAGATAAAAGTAGAATTACCAATTTGCTTTAATCCACTTTCACTAGCAAAACTTGCAAGCATAATTTTACCTAATGTTAAATTCTGTCCATTAGAGTAACCAGCCCTGATATTACCATAGTTATCTATTTCAAGATTGGTTAGTCTACCTGCTGAGTATCCATCCTGACTAACACCGCTTGCAGAAAAAGGCTGATCAAACTGCGTTGCGCCGTTGAAATCTAATGTCAAACTTGTCAAACTTGGATCCCCCTCATAGGTCACAGTGGTAACTGGGCTTACAAGTCGTCCATCCAAATCAAAGGTAAGCTCACCTTCATCCAGGTAGAGAGGGTAGAAATCCTCAACCATGTTATCAGCAAAGTCTTGAGAATTTGCAGTTATTTCACCTTGAGGGGAAATATATAGTGGACGACCTAACTCATCAGTTGCCTGAACTGGCTGCCTAACGGATGTTGTTTCACCAAGCCCAAGGGGTATGTCCTTCAATCCAAAACGCAATGCTCCATTAACGGCAATTGTAGTGCCCTCACCCGTAGTTGCAGTCGTAAAACTAAAGCTATTAGTGTCAGCGTTGTAATCAACTGTAACGCCACCAACAGATTGTCCCGAAACTGGGTTTTTCATCGCGTTAATTCGATCTTGAAGTGCTGCCGCAAGTGTATCGCCCTTATAGTTTCCTTCTGGAATAGTTATCGAAGCACTTACTCCACCTACAACAACGTTGAAGATATTCTCTCCTGCTTGTGAGGTTACTGTGAAGGCTTTGGTCATATCCATAAGAGCCTCGTACCCGACTGCAATTGCAGGTGTCGATACAAGTCCAGAAGGTTCAGTATAACCCTCAACACCTTCTCTTGGAAAACCCATGATCTGATTGCTGCCTCTTCCGATTTTATTAAATGCATAATCGGCAGTATCGGTTGTATCAACAGCACCCGATAGTAGAAGGTTATACCTTCCAACCGCAACACTTGAGGCATTTTGGGCAGTCTCAACACCAACCACAGAACCTGCTCCAATAGCTTCTCCTGTAGTACCGCTCGAAATATTAAAGACGTTATTTACAGTATCAAACTCGACTTCCATACCGAAGCGCTTGTTTTCTTGTCTTATTTCTGGGCCATCGTTTACAAAAGCATCGCCTAGTAATAAGCCACCTGTTTGAAGATCCAATTCCGGACTTTCACCAAGAGCCGGTATTCCCAACCCATTTTTACCAGAGTCTAACTTCTTGCTGTACACAGTGAAGGTATCAAAACCAACACCGGTACCCTTACCGAGTTGGGCGTTCACACCGTCAAAAGTCAGTCGCTGGTTCGCTTCATCATAACCAATTTTCACTGCTGGGTCTCTCTCGTCAACCCAGTTCATAGTTTCCGTTAAACTGTCCAATCCATAGTCTGATAGGGCTGTACCACCCGCGGTAAATGCAAAAGCTGCAGCGTCGTTTGAAGATTGTCTTTTTGCAGACTCACCGATTTCGCGCACAACTATCTTATTTGAATAATAGACTTCATCAACCCCCTCTACTAAGTCTGAAGTGTCTTCAAAGAAGGCTTCGATATGATCAGACGGCTTAGCTAAGATTGTTATCTCGTCTTGAGCACCCGCGGGAAGCGCGCCACCTGTCACTATAAAGTCTAACACAAAAGTAGTGTCTGTAGTATCGTCCGAATAACTCTTGATAGCGATTTCATTAGAACCGAATAAATCAATGTATTCCGTACCTTCACCGAGAGTAGCTGTATCATTCTGCTGAAATCTAAGCACCTCAAGATTGTCAGTAATTACTCCGTTAATAGTGACCTCCAAATAACCATCAGTATTAACAGCAATTTCCTTAATTTCATTAGCACCAGCGCCAGGTCCAATACCACCAGCAGGCTGAGTGAATACCTTATCATATGCCTTAATGTCAGGATTATTGCCCACATTTGAATAAGCAAGATAACGATCTACTGATGCACCGTCGTTAGTGTGCGATACGGTAATTACGTCATAATCATCTGGAGCAGTGGTAATAGCATCACCAACTACTTTCTTAAATAGTTTACCTTCCGCTCCAATGTTCGCAACTTTTGTTGTTTCAGCACCACTTCCGTTCTGAATATACTGATTTAACTCAGTGTTGATGCGCACTTGAGCATGAGTAAGGAATTCATTCATACTCATACCATCTTCAGGAGTAGTTGTTACTAGCGTGTCTTCGTGTAAATCTATCGAGATTGGACTAGGCAATCCTGTTGACTTCCCATCGCCTGATGATTGTTTAAAATCAATGGTGAAAGTACTATCTACGTCCTCTGTTAATTGAACCTTTTTATCGTCACCAAATGCATCTCTCAGCGCGACTTCAACAACATGAGCAAGCTGTTCACCATCATATGTGCCTGGTGGAATATCTATTGAAACTGGCCCACTATTGTCGACATCTACCAGTAAAAAGTCCTTACCCCAAAAAGTTCCTGGAACAACTGGGTCAACATTAGCCAACGACTGATACTCCATAGTTCTTTTAAAATGCATCGGATCTGTTACGACCTCAATCGTACGCCCATCGCCTAGATAAGACTCTAAGCCTAAGCCAGTAAGCATTGCAGGTGTTGATTTTTGCGCCTCGCCAAGATCATCAGCCCTGTACAATGGAGAACCCTTACCCTCTAAAATATAGGCAGGATCTTCAGGTGTCGTTGTCTTTTGCCCAAATTTATCGATAAACTGAGAAGTCCCTTTTGTATCGGTTGCGCGAGTTAAAGTTGGAAAAATTTCTGTTCCATCAACAAACATTTTTGTGTCATATTTATAAGTCGGATTAGTTGCTGTAGGGTCCTGTGTTTTAATGTAAAAAACAGTTGCTGACTTTGGATTTCCACCATTATCAAAAATCGTAACAGAAGACGATGCAGAATATGTCTTTGCATCATTTGGGTCAAACTCCACATCAGCTGCTATAATCTCAGCATCAGAAGGTAAATTCACACCCATTTTAATGTTGTTAGTTGCTTGAGGCTCTCCAAAATTTGACGCCAATTGCATTTTAGTTGCACCCTGAAGCGTTTTGTCCGAAACAGCTCCCGCATCATCTACAGGATAACCCAGTAAAAATTGACCATTGCTATCGACGATGTAACCAGCATCATTTACTTCAAAGGCACCATTTCGCGAGAACACAGTCTGACCGGCATTTCCACCACCCTGCATGACAAAGAAGCCCTGCCCAGATATTGCCATATCAAGAGTATTTGTAGACTGACTAATATTACCCTGCGAGAATTGTTGCTTGATAGATTTGGTAGCGGTACCTGCACCGACAGAATTTGTTTGTAGCGGGGTCGATCCAAAGATGTCGCCAAATTCAGTACGACTTTTTTTAAAGCCACTGGAACCCACATTCGCAATATTATTCGAAGTGGTTGATATATCTGTTTGCGCGCCTTTCAAGCCGGTCAATGCTGTGTAAAAAGACATTTTTAACTCCTGTTACGGTCTACTATTTTTGTGTTTGTTGCAATTTCTATGCCAAAATTTTTGTGGCTTTTATCTAAAGTTAACAGCTGAAGATACATCAATATCTCCATAATCTTCTACATTGAGTAGAACCTGTTTTGTTTCACCTGTCCCAACCGAAGCTGAGATAACTTTTGAATAAATGGAGGGGCTCAATTGCTCTGGACCATTACCAGTATCAATAAGCGCTTCTATCTTAATGCGTTTGTTTTTATCTAAAATTTCTTGTGGGATATTCGCCCAAGAAAAACCTACCAAGCCAGCGCCTAGCGAACCGAGATCCTCTGAATGAAGTTCCTCGTTAGTTTCAGCATCAAAATAAGTTAGTTTGGTAAAAAGGGTCTGCTCAGGGAGATCAAGAACTCCATGAAGTTCCCCGTCTTCATTTGGCCTACCAAAATTACCGGGAACAAGTACTGAGTGTCCCAGTAAATTTGATGCCGTAGAAATTCTAGCTTGATCAAATTCTTCTACTAGTTTTCCTATAGAATTATTCATTTCCTGGATACCAGTAACAGTTGAAAACTGGGCCATTTGCGCGATAAAATCACCATTGTCCATTGGCGCAAATGGATCTTGGTTTTGAAGCTGCGTCGTCATAAGCTTCAAGAAATCTGACTGACCCAGAGTATCACTTGAAGCTTTCTGAGCCTCACTTTGCTTAGTAATTCCTAATTTTTCAAATAGTGCTGCTTGTGCACTGTTGGGATCAATTGTACTCATGATTTCTCCTATTTGCCCATGCTAATGGTACGCATCATCAGTCCACGGAGTGTGCTGACAACTTCGACATTATTTTCGTACTGTCGAGACGCTTCTAACATCTCAACCATTTCTTCTTCAGAATTCACTGCGGCCATGTAGATATAACCGTTTTTATCAGCTTTTGGATGACCAGGTTGATAGACTTTTTCAGGTTCTCTATCGACTGAAACAATATCAACGACGTCAACAGATGCTACACCACTTTTTTCAAGATCATCAGCATAGAGAGTGCTGAAAACGGGTTTTATAGCTCTATATGCATCAGCCTCGGAGGAGGCAACTGAACGCGCATTGGCAAGGTTACTCGCAACGGTATTCAATCTTACCATTTGAGCTGACATGCCTCGGGCTGCTACATCAAAAATATTTTTTAGATCGCTCATATTATTCGCCCTTAATAGCAGACATTAATCCAGCTATTTTCCTATTCAAAAATTCTAAGGAAGATTGATAACGCATAACATTTTCAGAAAATTGCATCTGTTCCACGTGTAGTTCAACTGTGTTGCCGTCTTTCGAAGGAGTTATGTTTTGACGAAACTTTACTCCTTGTTCGTTAGGTCCGATGCTGGTTTCGAAATGTCTGGCATTTGTAATGCTGACATTGCCAAAACCCATTCGCGAATTCAGCATTTCTTCAAAATCTAGATCCTTAGCTTTAAAATTTGGAGTAGCTGAGTTAGCAATGTTCGAAGCAAGAATTTCATTTCGTTGCGATCTTAATGCAAGCGACTCTGCATGAACCTTGAGATGATTTTCGATTGACTTCACAGCTAATTCCAATTTTTGTTTAACTTGGTTCGAATATTGCAAGTAGCGTGCCAAAGTAGAGGAGCGTGGAAAATGGATGAGACTGTTACATCTGAACTTCACAAAATGCGTAACAAAATATTAGGAAAATATGCGGAGCATTCTTTTTCAGCAGCTTTAGATGAGATAAACGAGACACTTAAGCTGGAAAAAAACCATGTTCAAAAGCTTGCATTACTATCTGCTAAGAGTTGGATTCTGAGAAACAAATTATATGCTGCCTTGCATGACCCCTACATTTACACGCTCAGTGAAGTAGAGAATACGGATGTTTTTGACGACATGGATGACGAAGACGAAACAGCTATTGACAGTCTTTTTGACGATAAAGTTTCAGAGACTATGGTAGAGATTATTATCCTGAAGAATGCTACCCTTAACGGTAAAAAACTCGTTAAAGACACTATTCTTGAGGTAACAGAAGAAAACGCCAAAAAATTAGTTGATGATGGAAAAGCAAAAATCAATGAAGAGATAGCCAAGTAGAAGAACTTAAATCAATGGATAACGTAAGCTCAAATCATTGATTTCTATTGTACTTGCCTGACCTGACATTGAACGCGCCAAAATATCATCTTCATTATATGAGTCTGTTTTTAAAAATATTGACGCGCTCCTTGGTGGAGTAGATTTAGAAAGCTGGAATATTTCAAGAAAGTCGCTGTCTTTAAGATTAATTACGGCACTTGCCATAGGTCTTTTGCTATCAAAGCTTAAAAAGCCTATAGGACCTAAATCTTGATGCTTTTGTGTCATTATTAAATTGCAATGATAGGTTGGTAACTCAGAAATATTACACGAAAAGGATATATCAAGTTTTGATCCTAATTTTGCCTTTAAAATTTCAGCACTTAGAATAGTAAGCTGCATTTGCCCGACATATCTATCAGTTGAGTGCTGTTTTTTACTCATTTACTTCGTTTTCAATAAGAGACTTTAACTTTTTTATTGCGGCAGATTTTATTTGTGAAACGCGGCCAGTTGAGACTGAAAGAATTTCCGAAATTTCGTAAACATTCAACTCTTCAACGTAATACAGTTGCAATACCATTAATTGCTGCTGATTGAGATCTTCTAATTTTGTTCGCAACAAATCCTTCAATTGGCCATTGAATATCTTTTCTTCTACAGACTTTTCAGTCGCGAACAAAAAATCTCCATAAGCATCAGAAGCTTCTTCCAAACTTTGGTGTTGACTTGCGGCAAAGTCGTGCTGCCAAGATAAAAGTTCAGAAGCCTCAATTTTCAGCTCTGTAGCTATCTCTTCAACTTCAGGCTCTCGAAAAAGTTCTTTTTCTAATTTTCTTTTTGCTCTTTCATAGTCTTGTTTTCTGCGTATTGTACCCCGGCATAGATTTGAAGATTTTCTCAGATAATCTACTATGGCACCTTTTATTCTCAACCTTGCATATGTAACAAAGGAAACATTTTCTTTAGGTGTGTAATTATGTGCAGCCTCAATTAAACCCACCATCCCTAATTGAAGCAAATCATCAACCTCTACTACTTTACCTACGCGGCCCACATAAAAAAAAGCAATTTTCTTTACGATATCTAAATTATCATTGATTAGCTGAGCTTTGTCATCCGAGTTATGAGTATATCCATGCATCATGACTACCTCATTACTTGTTAAAAAACTTTATCCCACCAGTTTTGGGGGCTTGGACGTTGCTTATATGCTTAGCTATTTCAGAAATACTTTTGCCTAAGATAGGCTCTATAGATGCTTTTAGAATGGCAGGCTTACGAGAAACTATAGAGCCAGCAATAATTTTACTCTCGGGCATCCAACCCGCATATTCAATATCAACATCCAAAAATTTTGTTACAATCTTCTTGAAACTATCAAAACTTTTCTTCGCTGCTTTTTCGTTTCTTGCCAAGTTAACGACAACTGAAACATTGTTAAATTTTTTTTCAATATGCAGTGCTTTAATAAAGGCGTAAGCATCCATAAAGCTAGTAGGTTCGGGGACTAAAACAACGATAACTGCATCGCAAGCAGCAGAAAACTCGATACTCGCATCAGATGCACCAGCAGGCGTGTCAACAACTAAGATGTCGACTTCATCTTTTATGGGATCCAAAGAACGAATAATTTCATAACGTTTTTTATGATCTAAATTCAACAATTCCAAAACGCCAGAACCACCAGGAATTAATTTCAATCCCGCAGCAGATTCATGTATAATATCTTCAATATTTAAATTATTTTCTAGAAGATCATTAACAGTTTTTTCAACTTTTTTATCGAGCAAAATGTGGGAATTTGCCATACCAAAATCCGCGTCAAGCAAAGCTACGCTTTTGCCGGTTGATGATAATTGCACAGAGCAATTTACCGCTAAGGAAGTCTTTCCGACTCCTCCCTTCCCACTTGCTATAGCAATTGACTTAACCATTATTTAATCCGTTCCTACTTCTATATTTTGTAAAATATGAGAAATGGTTTTTTCAATTTCAGCAAAAAACAAGCCATCTTTTATGGAAGTAGTGCCAGAAAAAAACATACATTTCTGGTCGAGTTCTATAAAAGCGTTGATTTCTTGCATCGAAAGGTCACAAATATCAAGCTGAGTAAGTGCAAGATACTCATTTTCAAGCTTCCTAGGGGGAAAGTTACGCATAAGAAATTCATAGCTGTTGCCCACTGGCATAATGTTAATGATGCTTACCCTCAATTCTGGGTAGTGCTTTTTTACTTCAAGAACAATATTTTCAAAATTTTCAGAGTTGGCTAGCTCTACAATGCCTAACTGATTACGTTTTTCATCGTTAATCCTAGCTGCATCAATCCACCTCTTCAGTCCGGCAAAGGAGGGGGACAAATCTCTCTGATAAATTTTGCAACCTTCTATTTCATTTTTTTGCTCCAAAAGGCTTTTTAACTTTTTTGAAAACAATGTTTTGCCCGACAAAGAAGGACCATTTACAATAAATAATTTTGTTTTCTCAAAGTGGTCGCATTTTCCATTAACAAAAGATTTAGATATAGATTTTGCAACCAATCTGGTATCCGTCTCAGCAGTCAAACCAATTTTTTTAAAAATGGATGCTTTAAAACCTGCATTTTTAAATTCACTAAAAGGTCTTTCAATAATTGACGAGAGATTTTGACTAGCTGCAGATATTTTCAGCAAGTAGTTTAATTCAGCTTTTATTTTTTCCGTGCTTTCATTAATTTTTGTACTTATCTCGTCAACTTCACTATTTGATACCTTTTTTTGAGAATTAGGCATTTTATTATTAAGAATATTTGGAAAGCCTTCCACTTGTAAGCTAGAGTCCAAGACTAGCGTTTTTTTTCTTTCTTTATAATAAGAAGGCTCATCATTAGTGGCAACTATTTCTATGTGACCATCTACTTTATTGGTAGACACGATTAATGCGTCGGAACCTAAACGTTTTTCAACTTCTTCCATAGCGGAAGCGCTATCGAGAGCTTTAACAGTTATTTCTACCATCTAACGATCTCCATGCTTATTTGGACTACTCAGTTGGCTCATTCTCACCACCAATGGTATAAGCTATCTCAACACTACGGTTCTCTGGTAGTTCAGTAAAGCTTAGAACATTAACCGCTGGTAGCTGTGAACGAATAAAATTAGCAACATGTCGCCTTATTTGAGGCGCAACAATCAAAAATACAGCTTTATTATCACGGCTTAATGCTTCTGATGCCTCATTAATGTTTGATAAGATATTTTTTGCTAGTGCCCCATCTAGAAGCAACATTTTCTCATCTGGATTTTGTCTCACAGATGTGAGTATCAATTGTTCCAACTCCGGTGCCAGTGTAAGCAATGGCAGTGTTTCTTTAAACTTGGTTAACCTTTGAATGAGTAAAGGAACCAATTTAGGCCTGATCGCCTCTGAAATATCATCATTCGACATTTTTTGTATATTCAAGCCAGCTAATTCGCTTATAACTACATGAAGATCTGAAATAGGGACAGCTTCTTTCAACAGGCTTTGTAATATATTTGTAAGTTGATGTAACGGAACAATTTTTGGAATAACTGTTTGAATAAGGTTTGGCTGTGATTGCTCTAAATCATCCAAAAGTTCTTGCACCTCATCTTGCCCTAAAAGTTCTGCTGCATTGTTCATAAGAATTTGACCAACGTGTGTAATTAAAACAGACGTTGGGTCGATTGTAACATAACCTTTTGATTGAGCATCTTTGTCTAATTCAGGTTCAATCCAAACCGCATCTACTCCAAAAGCTGGCTCTTGAACCTTTATGCCATTTAAATCGAGCTTTACACCATCACCTGGGATCGCCAGAATTTTATCATAGTACACAATGTCATCAGCAACAATTTTTTCACCTATTTTGATTTGATATTGTGAAGGCTCAAGATCAATATCATCTCTAATGCGCACTCCTGGTATAACAAAACCTAATCTCTTAGATGTTTCTTTTCTTAGTTTGGTGATACTTGGCACTAGACTATTTTCATCCGATTGAGAAACAAGGCTCACTAAACCAAAACCAATGTTAAGAGAAATCTTTGCATCATCTTTTACGGATTGTACATCAAAGTCATTTTCGGTCTCATCGTCATCTGATTCTTGTGCTTCTTGATCTTCGATTGGTCCAAGTTTTTCCTTTCTTCTTGAAAGATAAGCAAGACCAGCGGCAATAGCCGCAAAGAAGATAAAAAGCTTATTGGGCATACCAGGAACTAGGCCTAAGGCAAGAATAACCAAGGAAGTTGGAAACCATGCTGCTGACAGATTAACTTGCCTCGTTATATGCTCCGACATATTATGAGCAGACGACACACGGGTCACTATTATCGCAGTAGCTATTGACAATAGAAGTGATGGTATTTGCGCAACTAATCCGTCACCAATAGCAAGTAAGATATAAGCTTCTGCCGCCTGACCTATTGGCAAATCGTGTTGTAGTAAACCAATTATCAAGCCACCAACAACATTAACAACCAAAATAAGGATGCCTGCGATTGCATCTCCTTTAACAAACTTCGACGCACCATCCATAGAGCCGTAAAAGTCTGCTTCTTTAGCCACTTCAGCTCTTCGATCTTTGGCTTCTTCAGGCGTTAGGATGCCGGCATTTAAATCGGCATCAATGGCCATTTGTTTGCCAGGTAGAGCATCCAATGTAAATCGAGCAGAAACTTCAGAAACGCGGCCAGCACCTTTCGTAATAACGACCAAATTAATAATAACTAAAATAGAGAAAACAAAAATACCTACAGCATAATTCCCCGAGACTATAAATTCCCCAAAAGCTTCAATAACTTGTCCGGCAGCATCAGGACCAGTATGCCCATCCTTTAAAACAATCCTAGTTGATGCAACGTTCAAACCTAATCTTAAGACTGTAGCTATCAGCAGAAGGTTCGGAAATGATGAAAAATCTAATGGTCTTTGGGTGTGTAATGCCACCATTAAAATCAATAGCGATAATGTTATATTCAAGACGAAGAAAGTATCCAATAATGCAACTGGCAAAGGTAGGACTAGCATAGCCACCAGTGCAATTATACCGAACGGTAAAAAAGAATTTACAAAGTTGGGAAATATCCGCTTTAGGCCTATATTTTCAGCTTTCTCCATCTTACCTTCCAATTCCAAAATGTCAAAATTTTGAAAGTTAACCTTCTGTTATAATTGACTTTTATTTTGTTTACATTTTATATTTTTATTCCTGCTCTTATGAAGCATAATTTATGCCAGCCATAAATTTATGCATTATTATGAGGTATTTAGGAGGGCTCAGAAAAAAAATAACTAAACTGATCTGTGTTAATCCAATTGTGGCACATTTTTTGCTGATCCGAAGTGTCACTATATAGGAACATGACATGTCAGCTTTAAGAAAAACAAGTTTTTATGCATTACTACTATCGGGAGCAGTCAGCATCAGCGCATGCGCACCCAATGGACAGTTTGTTAATCCGCTAGCAGTGCAAGATGCAACACCAGTACCACACCTAGACAGTAGACAGTCTTTGGATAGTTCAAGCTCACTTCTAAATGAGCGCCGCGCTGCTGAAACTTCTAAATACTACGTGCCCAGCATAACTGCAGTAGGTTTTTCCTCGATCGCTATACAGCCTTCCAAGACACTAAATCAGCGTAGGCTAATGGCGATTAGAGCAGCTAAGTTAGATGCATACCGTAATCTAACTGAGCAACTTCACGGCATTTACATTCAGGGCGAAACTACCATAGGAGAGGCTATATTAACCTCCGATAAACTTGGGGCAGCTCTGCGTGGCACCGTCATTGGAGCTCGGACAGTTAAAATTGAACCAACCGGAAGTGATACATATCAAGTAGAATTAGCTGTGAGCCAAACGCATGTGGATAGGCTTATAAGAGCATATCGAAACGGACTTCTATAAGTTCTTTTTATGATTAATTCTTACAAAAATTTCATTCCTGTCACAGTTACATTATTATGTTTGCTGCTCAATCCAACTTTAGTTAACTCTGCAAAAATAGTTACGTTTAGTGGAAGCACTTTAATAACATCATCGATTGATCAGGAAATTTTTAGGGCGCGCGCAATAGAGAATGCGTTGCAAAATATAGTTTTGGAGGGGAATCAGAGCCTTAACAGCTTTTCTCTTGTAGAAAATGGAAAAATGTTGCTGGATCAAATTCAGTCTAGTTCAAAAGTAAAAATCCTAAAATATGATGTAATCAAAGAAACAGTGCAAAACAGCAGATACCATGTAACTTTGAAAGCAATAATTGACGAAAATA
>CEUV01017195.1_pt1 | contig 17125 bp, 18 predicted proteins | sample 356401 | NCBI WGS metagenome assembly CEUV01 (sample SAMEA2622710, study PRJEB7988) | marine metagenome | isolation source: saline water (ENVO:00002010), including
CATTCTTTTTATAGCGTACGAATCATAATTCTTCTTCGTTAAATCTTTTATCTTTGTTTATTGATTATATTAAAATGCTAAAAAAAATCATTTTATCTCTGTTAGTAATCCTTTCTCTTTCTGCTTGCAAGAGAGATTTTTTTTCGGAAAGTGGCCCCGGAGAATTACAATTCTCGGCCGACACTATCATTTTTGACACTTTGTTCACTAGTGTTGGAAGCACTACACACACACTAAAAGTATACAATAGAAACAATAATTCCGTGACTATTAGTTCTATCTATTTAGCCAACCTAAATTCCGAAGGGGTATATCGCATTAATGTAGATGGTGTTGCAGGAACACATACTGAAAATGTCAAAATTGCAGCTAATGACTCAATCTATGTATTTGTAGAAGCAACAATTAATCCTGTTGGGAGTAATCTTCCTTATTTAGTAACCGACTCTCTCATATTTGTAACTAATGGACAAACACAAAATGTAGATTTAGTCGCATATGGACAAAATGCCAATTTCTACACTCCTCATGACAACTTTTTTATGAGTGGTTCTGATACTGTCAATTACAAATACTACTCAATTAATGAAAATACCACATGGAATAATACACTTCCTCATGTTATTTATGGATATGTAATTGTAGAACCAAATGCTACTTTAACAATAAATGAAGGCTGTCAAATTTATTTTCACAAAAACTCAGGAATTATTGTAGGAAACCCTTTATTAGATAACAATGGAGGAACACTTAAAATTAAAGGAGAACTAAACAACGAAGTGGTTTTTCAAGGTGATCGACAAGATAATTGGTATGAAAATATAGCCGGGCAATGGGATAGAATTTGGTTTAGTTCTGGAAGTATTGAGAATGAAGTGAATTACGCAATTTTTAGAAATGGAACTATTGGATTACATGTAGACACCATTGGGAATAATAATCCAACTTTAACAGTTAAAAACACCATAATAGAAAACATGAGCGACATTGGTATTTTAGCTCAAGGAAGTCATATTGTGGGAGAAAACAATGTGATTAGCAATTGTGGTCGATATGCCATGGTTTTAAATATTGGTGGTACTTACGATATTAAACATTCCACCTTTGCTAATTACTGGAGTTTTTCTTCAAGGAATACTCCTTCTATTCTATTAAATAACTATTACGAAGACGTTAATGGTAATATACAACTAAGAGACTTACAGCAAGCTAGTTTTACCAATTGTATTATTAGTGGCTCCTTACCTGGAGAAATTGATTTACAAGAAAATACTGCTGCAATATTTAATTACAGTTTCAATAATTGCTTGTTAAAATTGCACCCAGACTCCAGTTTAGCCTCTTTAGAAGAAAATAACTCAATGAAAATCCAAAACAGCGACTCTTTGTTTGTAGATATTCAAGAAGACAATTATCAGCTCCACCAACTGTCTCCTGCTATTGATGCAGGAGTTGATGCAGGAGTATCACAAGATATTCTAGGAATTACTAGAAAAGGAAATCCCGATTTAGGGGCTTACGAAAAAGTAGATTAAAGCGACTCTAAAAATGCCATGGTGTCCACACCATCAGCATAATCGTCTAAAGCAGGAGATTGAGCTTTTCCAAAAGGCACAAACCCTTTCCCTACAACACATTGTATTTTCTCTTGGTAATCAGCAACAAGTCTATGTATTAAATCTAAATCATCATAAAGTTCGTAATGCAACACGCTAACTGGCGATTTCAAAGCAGTTTCTTGCTTCATTATTAAAAATCCATTTTCTGTTATTTCGTGTTGTCCCATCAAATAAATAGCCTTGTTGTAATCGTAGTTATTGCCATATTTTTTATTGTCTATTACTTCTTTATATTCATAAAAAGCATTAAACAATAAGTTCAAATCATAATGCTTTGGCAAGAAGACTTTAGAAATACTTCTACATCCTAATCCAAAATATTGAAACACATCATCAGCCAAGCCTTTCAGCTCTTTTTTTGATTCTGTACCATCTAGGATGGCTACCGAGCTTCTCGATTTTCTAATTATATTAGGAAACTTACCAAAATAATGCTCAAAATATCTAGCTGAGTTATCACTACCTGTGGCAATAACTGCATCAAAGTTTTCCATCTTATCTTTGGTAAATTGAATTTTATCAGCAAAACTCGATTCTATTCTTTTTAACTCTTCAACAATTATAGGTAACAACTGATTGTCATCCGAAGACATTTTTACTAATGCTGAATGACCACTAATTAAAACTGAAAGTAAGTCGTGAAAACCAACTAAAGGAATGTTTCCAGCCATAATAATAGCTACACGCTTATCTCCTTCTAATTTATATGCACCTGACCATGCTTTTAAACATTCTTCTGAAAGCATCTCTACTATCGCTGCAAGGGCTTTTCGAATATTTTTTTGAGTAAACCAGCCGTTGTAAACACTAGCTCTATTGATAGCTAATTCAAATTCGCTATCCATCTCACCTCTTAATACAGTATGCTTATTTAGAAGGCTTCCAAGTTGAACAAAGGCTTGTATTCTGCTTTCAATAGTCATTGTGATATCTTATATTTGTACTACAAAATTAAAACTATTTTAACCAAATTTAATCTGTACTATGGCAATTAAAATTACAGATGAATGCATCAACTGTGGGGCTTGCGAGCCTGAATGTCCAAATAACGCTATATATGAAGGCGGTATGGAATGGCAGTTTTCTGATGGAACTTCATTAAGTGGGACAGTAACTCCAAAAAGTGGAGGCGAATATGATGCGGATAAATCTCAAGAACCAGTAGATTATGATGTTTACTACATCGTTACAGATAAATGTACTGAGTGTAAAGGATTTCATGATGAACCTCAATGTGCTGCGGTATGTCCTGTTGACTGCTGTATAAGTGATGAAGAAAATGTAGAAACAGAAGAAGAGTTATTAGACAAAAAAGACTTTTTACACGCTTAAATGGGGTGCACATCAAAAAATACAACCGCAATAATTCAAGTTTGGATTTTGCGGTTTTTTATTTTGATTATCCCTATGAGTTCATTTTCGCAAAAGAAACTATTCATAGCTTATGAAGACAGTTTAATGCGAATTGCTCCAACCATTTTACAAGGTAAAAATGATGCAGAACGCCAACTTGCAAATGAAAAATTTCTTTCGTTGTGGGAGCCTATTTTAGATGAATCAAAATCTATGAAACATCCTTTTGATTCTTTAAAGACTATTTCTATACTTACTAGCAAAGACAATAAGGTTCGCTTTATTAATTGGATTATCCCAAAAGATAACGGAACTTACCAATATCAAGCTATTGTACAGTATTACAATTATCAAAATAAATACAACGTAGCTTATTTAGAAGCTATTGAAGAAGAGCTTCGTGAACCTGAAAAAATGAAATTACAAAATAACCAATGGATTGGCGCACTATACTATCAATTAGAAACTATTAAAAGAGGAAAGCGTAAGTACTATGTTTTATTTGGTTGGGATGGAAACAATGATAGAAGTAATAAAAAAATTGCGGATGTCTTAACTATTAGTAGAGGTTTGACTTTTGGTGCACCTATTTTTAAAATAGGAAAAAAGCCTCAGAACAGATTTATCATCGAATATAAAGAAGATGCCTCTGCCTCTATGAAATATCATGAAAAAGAAGAACGAATCCTTTTTACACACCTAATTCCTTTAAGCGATGGAGTAAAAGGCTTGTTTGATTTTTATGTTCCTGATGGTAGTGTTGACGCATTGAACCTACGAAACGGTAAATTTATTTTTGAAGAAAATGTCGAGACCATCGAGGAAATCAATATTCCTGCAAGAAAAAATTTAGGTAATGGTTTATTCCCTAAATGAGAATAAAAACAGACATTTGCACTAAAATGATTTCAGATGAAAAAACATAATTTTAGTGCTGGACCATGTATCTTACCACAAGAAGTATTTCAGAAAGCATCAGAGGCGATATTAAACTTCAACAACATCGACTTATCGCTCATTGAAATTTCTCACCGTAGTGCAGATTTTGTTGCGGTAATGGAAAACGCTCGCTCTTTAGTAAAAGAACTTTTGGGAGTTCCTGATGGATATTCTGTATTGTTTTTACAAGGCGGAGCAAACTTGGAATTCTTGATGGTTCCTTACAACCTGATGAAAGAAGGTGGTAAAGCCGCTTATCTTGACACAGGTACTTGGGCTAGCAAAGCAATAAATGAAGCTAATTTACTAGGAGAAACAATAGTTGTAGAAAGTTCAAAAGATAATAATTACAATTACATTCCTAAAGGATATTCAATTCCTAATGATACAGACTATTTTCACTGCACCTCGAACAACACTATTTTTGGAACACAAATGAAGAACTTCCCTTCTACTCCATCTTTAATGGTGTGTGATATGTCTTCTGATATTTTCAGTAGAAAAATAAATGTTACTGATTTTGACTTAATTTATGCAGGAGCACAAAAAAATATGGGGCCTGCAGGAACAACATTAGTTATTGTCAAAGATGAGGTTCTAGGTAAAACCAATAGAAGTATCCCTACAATGCTAGATTACACTACACATATTAAAAAGGACAGTATGTTTAATACTCCTCCTGTTTTTGCAGTGTATGTTTCTATGTTAACATTAGAATGGCTAAAGAAAAATGGCGGAGTGGAATGGATTGAAAAAATAAATCAAGAAAAAGCAGATTTAATTTACAGCGAAATTGATAGAAATCCATTATTTAAAGGATCATCTACTGTAGAAGATAGATCTAATATGAATGTAACTTTCTTGTTAAACGACACTTCATTAGAAGATCTATTTAACCAAATGTGGCAAGCTGCTGGTTGCAACGGATTAAAAGGACATCGCTCTGTAGGAGGGTTTAGAGCATCTATGTACAATGCACTTCCAATAGAAAGTGTTCAAGTATTGGTAGATGTAATGCAAGAATTAGAAAGAAAAGTATAATGATAAAGGTATTAGCAAACGATGGCATCTCTGTAAGTGGAGAAAAAGCATTACAAAACGCAGGTTTTGAAGTAATCACACAAAAAGTAGCGCAAGAACAATTAGCAAATGTTATTAACGAAAAAGACATTGCTGTTCTATTAGTTCGCTCGGCCACCAAAGTTCGTCAAAATTTAATTGATGATTGCCCTGGATTAAAAATGATTGGTAGAGGCGGTGTAGGAATGGATAATATTGATGTTGAATATGCCAGAGAAAAAGGACTAGAGGTAATCAATACTCCTGCTGCTTCTTCTGCTTCTGTTGCAGAGTTGGTTTTTGCACACCTTTTTGGAATGGTTCGTTTCTTATACGACGCCAATCGTCAAATGCCACTAGAGGGAGAGTCAAACTTTAAAGATTTAAAAAAATCCTATGCAAAAGGAAAAGAACTTGCTGGTAAGACTTTAGGAATCATTGGTTTTGGCCGGATTGGACAAGAGGTTGCTAAGCGAGCAATAGGATTAGGAATGAATGTAGTTGCACATGATAAATTCGTAGATTCTGTAAACATTGATTTAAATTTCTTCAACGGACAAACAATAAACTTTGAAATCACTCCTACTTCATTAGAAGAAGTGCTTAAAAAATCGGATTTCATAACTTTACACATTCCTAAAATTGGCGATAAAGCAGTTATTGGAGCTGAAGAAATCGGTATGATGAAAGATGGTGCTGGAATCGTAAATGCTGCCCGTGGTGGAGTAATTGATGAAGACGCCTTAATGTTTGCCCTAGAAAAAGGAAAACTAGATTATGCTGGATTAGATGTTTTTGAAAACGAACCAACTCCAAGCATTCACTTGTTGATGCAAGCAAATGTTTCATTAACACCACATATTGGAGCCGCAACACTAGAAGCTCAAGACAGAATTGGAACGGAATTAGCTGATAAGATTACTGCTTTCTTTAATTAAAGATAAAAACTATCTTTGAAAGCGACACTTCGGTATCGCTTTTTTAGGACTACATGGCAGACATCAGACCGTTTAAAGCAGTTAGACCAACAAGAGACAAAGTCTCTTTAGTAGCTTCTCGATCATACCTCTCTTACAGTGAGGAAACCTTGATTGAAAAACTCGAACACAATCCATATACCTTTTTACATATCATCAACCCTGATTATTCTGATAAGCAAACAGAAGTAAAAGGAAAAGCGAAATACTGCCTAGTAAAAAGTAAGTTTAACAAATTTAAAGCTGAAGGCGTATTTGTTCAAGACCAAAAGCCAAAACTCTACATCTATCAGCAACAAAAGGGTGAAGTTATTTTTACAGGAATAATTTGTGCCAGTAGTGTAGATGATTACCTAAATGGTGATATCAAAATTCACGAACAAACCATTACTAGAAGAGAGGAAATGTTTAAAGACTATTTGAATATTACTGGGTTTAATGCAGAGCCTGTTTTACTTACTTATCCCGATCAAAATGGAGTGAATGATATTCTTGAATCATATATAAAAAACAGAGCTGAATATGAGTTTACAACCACTAATAGATCAACACATAGGTTGTGGCTTATACAAGATGAAAATGACATACAAAAACTTCAGGATATCTTTGAAAAAGTAGATGCACTGTACATAGCTGATGGGCATCATAGATCAGCTTCTTCTGCTCTTTTATGTCGACAGAAAAGAGAAGAAAAACCAGATTATACAGGTAGTGAAAATTTCAACTATTTCATGAGCTACCTTATTGCTGAAAGTCAATTAAGAATACTTAATTTTAATCGAATCGTAAAAGACTTAAACGGATTGACTACTGAAGAATTTATCACCTCCATTAGTAAAACATACAAAGTAGAAAAAAGAAATCAGTCCTTTGTTCCTGTGAAAAAGGATGAAATAGGTATGTACATAGAAGAGAATTGGTACAGTTTAACTTCTAACGATTTTGCTTTTGATAGAACTCATTGTGTAAAAAAACTAGACTCAGCGATTCTTTCCAATAACATCTTAAGCCCTATTTTAGGTATACACGATTTGCGAACTGATAAACGGCTTAGTTTCATAGATGGAACACTCGGAAAAAGTGCATTAGAAAGTGCTATAGATAGTGGCGAATATGTGGTCGCTTTTCTGTTAAAACCAATTAGTGTGCAGGAAATCAAAGATGTGGCTGATGCTGGAGAAAGTATGCCTCCAAAGAGCACTTATATTGAGCCGAAATTACGTAGTGGGTTACTGATTTATAGCATTGAATAATGAGCATTTCAGATAATCTTCAAAAAATACAAAAATCCATTCCAAATAATGTTACATTGGTAGCTGTTTCTAAAACCAAACCAATAGATTGCATTTTGGAAGCCTATGAAGCTGGGCATAAAATTTTTGGAGAAAACAAGGTGCAAGAAATGACTCAAAAGGCTGACTTATTACCTAAAGATATTGAATGGCACATGATAGGTCATTTACAAACTAATAAGGTGAAATTTATAGCTCCATTTATATCTTTAATACATTCAGTAGATTCAGAAAAACTACTCAAAGAAATAAACAAAAGAGCTACTCAAAACAATCGAGTGATTAATTGCCTCTTGCAATTTCATATTGCAGAGGAAAGTAGCAAGTTTGGATTAAATGAAGAAGAAGCAAAGAAAATTTTAGAAAACCAATCTAACTACCCAAATGTACGCATTGTAGGCTTTATGGGAATGGCTACATTTACTTCTGACAAAGAACAAATAAAGAAAGAATTTTCTTCTTTGCATACTATTTACAAACAAGTACAGAAAGATTATCCAAAACTAAAAATCCTATCAATAGGCATGAGTAGTGACTACCCAATCGCTATAGATGGTGGAAGTAATATGATTCGAGTTGGATCAGCTATTTTTGGAGCTAGACAATAAAGAAATCGCCCGAAGGCGGTTTCTTTTTATAGCTCAGCGAGCATTCTCTGAATTCGTTCTTTGATATTAAAACTTGGCTTATCATTTTCAAAGTCAGTATAATCGGCAACAACTGCAGGATGTACTCCAATAGCATTAGACTGAAAATGCATAATTTTATGTAAATCAGCAATAGCTAGGTAAGATAGCTTAGAACCTGCAGCTGCACAAATACCGAAGCGTTTTCCATTCATTGCATGAGAAAAAATATCAATGAAGTTTTTCATAACTCCAGAAATAGAATAACAATAAATAGGAAAGCCAAAAACTAAAGAATCTGCCTCTTCAATTGTTTTGAAAAGCAATTGTATTTCTTTTGAGTAGTCCTCTATCTTTCTGCCGTCGCAGAAAGGAATAGACAACTGCCTTAAATCAATCACTTCTGCTGTTTTCAATTGCTCAGCCGCTGATTTAATCAATAAAGCAGACTTAGAGGTTTTTGATAAACTCGTTGATATGAGAACAACTTTTTTCAATTAGTTATTCAAATAGTTTAAAATATTGGTCTCTACCCTGCTCATCACATCGCTTACATCCTCTTTCACAAATTTATCACCTGTAATGTGTTCAAATAGCTCAATGTAACGCTCCGATACAGAAACACAAAACTCCTCACTCATGTGTGGAATTTCTTGACCATCTTTACCCTGGAATCCATTCTCAATTAGCCATTGACGAACAAATTCTTTGGACAATTGTTTTTGTTGCTCCCCAGCAGCTAATTTCTCTGCATAACCTTCTATGTAGAAGTAACGAGAAGAGTCGGGCGTATGGATTTCATCAATCAAAGTAATTACTCCATTAGGATCTTTTCCAAACTCATACTTAGTATCTACTAAAATCAATCCTTTTTCAGCAGCCATTTCAGTCCCTCTTTGAAATAACTCACGCGTATACTTTTCTAATAAAATGTAATCTGCTTCGCTAACCAAACCTTGTGCTAAAATTTCTTCTCTGGAAATATCTTCATCATGACCAACATCTGCTTTTGTTGTTGGTGTTAGAATTGGCTCTTCAAATTTTTGATTTTCAACCATTCCATCAGGCATTGGAACTCCACAAAGCATACGCTTTCCTGAGCGATATTCTCTCCAAGCATGTCCTGTTAAGTATCCACGAATAACCATTTCAACTTTAAATGGCTCACATCGTTTTCCTACAGAAACTGAAGGATCTGGAGTAGCCTCTAACCAATTAGGAACGATATCTGCAGTAGCATCTAAAAACTTAGCTGCAATCTGGCTTAATACTTGTCCTTTGTAGGGTATACCCTCTGGCAAAACATGATCGAATGCTGAAATTCTATCAGATGCAATCATTACCAATGTATTTCCTACTGTATAAACATCACGAACTTTACCTTTATATAAATTCGTTTGTCCCGGTAAATTAAATTCCGTTTTTAAAATTACATTACTCATTTGTTCTCGATTTTATCTTTATATGCTTTAATTATTTTCTTTACTAATTCATGACGAATTACATCTTTTTCATCTAGTTTGATGATGCTAATTCCTTTAATTCCTTTCAAGGCCTTAAGACACTCTAACAAACCCGATGGCTGTTTGGGTGGTAAATCTACTTGGGTTTCATCGCCTGTAATGACAAATTTTGCAGACATTCCCATTCTTGTTAAAAACATCTTCATTTGATGGGTTGTTGTATTTTGCGCTTCATCTAAAATAACAAATGCTTTATCAAGCGTTCGCCCACGCATAAAAGCCAAAGGTGCAATCTGAATAACTCCTATTTCTAAATATTCATTCAGTTTCTCAGTAGGAATCATATCTCTTAAAGCATCATACAAAGGTTGTAAGTATGGATCTAGCTTTTCTTTCAAATCCCCCGGTAAAAATCCCAAATTCTCTCCTGCTTCTACTGCTGGCCTTGTTAAGATGATTCGTTTTACCTCTTTATTTTTAAGTGCTCTTACAGCCAATGCAACTGCTGTATAAGTTTTTCCTGTACCTGCAGGTCCAATAGCAAAAAGCATATCGTTTTTCTCAATAGCACTTACCATTTTTCTTTGATTTACGGTGCGTGCTTTTATTATTCGCCCTTGCGTACCGTGCAATAACACATTATCATCACCTTCGAAAACAGAAGTATCATCTATAATGATTCGTTCAATATTACTTGGTGTAAGTCGCTGATATTTATTGAAGTGTTGCAACATCAAATCAAACTTCAGTTCAAACTGCTGAATAACCTCTTCTTCTCCAATAAGTTTAAGTTGATTTCCTCTAGCAACAATTTTTAGTTTTGGAAAAAACTGCTTAATAAAAGTAAGCTTTTTATTATTTTCACCATAAAGTTCTAATGGGTTTATTGAGTTGATTTCCAATACTTTATCACTCATTCGCTTTCTTTCTTTTTTTTAATGTTTTTCCCTAAAAATTATGCTTACTTTTGAGTTAACAAAAAAACAAATTTTAAGCGAAAATAGCACGGCCTCTTTCAATAAATTATGCCCATCATAACGCTAACAACCGACTTAGGAACCACCGATCATTATGTGGGTGCTGTTAAAGCCGCTATTTTAAGGCAATTAGATGACGCTAAAATTGTTGACATCACACACCAAGTCCCTCCTTTTAACATTAGGCATGCTGCTTTTGTACTCCGTAATTGCTATCAGGAATTTCCGCAAGGAACCATACATATTCTGGGTGTTGATACAGAGTCCAGGTCAGAAACTCCGCATATCGCTATTTTTGCCAACAACCACTACTTTATAGGTGCTGAAAATGGAATTTTCTCGCTTATATTGGATGTAAAACCAGACAAAATTGTTGAGTTAAACATAACACAAGATAATGATAACTTTACCTTTCCAACAAAAGATGTATTTGTAAATGCTGCTTGTCACATTGCTCGCGGAGGAACCCTAGAGGTTATCGGCATACCAAAACCGACCTACTCTGTTGAACGATCAAGCTTTAAAGCAACTTTTGATAATAATTCTATCAGAGGAAGCATTATACATATTGATACCTACGGAAACGCCATCACTAACATTAAGGAAGACTTGTTCAAACAAGTGGCCAAAGGAAGAAACTTTACAATTCATCTAGGAAATAGAGGGCATTATGCAATCAATAAAATACAAAGAAAATATACAGATGTCCCTAGTGGAGAAGCCTTGGCTTTATTCATTTCTACAGGGCAGTTAGAAATTGCAATGAATGAAGGTTCTGCTTCATCTTTGATGGGCCTACACCTAAATGATATTATTAGAATAGAATTCGATGATTAAAAGAATCGTTAAAATGGAATTTGAAGTAGATAAAGTGGACACATTTATGACCATTTTTCAAGAAAATCAATCTAAAATTGCTGCTCAAGAAGGATGTTATGACGTCCAGCTATTGCAAGATATTCATGAGTCAAACATCTTTTTTACTTACAGTAAGTGGAAATCACAAGCACATTTAAACCAATATCGAAACACTGATCTCTTTCAAGAAGTTTGGACGCAAACAAAAGCACTCTTTTGCAATAAGCCAACGGCTTGGAGCGTTCGAGAGATTTTATAATTTTGGACCACTCATGTTTGCACTATTTAAAAAAGAGATAAACGGATTTTTCAGTACTCCTGTAGGCTTCCTTATTATAGCTGTTTTTCTACTGTCTAACAGCTTATTAATGTGGGGTTTTAGTAGTGATTATAATATTTTAGATAACGGCTATGCACATATGGATAGTTTATTCATTTTAGCCCCTATCCTATTCTTGCTTTTTATACCTGCAGTTACAATGAGATTGTTTGCAGATGAACACAAAGAAGGAACAATTGAGCTCATTTTAACCAAACCCTTAACCGAATTACAGATTGTATTGGCAAAATATTTTGCAGGATTGATCCTTGTTATCTTATCCATCCTACCAACATTGGTGCATTATTTCAGTATATATTCACTCGGTGAAACAAATGGAAACTTAGATAGTGCAGGAATTTTCGGATCTTATATTGGATTATTCTTTTTAGCTAGTGGATTTGTAGCTATTGGTACATTCTCTTCTGCAATAAGTAAAAATCAAATCATTTCATTTATAATTGCCATCATCATTTCAGCTTTTTTCTATTTAGGTTGGGATATAATAGCTAGTGGTATAAGTAATGGTAAAGTTGAGTTAACAATACAGTATATTGGTATTAATGCTCATTACTTATCTTTAAGTAAAGGTGTGATTGATACACGTGATATACTCTATTTCATTAGTTTAAATACTTTGTTTGTTTTATTAACCCAAACTATTTTAGCAAGTAGAAAATGGGAATAAAGAAACAAGCATACAGTCGTTTAGCTCTTAATATTTGCATTCTAATATTGATAAATGTTTTGGCAAGCATGTTGTTTTTTCGCCTAGACCTAACTGCCGATAAACGCCACTCATTATCTGACACTTCAAAAGATATTTTAAAAGATCTAGATGATATAGTCTATGTGAAGGTATATCTTGAAGGTGAGTTTCCTGCAGGGTTCACACGCTTACAAAATGCAACATACCAACTTCTAAACGAATTCCGTAACTACTCATCTTTTCTAGAGTATGAATTCATCAACCCATCCGAAAGCATAAATCAAGAGGAAAGAAATAGACTTTACAGACAGCTTTACGAACAAGGTTTAGAACCAACAAACCTTCAAGTACAAGAGAAAAATGGAAGTAGTGAACAAATTATTTTTCCTGGTGCAATTATCTACTACAAAGGAGAAAGTGAAGCTATCAACCTGCTTCAATCTCAAATAGGAAAACATCATGAAGTTGTACTTAACAACTCTATTGAAAACCTAGAATACGAATTTATCAGTAATATACTTAAAATCAGCAATATAAATAATAAGCCCAAAATCGCATTCCTAGAAGGAAATGGAGAGCTAAATAACTTAGAACGATCTGGAATTGAAGATGCTGTTGGAAACCTAAAGGGCTCACTAATTGAATTTTATAGAGTCGAATCTTTCAATATTAAGGAGTTTGAAAAAGATAGCTTGAACAAAAACCCATCAATAGAAAGCCAACAAAATCGCTTGAATAAGTATGATGCACTTATAATTGCCAAACCCACTATCGCTTTTAATGACTTAGAGAAATTACTCATTGATCAGTACATTATGCAAGGTGGGAAAACACTTTGGTTTGTAGATGGTGTTAATATGGATATGGATAGTCTGCAGGGAGGAAGACCATATTCGATTGCTCTTCCAAAAGATTTAAATATCAAAGACATGTTATTCAAGTATGGTGCTAGGATAAATAGCAATTTGGTAATGGATGTACAAGCTGATAAAATCCCTGTCATCACGGATTTTCAAGGCAATATTCCACAACAATCTTTATTTCCTTGGTTCTATAACCCTCTAATTATTTCAAAAGAAATGCATCCGATTAGTAAAAACCTAGACGCTATCAAAAGTTCTTTCGTTTCTACTATAGATACAATTAAATCTAGTGGTGTTAAAAAAAGTATTGTTCTCACAAGTTCTCCATACAGCAAAGTTGTATTATCTCCACACAGAGTGAGTTTAGCTATTCTAGAACATGAACCACAAGAGGAACAATACCAGTCAGGACCACAAAACATCGGTGTTTTATTAGAAGGCTCTTTTAAATCGTGTTTCGAAAATAGACTAATTAGTTACAACAACTCTATTCTTACAAAAAGTAAGCCTACAAGTATCCTTATTGTTTCTGATGGAGATATTATAAAAAACCATGTGAGTAAATCTGGAAATCCGTACCCATTAGGTTACAATCCTTTTAGCAAAGAGCATTTTCATGGAAACATCAACTTCATAATCAATGCATTACACTATATGCTCGGTAAAAAGGAGTTGATTGAAATAAGAGCAAATAACTTTAAAATCAGATTACTCAACAGGGAAAAAATAAGCAACAAACGCTTACAATTGCAAATTATAAATATTGGACTACCAATCGTTTTAGTTCTTTTGATCTCTTTAATTTGGAACTTGAGAAGGAAAAGAAAATACAAATGAAGAAAATAATCACCATCACCATATTAGTAAGTGCGATAGCTATTTTAATATGGCAGCAACAAAAAAATACATTAAAATCTGCTGCTAATGATTTTACTATTGAAAATACTACTGAGATTGAGCAAATTTATTTTGCCGACAGATATGGCAATGAAGTAGTGTTAAATAAGCTTGATCAGCAATGGCTAGTTAACGGAAATCACAACATAAGAAATGAAGCTTTAGAAACCTTTTTTTCTACCTTAGAGAAGATGAAAATTAAACACCCTGTTTCTGAAAGCATGCACAATTCTGTTATTAAATCGTTAGCAAGTGAAGGAGTAAAAGTGGAGTTATACACTAAAAGAAAACAGCTTTACAAAACATTTTATGTTGGCGGAGAAACAGCTGATTTCCTAGGAACATATATGATGATTGAAGGTGCTAAAAAAGCTTATGTTATACACATTCCGGGTTTCAACGGCTTCCTTGCCCCTCGCTTCAATATAGACGGACGAAAAATAAGCAGTGATCTTTGGCGAACTAGAAAAATCTTTGAAGATTCAAAAATAGACTCCATACAATTACTTAACTACGAATCCCCAATCAAAAACTTCACTTTAGATGCAGTTAACTGCAACATACTCTATGGTAATAATCAAAAGCAACAAATAGATTCTTCATCCTGCGCAAATTATCTAAAGCAATTGCAGAAAGTAAATTGCGAAGGTTTTGCCAATGATTTAAACAAACAAGACTCGCTACTCGCAAGTCCGGCATTTTACACACTTACTGTTTACTACAACAACGGCACAGAAGAAACGCTAGATATTTATCATAAAAAGCCAAAACGAAAGGAATATCAAGACACTGAAGGAAAGCCTTTAAAACATGATGTTGATCGCCTGTACGCATTTGATGGTAAAGACATGTTACTGATTCAATATTACGCATTCAATCCTATTTTTCAGCCTATGTTTGCTGTTGAAAAGTAGTTAATAAATTTCCCTAAATCGCTAGAGTAAAAAATCTATATTTGTTGCGCACCTTAAATGTTTAATAGATGAAATTTATTGTATCAAGTTCTCAACTTTTAAAACAGCTTCAAGCTATAAGTGGCGTACTTAACTCTAGCAATACATTACCTATTTTGGACAACTTCTTATTTGAAGTAAAATCTAATGAATTAGTTGTTTCAGCATCTGATTTGGAAACAACTATGACTACTCAAATTAGCAACACAGAAGCTAGCGAAGAAGGCAACATTGCAATACCGGCAAAGCTATTGATGGATACTTTGAAAACCTTCAGTGATCAACCACTCACCTTTTTAGTTGATAAAAGTAACTTTGGCATTGAAATTGGGTCTGATAATGGAAAGTATAAACTAGCAGGTCAAAACGGTAATGAATTCCCAAAAAAACCTTTGTTGGAAAACCAAAGTAAAGCTGTATTACCAGCTTCAGTATTGGCTGAAGCAATAAACAAAACACTTTTCGCTACTGGTAATGACGAACTTCGCCCAATTATGTCAGGAGTGTTTTGTGAGCTTGCTGCTGAAGGATGTACGTTTGTTGCTACTGACGCGCATAAACTTGTTAAGTATGTACGTAATGATGCTACAGCAGACAGTACTGCATCTTTCATCCTTCCTAAAAAGCCATTAAACCTTTTAAAAAATAATTTATCAGCAGGAGATGAAGTCAGTATAGAATATAACGAAACTAATGCTCATTTCTGTTTCGGAAATATCCAATTGGTTTGCCGCTTAATTGACGGAAAGTATCCTAATTACGAAGCTGTAATTCCTAAAGAAAATCCGAACATATTAACTGTTGATAGGATTGCCTTTTACAATGCAGTAAGAAGGGTAGCAATCTTTGCTAATAAAACCACACATCAAATTCGTTTGAAGGTTGCTGGAATCGAGTTAAGTGTCTCTTCTGAAGATTTAGATTTTTCTAATGAAGCACATGAACGATTAAACTGTCAATATACAGGTGAAGATATGGAAATTGGCTTCAACTCCAAGTTCTTAATGGAGATGGTAAACAACCTTACTTCCGAACAAATTAACATAGAAATGAGCGCACCTAATAGAGCAGGTATTCTGATTCCGCAAGACGGACAAGAAGAAGGTGAACAAACCCTAATGTTGGTGATGCCAGTCATGCTAAACCACTAGAAAGGGATTTTTAAGTATATTCGCACAACGATAATCACTTCTAAAATGAAAAAAATTCTGATTGTTTTAGCTATCGCATTTAGCGCAACTGCTTATGCACAGCATGAAAAAGGAGAATGGATGCTAGGTGTTTCTAGCTCTAATTTGGGCTTCAATTCTAACTCAGGTAGCTCAAGCATTACCAATGTAGAATACGCCGGCTGGAGAACGGATACACTACAGTTAGAAACTACACTTTACACCATGGGCGATGTATTTCCTTACACACATAATATCCAAGAAGACAAGAATAGCCAAATGAACTTAAACATCCATATTGGACACTTCTTGGCTGATCAATTTGCAATGGGTATTAAAGGTGGTTTCAACAATGAAACAAGCTTATTAAAAAGCTCTCCACTATCATCAGACCTACTAAACCTATCTCCTGACAGCGTTGGTAACAATTTAGGAGAATATCCCTTTAACCTTAATCTTTATAATTTAATTGCTTCTACAGCTAGTAACGATTTTACTGCAAATAGTATGAGTTGGAGCATAGCTCCTTTTGCACGCTACTACCATCGTGCTGGAAAAGGCTCTTTATTTATTGATGCAAGCTTTGAATACGGAGAAGGTAAAAGCGAAGTAAAAGCAAATAATATAACTATTGATAAAGCTAGCCTTACACATCAGCAAATCAATGCAGGTATAGGTTATTCTATAGCATTAGGAGGTATTATAAACATGGAGCCAATGATTGCTTACCAAAGCATAAGTAGCACTATGGTTAGTACACAAGATGTACCTAACCCTTACAACCCTATTGATTTAGGTACAGAAACGACTACTTTCGATCGTAAAAGTGCGAACATCCACTTCAGCATCGGAATCACAGCTTTCTTATAAGAAATAAAAGATATACATTACTGAAAAGCCCTTCCAAATGGATGGGCTTTTTTTAGGCTTAAAACAATAGTGCTTTTAATTCTCAAAACCTTTTTATTTTTCCTTGTAGGAAAGTCACCCTTAATTTTTTAGATGATTTTACTTAATTAAAGAATAAACAAAGAAGTATAAAAGCTCTTTTC
>CEUV01156693.1_pt1 | contig 17084 bp, 9 predicted proteins | sample 356401 | NCBI WGS metagenome assembly CEUV01 (sample SAMEA2622710, study PRJEB7988) | marine metagenome | isolation source: saline water (ENVO:00002010), including
CCGTTGGTTGTGGTAGCGAAGAAATTGGGGCCCACGCTGCGCGCACTTGAGCTCGGTGATGTGTTTCTGCGAGTCACGCGCCTCATGTACGACGGCAAAGTCGTCCGCACTCATGATCACAATCTTGCCGTCAAACTGCTTGGTCGCCGTTGGGACCGGTGCGCCGAAACCCACTGCAAAGCGCTGGCCCTCCGGATCGTACGCCAGCGCTCGCGCCATCATCTCAAGCTGAGCACATCGGACTTGACGCCGGTCAAAGAGAGACCAAATACGCAGCATGCGGTCGTCACCAGCTGTCGCGAATTGCGGCAGCGTTGGATGCGCATCAAGTGCCCAAAGCTCACCGCCAAAGTGGCCGCCAAAGTGGCCACAACAGAGCGCGCCGCCTGCGTGGAGGCTCCGTCCCTCTGTCGCGTCGAGCTCCCAGACCTCGGCGCCACGCGTGCCGACCGCGACACGGCCGCGGTCGCTGTCCCAGTCTACCGCACGAACGTGGGCGTCGAGAGACCCCAATAGCGCCAGGTCCACATCTAGAATACATTCGAGCTGAAGATTCCAGAGCTTGACAAGCCCATCAGCGCCACCAGTGCAGAGACCGTCAACTGCCGCGCAGACGTCGTTAACTGCGCCCTGGTGCGCAGTCACCACGCGGTCAAGCATACGGCCGGAAAAGCGATATAGCGATCCATCTGCCTGGCCAGCCACCAGGCTAGACCCCTGCCAGGCCAGACAGAGCGTAGCTTGGACGGACCCACGCGAACCCAGGCGCACGGGCTCACGCGCCGCACTTTGGCCTATGCACGTCCACACTGCCAGCACGCCGCGGCCACCGAGCGCAAAGCCAACCCCACCGCCGAAGCCCGCGCCTGCGCGATTGAACACCAGCGCCAATGGCTTCTCTTGATGCGTTGGTGTCACGGCTGCGACCGCTCCAACAGCCCAGTCATAGACGACAGCGCGATGAAGGTCATCGCAGCCGACGGTTGCCAGGTAGCGACCACCTTGAGCCGGCGAAAATGCCAGGAGGGGAACTGCGCGCCGATGGTGCCCTCGGAGGCACGCACGACACGCCAAGGACCCAATGTCCCAGACCATAACGGCAGGTCGCACCCGCGCGTCACCTGTCGCCACAACACCGGTCTCGGGGTGCGTAGCAACGCCGACGACGTCGGCCGGATGTTCAGTGAAATACCTTTGCGCCCGGGGTCCCGGCGCTAGGCATACCAAGAGGCGCGCCGCCGCATATACAATTTCGCGGGCGCCGTCGCGTGCAGCCGTGTACCGTACTGCGCCACGGATGTCATGACATCGCGCACCATGAGCCCACTCCAGCTCGAGTCGGTCTGACGGTAGACTTAGATCTTCGGTTGGCGGCCGAGACGGGGCGACGACTGTTCGCTGCCACGGGAGTAGGGGTGCGTAGTCCTCGTCGCGCCCTTTTTCCTCCATACGAAAGATCGCGCCCTGGTCAAATTGCGCTGCGCGTTCGACTGCGGGGTCGCCATCAAGAGCACGGCCGCATGCGTACTCGCATCGGTCGACGCCGTCATCGTCTGGTGCCACCGTAGCCTCATCTGGTGGCAGCGTGTCTGCCTCCAGACTCCAGACAGCCAAACAACCGTCGCCACGCGACGTCGAGAAGAGTCGCGTGCCGTCAGCTGACCAGGCAATGGAACCCCCGGGCGCTGCATGCGCGTATGAGTCGCGAGGGACCGCGCCTTTAGCGGCGACGGGGTACCGCCAGAGACGCACGCGACCATGCGCATCAACCGCAGCCTGCGGGTCCACGTCGCGCAGTTTGAATCACCCACGCGCCCCCTCCGCCCCCAGTTCTCTCCCTGACCCTCAGGGCTGGATCAAATGGACCGATGCGACGCGATGCGACGCGATGCGACGCGATGCGAGACGTGAAATGAGACATGCGCGGGTCGCGCGCTGTGAGATGGCCGCCGGCAACAGCCGGTAGGCGCGCGCAGGCCGTCAGCGGCGCCAGGTTGCCGCCACTGCCGTTACCATCCTCGCCCCAGCACCCACGGAGCGGCCAGCCGAATATGCACGACTGCGTTGCCCATGCCGCATCTCGTACAAGACGTGGCGCGCGTGGCTCGCCCGAATCGGCCTCCCAAAAGAGTAATTCACCCGCGTCGTCGCAAGACTGAATGAGCTGTGCGTCGGAACTCCAATCGATATGGCACACACGGCCACGGTGACCGCGGCACTTTGTCGTTGCAGCAAAATCACCCGCATCGTAGACATAGAGTGCGCGGTCGTCCGCGCCAAAAGCGAGCGCGCGGCCGTCAGGCGAGAAGGCACAGCAGGTCAATGGCAGTCTTGCGTCCCGTGCTTCGTGTACGACACCCAGCGTGGCTGTGTCCAGGACGACGAACGCACCGTCCTTGCGCTGCCGGCGCCCGCGCCGGTCGACACCGCCTAGTCCCACCGCCAGGTGTCTGCCGTCAGGTGAGAAGGCACAGCACCGTGCAATTGTGTCAAGAATACAAGACCGCACTGGTCGTCTCGCCTCGCAGTCCCAGATGACAACGGCCTTGTCGTCGCCACATGTCGCAATGTGTGACTGTGATGGGTGCGGCGCCAGGCCGCAGAGTCGCCGCTCTGCGTGGCCGGCTGCAACGGGCTGGCCGTCGTGCAAGGCGCGGCCATCAGTTGCCGCTGCCTCAAAGATCTCGCCGCCGGCTGTTGTGACTGCCAAGCGATCCCTCGCCGCATCCCAGCAGACTGCTAGCACACATGGATCGCGGGCGCCGAGTGCAGCCGCGTCGATACTTGAACCAGCATCGAGACCATCCGCAGTTGCCGTCCAGAGCTGGATGTGACCGTCAGTCGACGCCGAGCACAGCCCTTGGATACCTCCGCTTTCGACTGTGTGGAGTGATGTAACTGCGCCCGCATGTGCCTTGATTGCCTGGACACACGTTCGGCCGACGAAGAGCAGGAGGTGGCCACTTGCGGCGCCGACTACAACGTGCGCGCCGGTGCCCGCGACTGCTAGGAAGGGCTGCGGCGGTGCTTTCCGGCAGAGTAGGCCGCGCTCAGCGCGAAACGTGTCAATTCTGGTGGCAGCTTCTTCACTAGCGTCCCCATTATCGCCAGGGGCTACGTCAGCGCCACTGACGTCCATGCGCACGCGCCAGAATTGGACGTGGTTGACGCCGCAGGTAGCGAGGTCACGGCCATGGACGAAACGCGCGTCAAGAACGAGTGTGGCTGCTGGAACATCGGCGGCAAACAGTAGAAGCGTTGCGCGCCAGTCGTATATAGCCACAAGCTGCGCAGCGGGACGATCGGCAGCGCCCTCGTGTGGCGCGCCGACTGTCGCCAACAAGACACCGTCGCCCGAAAATGCGACGTGGAGCACACCAACACGGTGCACCCCGCGGATTATTGCCAGAACGTCGAGCGTTGTGGCGGACCATACAAAGACCTTCGGGCGCGCGCCCAGCTCGCCGGTCGCAACCCATGTGTCCCCCTCGGCGTGGTGCACACGTAAGCACTCGACACAATCTGCGTGGTGCTGAGCGTGTCGTTGTGTACCGGAGGCGCAGTCTAGGACAACGCCGACAGTGCCCGCTGGGTAGACCAGCTCGCCGCGTGCAGCGTAGAACGCATGCTGACGCCGCTGGGCATTAAAGCCGAAGAGGTGCTCGAGCTGCAGACCCTCCGCGGGTAAGGCCGCAACTTCAGCCGGGCAATCAGTCGGCTCAAGAAATGCTGTGGTTGCGAGCCATGGCGGTTGCGGTCGTGTTACCTCCACTGGCGGTACGCCGTCGGCCTGTGCCGCTGCTGCCGCATCCTCCAACTCAAGTAAGACCGTTGGACCGCTTTCCATATCTTTCGCTAGGAAGTGCCCCATATCGCGTACAGGCGGTGCCGCCAGTGCTTCGATGAAGCGATCGACCGCCCTGTCACCGAGCGGAGCTGCCGGCTTTGCCGTCTCGCATATATCACCGTAGAAGTCGATCCAAGACGTTATCTCGGGTGTTATGGTACAGTATGTTGCGAAGTCTATCTTGCTGATCGTCGACCCCTCGATGTCACGCACGCCGGCAAACGCGCCAACAGCGACGCGCTCGATCTCCGTCTCAGGGGGCAGCTCAAGGCCGCTTAGTTTGCAAAGTCCCGAGAGAGTCGATCGCAACGCTAGGATTGTCTCGTCTACTGTGAGCACGCCCGACTCATCAAAGTCAAAGATACCAAAAATAAAGGTAATTTTCTGCTCTTGTGACATGCCAGAAAGGGCACCCAGCGCTGCTAGAAATTCAAGAGCGTCGATGAGCTCGTTTTGGTCGTCATCGAGGGCGACGAAAAGGCTTCGCGAGAGTGCGTCTAGCTTTTTCTCTGCATAGCCAAGTACGTCCTTGAGACAAACGCGCAAGATCTCGCAAGTTTCATCGGATGTGAGGCCCATGCCCTCTGCAATATCGTTGAACGCATCCCATAAGTGGTGCACGCTCGCGCTTGGGACTGCGGCAGGTAACGAGTCGGCGCGCGCGCGTGCGTGTCGGCGAACGGAGAGGGGGGGAACTCGACACTGGTTCGCAAACCGTTTACATAATGCCTGGCCACTGGCAGGAGCGGGGCGCGGCCTAGCACCTGACCCATGGCGCCTGTTTGGGCGCAGCTCAACGCAAAAGGTAAAAAGTACCGTGGTATCTTTCAGATCGGATAACTCGCGACACATCTTGCCGGCGCATGTGTTAAACAAGCCCCCGTAATATATTAGTTTTTGCGGACCATTGGCGACAAACACTCTGAGGCAGACTAGACTGGTGTCATCGCTGCCCCTCGAGGTTATTCCCATAACCTCCAGCCGTGACATGAGCTCATGATCACCACCACCAATGGCGGGCGGCCGTCTCGCCACTCGCGCGGCGAAATGAGTGGCCGCTCTTCGTTTGACCGGAGCCCCGCGGCACGATCGGAGCTTGCGCGACAGCAGGCAAGGCGGAAGCTGCGGCGGGTCAAGACAATGATTGTCGCATCCCGAGCCTTCTCCGACGCGGGTCGCAGACGGCGTGAGCGTGTAGAATCGACAGACCTGGAGGTGGCACCTCACATCGACGAGGACGCCGAATGTCGCATCGTGTCAGTAGCACAGGCGCGAATACACGCGCGCCGCGGGCCTCGCGTAGCGAACGGGAACTTCTCGTCGCAGGGCCTCCCCAAGTTCTTTTCTGTGCCTGATGATATTCGCAGGCATACGATCGTCACACACCACTTGGTGCTAGGGTGCCGAGAAGACGCGATGGACCGCCGGCGGCTCGAGGGCATTGGCATAACACACGTGTTGAACACGTGCAAGCAGCTGCCTAATTATCACCCTGACGCGTTCATCTATCACAAGATTCCACTGATGGACGCACCGGACGCGCCGATCATGTCCTGCTTCGAGGTCGCAGCAAATTTTCTTCAGAGGGTTGAACGCGTTGGCGGCCGCTGCCTCGTGCACTGTATAGCCGGCTCGTCGCGCTCGGTGGCGCTGGCTATCGTGCACCTTATGGTCTCGCACCACGTGCCGCTTCACGTTGCGTTCCATCACATCAATCGCATGCGTCCCCAGGCCAATCCAAACGAGGGCTTCAAGCTTCAATTGGCCTTGTTGGAGGTAAGCGTTCTCGGAGGCTCTTCGGTCGCTGGCCGGGATGCGGGCGACGCGTGGTTTTTCTATGAATGGAATACGAGGAAGAATGCAGTTCCCAGGCTCACCGAACGCTACGGCAAGGCGGGTTCAGGCGACTCCGCCGCGTGCATGGTGCAGTAATTTACATGTGCTGTGGTTGACTTGAGGCTTCACTACTGTCACCGTTGAGGAAACAAATCAAGTTCACCAAGTGCCGGTCGCAGAAGCAAACTTTGGTTCAGGGCAGGTTCCTCGCTTCTGTTATGCAGTGCTCGCTCGGTAGCCACGAAGAACGGGCCCGGGGACTAGAAGAGCGTCCTCCATGTGCGCTTCTTCTCAGGCTGGTTCAATCTCAAGTTGAAGTGCCTTCGGACTGACTATCTGTTAAGCAGACTACGAGCATACACAAAAGCCGGGTTTCCTCTGAGGTCCGCTCCCCAGCCCCAGGGCGGCGGCACTGGAGGTCATGGCTAGGGTGCAGGTACGCCGCACGGCATTTTTTACGTCACGGTGAGAAGAGCTGTGAGAAGCTTCCCTCCGTCAACTCAAATTACGCCGTATTTTGCGTGTAATTTGCGCGCGCGTTTATGAATATACTAGAAGTAGTCCGTCACTGGTACTACTGATAATTTCAAGTTCTCAGACTCGGAGGCTAGGAATGTAAGTGACCTGTTAATTACCCGTTATTAACCTATAATTACCCCTCGAAGGAGATCCGGGGTCAATAACCCGGTCAATAACTCGGTACTTCATTGCTAAGTGTTTAACAATCGAAACCCGTTTAGTGAGATTAGCGAAAAAGATCCCTCCCGGGCGAGCGGATGGGTGCAAGCAGCCCATTGGGCCTTTGGGTACGTGCAGGTGCGCCAAGGCAAGTACCAGGGCATGTCGGCGCCAGCGGCCCGGCGCCGCCCAGGCCCCCTCCCCTACCCCTCAATAAGGTCCTAAGGTTAATAACCCGTAGTGACAGATATTTACCCAGGTTACTGACCCCGGGCCGCGATTGGGGTTAATAACCCCTGGGGTTATCCTAGTTCAAGTTCCGAGTCGTAGGTAGATTAATAGGTCACGGTACATAAGGCATATATATTTATATGATGTTCCGGGTCTCCCTTGATTATCCCCAAGCTCTGCTATCTATATAACTATAACTTGCATAGGGCCGCGCATTGCCGCGTGCCCGCGCGCTGCTCAGGCTGTAGCGCCGGCCCGCCGGTGGGCCCCGGACCCACTGGAGCTTAGGAGGAAGCCAGCGAGGGTACGGGCTGCTTGCCGGGACCGCCGCTTCATTGTCGCTGCCAGAACTTGAAGGACTCGGAAGCAATATCCTAATCATTTCAACTTTCAAGTTGGACCTAATAAAGAAAGGACACACACCAAGCTAGAATAGAAGTCTAATGAAAAATCATCATGATTAGTAGTCCCATCATGATGTTTTATTTAGGGCGTTTGCGACGAGAATGGATCCCATGATTAAAATCAGGATGGATGGCCCCGGTGCTATTAAATTAAGTTGTTTAATTACTTGTAGTAATATAAAAGCCTGAGGAGGAGATACTACAGGCTGGTTGGCCAGCAACTTGACAGACCGTGACAGACAGCTTGAGGCTCACTGTTAGTGGCTAGTAGGGAAAATATAGCCAACTTCATTCGGATGGCCAGGACAGCGCGCAGCCCGGGCGGCCGAACATGCGAACGCCGCGGATGGCCACGACGGCCCGACATTCCGGACGGCGCCGTCCGCCACGGAGAAAGATGCGACTAGTACGTAAATGCGACGGACGGCCCGGGACGGCACGGCACGGCACGAAGACGGCCCCGACGGCGAGGACGGCAGTGGTGGCGCCGCGGCGAAAACAGCAGAGGATGACTGCCCGATGCCTGGGATCCCGACCCCAGGGCTGTCATTCTCCTGTCTCAGAGGGAGGGGACTGGGACGGCGGGGATGGCGTCAGAACAGTACGGCAAATGCACCCTTGAGAACTCACCCTTGCCTCCCAGCGTCGGGCGAGCAGCCTCCGAGTCGGGCCCAGGAGAGGATTCGGGGCGGGGCAGCTGGGATTCAACTACGGGTTGCGTCTGAGGCCCGAGCCACGGTGGCGGCGCGACACTCCGGCTGACATCTAGAGTCGCCCCGGCAATATTTCCTCAGCTAAGCGCCGATGTCGCACGGTAGGGCAGTCCGCCAACATACAAAAGGGCCGGGCGTCTGGCAGTCGGCTCGTCACTGTCTGGCAGGTTGTCCTCTTGGAGAGAAACACTTATTACGCGACTGAGCGTCGATTGGCCGCTCGACAAGTTTGACGCGGAAGTCACACCTCAAAAGGGCCATACACGTGGGAATGGTAGTAACTTAGTGTGCGTGTGTGCGTGTGGGGCGACCGTGCCCATAGCCGGATTTAGTCAGTTGGCAAATGACCTGCATCTACCCTAGTCAGTAGCGAACCTGTAGAGCCGCACAATAGCAGTTGCACATCAAGGACAGCCGGGGCGTTGGAGATTCCCGGTCCGCGGCACTGGCAAAGAGCCAGACCCACTCTTAGATGTAATCTCCTCACACAGCACTATTTGTTGACTGTTTCACGTGGTGGGATGTAGCATTGATTCCGCCATTAGAAGAGCAGACTCTGCAGATTTGGCCCCCTGGGCGATAGCAACATTAAGAGGGGTTGTCCCAGTCATATCTTTGCGAAGAACGTCAGCCCCTTTCGACACAAGGACTCTCAGCACGTCATCGTGGTCGTGGCCAGCTGCATAGTGAAGAGCAGATTTACCCTTGTTATCAAGGACATCAACCTGGGCACCAGCCTTGAGGAGACTCTGAACAATATCGGCCCGACCACGAGCGGCGGCTGCGTGCAGAGCTCTAACATGTGCGTCACCGTGGGGCTCATTCACATCAAGAGCACCAGTTGCAATGGCACGCTGCACAAAGGAGTCCACTATTTGTCGAGAGCCAAGTTCGATAGCAACTAGAAATGCACTGGTTGGCTCAGTTCTGCATGTAACAGGCCGTGCGCTAGCACCTCGCGCCAGGAGCGCATCAACAAGCTCAGGCTCATCAGCCACAACAGCAGCAGCAAGGAGACTCGCTGATCGGTCGGCGACTTTGGTTGGGTCGGCACCTGCAGCAAGAAGCGCTGCGCAGACGTCGAGATGGCCGGCAGTGGCCGCAGCAGCAAGAGGTGTTTCATCATTGTCTGTCACCGCATCGACAGTTGCCCCACAGGCTAGTAAGCGTGATACTGCGTCGGGAGCGCCACGACGTGCCGCAGCAACAAGAGCAGTGTCGCCTGATAAAGCACACCAGTCGACAGGCCAATTCCCGGCATCCGCAAGCCGCGCACACTCGTCGAAGTCACCGTCGTCGATCGCATCAGCCATTGCATCAATCTGTGCCGCAGCGCGCTCTTGGTTCCGTTCAAGAGCTATATCACGCGGAGTGCGCCCCTTTGAGTCCTCAAATGTCGCGTCAGCGCCATGGCGGAGCAGCGCCCCTATGGCTGCTCCGGCACCTGCAGCAGCAGCAGCATGCAGCGATGTTGCTCCGTAGGCGTCGCGACAGGTCACCAAGGATCCATCGAGGCTGCAGAGTCGCTCGACAAGCAAAGCTTGGTCACACGCGGCCACATGGTGCAGTGCGCAACGGCGGTTTTTGTCCAGTGCTGCGTGCAGCGATTCTGCATGCCGCGTCAGCGCTGCAACACAAGTTGTTGCGCCTGCGCGACAAGCTGCTAGTAGCGCAGGCTCGCAGGCATCGCCGGGTTCAGGGAATTGTACCAGATAGTCGCAGCTTTGCATCTTGCATGGCAAGATTGATGATGTTGTAGCGTCATTGCTGAGAGATAGGGGATAGAGGAAGGCGGCACTCATCTGATGAGAGTGGCCAAAAGCCAACAATGCCTCGACAGCATCATCATCAGCACGCGATGCAGCCGCGTGGAGAGCTGACCGCAAGTCATCACTATTAAGATCATGAGAATTGAAAGCGCCAAGCAGACGTCGGACGACGGAAGTGTCACCTGCCGCGCATGCTGCTCGAAGTAGACTCAAACCGCTATCCATGAGCGCTGCTGCCGGTTGAGCACCGCGAGAGACAAACTCACCACAGACAGCGAGACAGCCGGCCATTGCTCCCGCTGCCAGTGGCGAGAGGTCACCAGACAGTGTAGCGTCAGCGCCCGCTTCTTCAACAAGAGCACAGACGGCCTCAATATCGCCACGGCGTGCCGCGGCTGCTAGCGGTGCCGGACCAAGTTGAGTGGAAGCATTTACCGTAGAGGATGCAGACCCTAAGACTAACTCTTCAATCAAGAGCTCCACACATGCCTCCACAGGCCAATTCCCCTGTCTAGCTAATGAAACACAAACAGCAATGTCACCGTCAAGAACGGCATCCGTCATACCAAGGAGCTGCTGCACACAACTAGCGTGACCAAAAGTCACTGCAACATTTAAAGCCGACGCGCCATTGGCATCAAGTACTGTTGCGTCCGCTCCGGCTGTTAGAAGTGCAGCAATGGCAGTGTCTGCACCAGCAGCCGCACTACAATGCAGCGCTGTGTGGCCTGGACCGCTCGCTTCGCACGCATTTACGAATTCCCGATAAGCCGGGGATTCCACTCGTAGACGCGCAGCAGTAGTGAGCGCGGTGATGACCGTGCTGCTGTCAGCAGCAGCAGCTCGATGGAGTGCTGACCGACCTGCAATATCAGCGGCAAATGGCGAGCAGCCTGCAGCAAGAAGGGCTTTCACAGCATGTGCATCATCACGTGAGCCATTTGCTGCCGCAACCATGAGCGCCTACAAAGACAAACAAAAATTGATCGCATGAATCACCAAGAGCACATACCGTCACGTGTCGCCGGCCGTGTGGTGCCTCAAGCAGCACCTGTCCGCCATCATCTGCCGCGGCAAAAAATTTAAGGTATGCACTGAGAATTCGAGTTATCGGGTGCCGGGCAGCAAGAAGAAGACATGACGTTGCGCCTTGCTCTTCCTCGTCAGCGAGCAGTTCGGGCTCACCAATTGTTGCAGGTCGTGCAAGCAGTGGTGGGGCACCAGCCTGTAGCAACAGAGAAACAAGCTCATCATCTCCACGTAGCGTAGCAACGCGCAAAAGTCTATCGTCGGTCCTCGACACTGTGGCGCCTGCCCGCACAAGTGCGAGCGCCGCGCTGAGCTGCCCATTGACCATTGCAGTATCTAACGCAGTCTCACCAGAAGCTGACACTACATTCACGGTAGCACCAGCACCAAGCAATGCGCGCACGGCCTCCGTTGCCCCGCGTCGAGCAGCTCCCACTAATGCACTTTCACCATTTGTTCGGGATATAGGCGAACCACGCTGTTGCCTCGCTACACCCGCGTAACAATTGTTGTGCTCATCGCTGGTGCCGCCAGCATCGTCTTTGTTAGAGCTGCCATAGCACACGACACTAGAGAGACCGCATGCGCTGCAAATACCGAAGTCGTCGTCAGCAGCAGCCGGCGGCACTTTTGGAACCGCATCACCGATATCACCCCATATATCCGAATGACTCGGCACCTCTACAGGTGTTGCCGTGGCAAACCTCGCCGCCACAGTCGCGACGGCGGCTTCACGCGGATTGCGTTTAAAACGCGGTGCTGATATCTGGATACCACGCATGTTCACGCGCCGCGATCGCACACCCACGAGATCATAAGTGGGATAAGGGGGATGGGTAATAAGGGGGATGGGTACGCTGTGAGTCAGGAGTGAGGAGTGACTGAGCCCCGAAACTACAACTAAATGGCGTAGCCCTGTCGGACAAAACACTGATTGGGAATGAAGCCCGGCCCGGGCCGTGACTGCGGCAGTTGTTACTGCGGTCACGGTAGGGCGCGAGCGGGCCAGCCTCGGAATATCTTTGGAATGGGGAAATCAGGGACGTATCGACCCTCCGACAAAAATTCACAGCAGGTCGGCGGAGGGCGCGTTTTCTCAAGACATGGCTCTAAGAGTTCCAAGTTCATGACTGCGGCCAGTGCTGTATTTAGCCTGAGGGTGCACGCGAAGGTCTGCCAATGGACGTCGGGCGATGCTCTGGCAGCTCGTGAGGGCCAATGTCGACGTCTACCCCGGGCCAATAGTAATACTTCAAGTAATCAACTTGAAGAAAAACCGCACTGGCATGAGAAACTCCAATTCAAGTTAGCCTCAGGCTAATCATGCCAGTAATCATCATGATCATGAGAACCCCCTATGATTTGGACTTTTGACAAGAGCTGTATCGCACTGGCAGCATATTTTGGCAATGCGCTATCTGTCCTGGGTGGTCGTCACGGTCAGCCGTTCGCTGGGGTAACTTCGGAGCACCAGAGGCCATGCAGAGTTGGTAATCGTCGATCACCTTAACCGCCCCATGCAAAGGAATGGGCTTCATTTAGAGACCCCGAACTCACTGTGTGAGCGCAACCCATTATTCGTAATGGATGTTACCATAGAATGTTACTAGTCAACACATTACACAGTCCCCCCGTTGTTGATGAGAGGCGGCAGGTTTGTATCAGGGTCCATCCGCAGCGACGTGAAGTTCCATGCGAGGACATCGTGAGTCTGCCATATTTCCAGGCCTGTGGAGGCAGTGGCACCAACCCAAGCACGTCCGTGATGAAGACTGAGGAGAGAATCGAGATCAAGGGGGGTAATAATGATTGGTTCGCTGAGGTCATCGATAAAAATAGAGAGAGCGCCGAGGCCATTTCCAAAGTCAGAAGCACCATCGATAAAGAATGAAGCAGAATGTGGTGTTGCCGAGAATCTATCGTCCTTAAGGATGCCCGGTTTAAGAAGAGGGTCGTACCGAACACGAAACGCGTGGAACTCTTGAGTGGACGACGAAAACGTAGCCGTCCTGGGATATTGTGTTGACGAGGTCAAGGTGGACTTTTGGTGGGCGCTATTGGTGCCTCGCCGCCCATTTGTGTGGATGGCAACGTGATTTTCGTACGGCTCAGAAAGCTCTGGGTTATAATAGGTGTCAATCTCAACGGCAAGCGAGTCGTTGATACCCCCGTGACCAAGCCCTGCACCCTTGCGTCCCAAGGCATCATAACGGTCTTCTTGGATTACAAACGCAAAGCCGTCGCCACCACGTGATTGACAGGAAGTGTAAACATCATCCATGAGATTACATCGCTGTGATGGGTTTGACGTACGAAACACAATGGTAGTATCAAAGCCTTCTCGGACGTTGAGACGGCGTGCGTACCACATGGCTCCAGCGTGGCGGGGAAGCGATGGCGTTAATCGGATAGCTGGTCCGCAACTTGCGGTTGGTTGGAGGGGCAGAGTGAGTGCAAGCGAGCTAATCTCTTCAACCAGAACAATGCGCTTTTCGACGCGATCGTTTTGAGGAAATTGTGGATCATTGATGGCAGCCTTGCGAAAGGCTGTCTCGGGTTCGGCTTTGTGAAAATTAGGTGTCGCCATTTCGATACAAGAAAGGTGCTTTCCTCCGCAGCCGTCCCCCACAGCCTCGTATTGGTGGACATTGAAGCCATCACAGCACGCGGTTGATGCATTGCAATTTTCTATATTTGCACTACCAACGAGAAGGAGACCGTAACTTCCCTCGCCACCAAAGAGACCCGTGGGCCCAAGCGTCGCTCGCTCGTCTGCCGGCCCGTGCTGCACAGTCGCGTTGGCGTTGAAGATGTTAAAGCTAACATCGTGTTGAAGTGTGGCTGTTGCATTAGTGAAGTCAGAAAAAGGGCCAACGAAAGCGCCTGGTAGATGCGACCGCCGACCATAGAGGTCGACGGTGTCAATAAATAATTGGTCACTAAAGCGGTCTTCGACGACAGCAGCAACGGCAAACACATAGCGAGTGTCTGGCTTCAGGCCAATAATTGTAGTTGCTGTTACATTTCCCAGAGTGACGTTGTGTATAATCCGGGCGTTATCATGGCGCGCTTGGAGCTTCTGCTTGATTTCTTCCGTCTTTCCGTCAGTTGCTTGCTGGTCGGAGACGACATGATAAGTAATAATGTAACCAGTTGTCTGTAGTGCACCTAAAAGCCCAGATGACGATCCCACTTGCGAACCTTTAAGTGCCGGTGGTACCCAGCACAGGTCGACTGAACTTGCCGCTATGTTGGAGATGCGAGGAATGGCCGCCTGTGTCGGTGGACCCTGGTATGCGAGGTACTGAACTGTGTCTCGCAGCCCCGGAGTGTCACCACGGGCCACTACGACGTCCACAGGCTTACCGCTGACTGATGGAACCCCAGCCGGTAGTTTGCAGCTGACCTCGTCTGAATTGGCTCGGCTATACTGCGAGTCGCCGGCGCCTGAACTGTGGTACGTAACATTCAGGCACGGTCGGCCGCCGACAACGATAGTCGTGGGTCTTTCCGATGATCCGAGGCGCTCACCCCTCAGTGTTATGCGGAGGTTACCAACAATAGGACAGGCGTAGGTATTTGCATAAACGCTCATTTTTTTAGTGTTGTTCATAAGAGGTCTACCATCAAACCTCGCAAAGCCACGCTCAAGATAGCCATTCTCCAATTGCTTTGCATCTTCCATCTGTGCCACAGCAGTTTGATGGTCTAGTATGGGTGCTGCCCCAGGCTTTGGCTCCTGTGCAGGCCAAAATATATCTATGCATCCAGTCACAGATCTAACAAGCGGCGGATATGCGATGACAATCGAATCAATTAAGAAGGCATCACGTGCTGTGTTTGTGCCAAGAGTCTGATGTGCCCCCCCAAAAGCGCCCGCTGACCGATGATAAGCTTTCTTTCGCTTCTGATCCAAGTCCTCACTTTCGTACTTTAATTTGCATGGATTCGCCTGGATCACATTCGCAGCCGCTGATAGCGCTAGTGTTGCATGCGGAATCCAACGCTCGCCGTCGTGGCTCCGTTCTAGGAAAGCGGTCTCGGCACGTGTCGCAATGTCTTCGCTCTGACAGATAATAACGCACCTCACTGCCACAGGTTGCTCAAAAGCATAACCTAACCACGTGCTGACTGTAGTCTCTTCACCCCCAATGGCAGCCCCAGAGACATAGACACGTCCTGTTTCGCCGCCAGCATCCTCGCGAACCTCCTGATTTCCCACGAGACACTCGCCATCCCGCAGCACCCAACCACCTGCGCCACCCGACCATACTGATGCAATGGCGCCATTGGAAGATGTTACATAGCCCTCGTCGATGTGAATCAGCGATGCTTGTTCCGAGCAAGCACGATCCTCATACCTGAGCCGTGGAATTGCTTTGAAGATCAACAAATTTTCTAACACCGGCAATTCGCATGGTAAGTTCAGAAACTACCCAGGGACCAACGCGCTCGTGGTCGAGTCGCAGGCGCCAAAATGATGCAGCCCATGCTATTTTACCAAAGCCAGCTTGTTCATTTTTTTGCCAGTCTGCACAGGCTGAGTTTGCACTTGCGTCATAGTTGCGCTTCTCGCTGGGCGCCAGCACGACGCCGCCAAAGTAGATCCGAAGGCGCGTCAGTAGGAGCGGTGAATTATAAGATGTCCGCTCGTCGCCACCGAGCTTTGCAGTTGCAGCTTTACGCCAAATTGGAATGATGTACGACTTGTAGTCGGGATTTGGTGAAATCCCAAAATGAGCCTCGAGCACAGCGGGGAGAAGTCGGAGCTCGCGTATGCGGACATCTCGTCCCCCGTAGCTACTAAGAAAAACAACTCGCCAATGATGGTGTCGCTCATTGGATGAAAGAGACGTCGAGAAGTATTGCAAACGACTTTCGTTTAGAACTGTAGCCGAGAAAACAGTCTTGTTTGTTGTGCCAACCCGTAGGTCGAGCGACATTGGACAGAAGCCAACGACGCATCGGACTTCAATATCTGTGATGGCGTGACCCGTGGAGGTGTCTTGCCGGATGGCGAGTTCCCTCGCTGACCAGAAGGCAAACGTCACCCCCTCGCCTGTGTGCAAATCAACCAGTGAATTAGGTTATCCAGATGAATCGTGTCGACGAACAGCGCGACCGAGATTGCTGGCGGTCCGGAGGGTACTGGCGTCGTCCTCTACGCCATCGAGCAGATGCTATCACAGGAAGTCGCGTCGATGGCGTGGAGGTTCTTCCAGTGTGAAGGAGCCGTGAACCCCGATTTTCACACTGCCCCTCGCCAACTACTCCTTTCCACACGGTACCTGCATTGTCATCATTGATTGGAGAGCCTGAAGGGATGCCGCTAGCAGTGATAGGCACCGGTGGTCGTCGCGGGGTCCAGTCGACCTGTGTGGAAATCACATCATCGACGCGATGTCGTCCCAGGAAATGGGTCTGCTCGATGGCGTAGAGGGGTTGATTTCCACACAGAGATTGACATTGCTCCTGTGTCGCTGCTGCGACCCCACCCAGTGAGCACCATATTGAGCAACGAGCCGTGCGTCCCGCAAACTGCCGCTCTGGTATTTCATTCGGATGACTACTGTCTGCCGCCCTGCGGATTGGAGTTCGAGCAGCGGCGAATCAAAATGGGGATCCGAAGTAGCTTCACCCACTATGGTTCCGACTAGGTTTCCACCACGAGCTGCCACATCGAGATGCATCTCTGACGACGAGGCGAGCGCCCATCCTTCCAGCGACTCTTCGAAGCGGTACGCTACATCGTCTCTCGAACCACCGACAATCTCTAACTTAGCAGTCTTTGCTGCCTGCTGCAGATCTGCTCGCACAAATATGGCCACCGCGAGCATGATTGCAACCCGCATCCGTGCCCGTCGGCTAGCCACTGGGGGTGACTATGAAACGACGGGTACTAACATGCGACGGTCCCCTAAAACCCAAGGTATCTTTTGTGTTGCTGTCTTTCGACACTTATTGTGTCTCCTACCCTCATTCTTCAGTCGAACCGTTGGTAAAGTTGCTGATAACATGGGTACCAACACCGACTGGGTCTCTGTTACCAACGCCTCGTCTGTTACATGTACTCCCCCTGGACGCGGGCGTCCATTAGAAGCCTCTTCTACTCAAGGATGTATCTCAACTTGCCCACTGAGATACTGGAAACGGTGCGTAAAAATTATGACCTCATTGTAAGGGCCTCAGCCTGAGGCTCGAGGCGTCGAGCGTACAATTAACCCCTGTGAATGATAATTGACGCTGAGGAACCCCGGAAGGCAAAGCGAAGGTGGTGTGAAAAATGGCAGGAGCTCGTCGATTCCTTTGAAATAGATTCGAAGGAATAGGAAGCCCTCGCCACGAGTCACTTGGTGCAAAGTGTCAACCTTTGCCGCAAAGCGTACTACTGACGTTCCGTTCGTTAGCCGAATGCTCCGCACTTTCCGCCACAAAAAAACCTGGAATGTTCACGAAACCCGCCACTTTATCATATGATAAATTTCAAGAAAGTCTAAACCCCTACGGACGCTCCCCACGTGACCACGTCCGATTTTTTTACTCGGATTTTTACCTTTGCGGAGCAGCCCCCCTCCCC
>CEUV01015356.1_pt1 | contig 17067 bp, 20 predicted proteins | sample 356401 | NCBI WGS metagenome assembly CEUV01 (sample SAMEA2622710, study PRJEB7988) | marine metagenome | isolation source: saline water (ENVO:00002010), including
AGTTTTTGATTTTAATTTTCATAATAGGTCAGGCGAAAATATTTAGTGACACATGGCACCCAATAAATATTTCAATGGTCCATACTGGTATAAAAAATCTTAAACACAAACCTTTTGGTGGAGCATGGAGCGTCCATGATCATGAGATTATCGAATATCGAAACAAAGCAATAGAAGAATTTATAAAAAATGAAAAGAATTTTAATCATGATGAAATCAAAAATCAATATTTTACCAAATATAGGGAATGGATGTTCTCTTCTCACGATGTTGTAGGCGCAGAAAAATTTCAACAATGTTGCTATACACATGGCACCACAGAATCATTTTCCCAGTTCTACATAAGATACAGAAATGCCAAAAGATTGAGAATCAAGAAAGGTGACTATTTTTACCATTCTATGATGCAGAGACTTTGGTATGGAGATAACTTTGAGTGGCTCGATGACGACAGCATCAGAGAAGGAGACGTACTTGTGGTTAGTGTTCCGTTTTCGCAGACTGGCGATGTGCCAGAAGATCTCGAATATACATTATCAAAGTGCGATGATCTTAAAGTACCTGTGATGTTAGACATGGCTTACATCAACATAGCAAAAAATTTGAAAATAAATTTAGATCACAGTTGCATAGAATACATTACTAGTAGCCTATCCAAGGTTTTTCCATTAGAACTTAATCGTGTTGGAATTAGATTGCAAAGAAATAAATTTGAAGACCAATTGTATGTAATAAATGAAGATGGTTACAATTACATCAATCTGCAAAACTGTTACGTAGCAACTAAACTAATGAATAGATTTCCTGCAGATTACATTTACGACAAGTATCTTCCAAAACAAAAAGAATATTGTGAAGCATTGAATGTAGAGCCATCTCGGTGTGTTATATTTGGCCTTGATTACAAGAATCAACACACACAATATAAAAGGCGAGAGGATGATAAAGAAGCGAGGCTTTGTTTCAGTAGGGTATGGGATGGAAGAATGGATGCTTGAAAATTTTGAAAATAAAACATTAGAGTATAACATTGAAAAATATAATTGGCCTAAGTGGGTGAAAGATACCATAAATGAACTTTATCCTGAAGTAACAGATCTATCTTCTATGCATGAAGTAATATCACCGGAGCAGGCCCGTAAAGCATGTGATTACGTGCAAAAATCATTTTTGACTATTTTTTATCAACAGCAATTTGAAACATTTGCAAAAGAATATGGAGAGGAATTAATAGGTACAAAGCAATATCTTATTAAGCGCCAACCAACATTGAACCTTGTCATGCCCGAACAAGCAAAAAAACATCGTAGATTACCATTCCATCAAGGTATATGGTACAATAACGGGACAGGTATGAGGACAATATGGATGCCTCTTACATCAACCTATGGCACGAATTCGATGTATGTTGTAAATTATGCCGACAGTCAAAGTATAAGCAGAGAAACGATTGAAAAACAACTTACACAACAACAATTTGAAACTTTATGTATTGCTAAGGGTAGGCCTGTAGTGCTTGAACCTGGGCAGGCGCATCTTTTTCATCAAGAACACCTGCATGGCAACGTAAACAATACAACAGGAAAAACTAGGTTGGCAATTGACTGGCACCTTTTGCCAAAAGGACTCGCCCATGGCAGACGACTGCCAGGTGGCTTTTTCAAAATACCTGGTGATTACAACCAAGCACATCTGTTACCTAAGGGCAGATATATCGCCTATGTGGGCAACAACACAAGATTTGACAAAAGCATACCTCTACACTACCAGCGGAGCATTATCGATCGATATTGCCATGACAATGACATACAACATGCAGGATATCAATTTGAAAACGAACACTTGAACTGGATGCCAATATTGGAACATTACATAGGCCAAAAACCTTGTGGGATAATCATGAACAGCATCTACAGTCTCCCCGACGAAGAGCAAAGGCGAAATGAATTGATCGAGAAAGCCTTGACTAACAATGTAATTTTAGTTTTTGCAAATGAATTTTTAATTATGAAGAATAGGAAGGATGTGGATAGAATAAAAGAATACTTTGGCTATTACACTCCAGATTTAGTATAAAATGGCAGTATCATCACACAACGATTGGGATCCATTACTAGAAGTTTTTGTTGGTAGAGCCGACACAACAATGTGTCCACCCAAAGACATTAGCACTCATAGTTTCTGTTATGGAGGCTCGCCTTATTCTGTAGTAGAAAAATTACCTGAACATTACGATCAGAAAATATTAGAAGAAGCCTCAGAAGATTTGGATACTTTATCGCATACACTCGAAAACCTTGGTATCAAAGTTCATAGGCCTGAACACATTGATAATAGTAAAAGTTTTTCTACACCAGAGTGGGAAAGCAGAGGATGGACACAATATTCACCAAGAGACCTTTTACTGCCATTGGATAATTTAATTATAGAAACTCCATCACCTATGAGAAGTAGATATTTTGAGACTAGAGCTTATTACAAGTACCTATATGAACAAATGCAGGATGGAACAGAATGGATTAGTGCACCTAAGCCGTTGTTAGCCGATGACAACTATAAGTTAGGAACACCTGAGGATGTGACATTGAACAATAAAGAAATAATTTTTGATGCACCAAATGTGGTACGACTTGGCACTGATATTTTAGCACAGATAAGCAATTCTGGAAATCACCTTGGCTTCAAGTGGTTGCAGACCATATTAGAGCCACGTGGATATAAAATACACACAGCAGAAAAGTTTTATAGTTATAGCCATTTTGATTCAACTATTCTTCCATTGAGACCAGGACTTGTACTATTCAATTCAGACAGATTAAGTCCAGAAAGATACCCTGACATATTCAAGAGTTGGGATAAGATATGGTTTGGTGGTGATCAATTGAAAGTAAGTCCTCATCACATGCCAAATGGTGTGTCGCCTACCAGTACAGCAATAGGACTTAATTTTTTATCTATCAATCCTGAATTAGTAATTTGTGATGTTGTGCAGGATGAACTAAGGAAAACACTTGCAAAGCATGGCATAGAGACCATTGGACTGCCCATGAGACATGCTAGGACATTAAGTGGTGGATTTCATTGTGTAACCCTAGATGTGAAGCGAAAAGGTTCACTAGAATCTTATTTTTAAACAATAAATACGTATATTATGTTTTCTACTTTAAGAATGACCTTTGCTATATTGCTTATCACTGGCATCGCTGGTGCCGGAATGTATGTCATGAAACTACGTTCCGATAATGCCATTCTAAAGGCCAATCAGATAGAACTAGAGAAAGGCATAGAAGCACAGACAAAGTTGATAGAACAACAGAAAATAGACTTTGAGGCTATAATGGAGAGCAACAAGAAACTGAACACTCTGGTAATGACTTTTAAGAAAGACCTAGACGAGTTAGACAAGCGTTTCAACAAGAAGAAAAGAGACGTTGGCAAATTGGCCATTGAGAGGTCTCAATCTGTTGAACGTGTGATCAACAAAGGTTCCGCTGAGGCAAAGAGATGTGTTGAACTGGCATCAGGTGCAGAGAGAACAGAAGAAGAATTAAAAGCAACAAGGAAATCGCAGATAAACACGATGTGCCCAAGTTTGGCAAATCCTAATTTTGTACCATATGAATAAAATTTTGGCAATAGCATTAATAGTATTACTCACAGGCTGTAGCATAGGCGGGGAGAAGAAGATTAAATTGTTTGCGGTTGAAGAGCCAAGACAGAAACTAAACCTGCCAGATCCGATGCCATTGACACTGGAAGACATCAGATGGATTATAATAACAAGTGAGAACGCAGAAGAGGTTTTCAAGAAATTGGAAGAAGCAGGCATAGATCCTGTTCTGTTTGGATTAACTGATAAAGATTATGAGCTGTTATCTAAAAACTTTGCACAGATAAGACAGAAACTACAAGAAACAAATAGTCTTTTAGAAGAGTACAAAAAATATTACGAGGGAGAAGAAAATGCAGACAGTAATTAAAGTGATAGCAGAACATCTGGATGTTGCTGAGAGCAAGGTAACTCCAGAAGCACACCTAGTGGATGACCTAGGTGCAGATCCATTTGACACAATAGAATTGTGTATACAGGTGGAGAAAGCAACAGGCGTTAAAATATCTGAGGATGACGGTGACAAAGTTCAGACAGTGCAAGATCTAATTAACCTAGTAGAAAAAAAATAATGTGGACCTACAGAGCAAAGGTGATTAAGGTTGTAGACGGTGACACAGTTGACGTGGACATTGATCTAGGCTTTGGCATCTGGCAGAAGAATGAACGTGTAAGAATCATGGGTATTGACACACCGGAATCTAGAACAAGAAATAAAATAGAAAAAAAATTTGGACTTGCCGCAAAAGCAAAACTGAAATCCTTGCTTGGCAAAAACACAGTCTTGAAGACTACCATAAACAAAAAAGGTGTCGATATGAAGGGCAAATTTGGTAGGGTGCTTGGCGATTTTTTACTTGATAATAAATCTATTGCTGATATTATGTGTAAAACAGGACACGCGGTTGCATATTTTGGTGGATCGAAGTCAGCAGTGCAAAAACAACATATAAAAAATAGACAAAAATTAGTCGAGCAGGGTGTTGTTAAAGGAGCAATTCAATAAATACCCATATTACAAAGGAAATAAGATGGAACTAATATTAGCATTAGCAATTAAATTTTGGCAATGGACATTATTGATAGCGATAGTGTTAATTGGAGCATTTATTAACTTCACAGATAGAAGAGCAAAAACGAAAATGAAGTTCTACTATAAAGGAATGCCACACTTGCAACCTATACCAATCAAAACAAAGGGTAAAGGTTTTTGGAAAGGAATCATAATGTGGTTACTATCAACTAGAAATTGGGTATTGACAAAAGACTGGAAGTACAATATAGATGGTACAGAGTATGTGATACCAGAAGGATTCCAGTTTGATGGTGCCAGTATTCCAAAATTCCTAAGAACATTCTTTTCACCGGTTGGCGTACTTTTAATTGGTGGTCTGGTTCATGACTATGCCTACAAATACAAAACATTATTAAAAGCAAATAAAAAAAGCACAATGGGAGACATAAGTCAAAAAAGAGCAGATGAAATTTTCAGAGACATCAACATTATAGTGAATGGATTTTATACAATGAATCGACTTGCATACTGGTCATTGCGATTAGGTGGATTTGTTGCATGGAATGGCCACAGAAAAAGAAACGCAAAAATTAAAGGTATAAAATAATGGCTGAATTAAAAGAAGATAAGTTAATAATCAAAAATGACAATATGGTAAAACAAGGTGCAAAAAATGGTTGGGCACTTATAAAAATAGTATGGGTATTTCTCAGAGACGAACTTCCACAGTTTTTGTCAAATTGGAGAACAGTGCCTCGATTAATGATGGTGTTGTATGGTATAGCATTCTATCAAACAATGACTTGGTTCATGGCGTTGGAAAACCCTAACAATGCACAGGCAGGCTTTGTGTCAGTTGTAGTTGGTGCGGGTGCGGCATGGTTTGGACTTTACGTTAACGGTAAAAAGACCGACATCAAAAAGTAACAATAATTACAAATAGATGAAACTTTATGAACCTTTTAAGTTCCTTACGAACAAAGAGTGCGATCAGATAATAAAATATGCCATGGAATCGGATGTAAAGGCAGGCACTACCCTCAGGAAAAGTAAAGTTAGAAACAATAGAATATCATGGTACAAAAATAGTGAACGTTGGCAAGGCTGGATAGATATGTTTAATAGTATTGATCCTGTAATTGACTGGATACAGACTCCACAAGTTGCATTTTACACACCAGGCGAGCAATACAAATGGCACGTTGATACTTGGCCAAATTATCGCACACACATAAGACATTTCACTCTTACATGTGAATTACAATCCGCTCCAGGAGCCAGACTAGAATTAAAAGGCAGACAATTCAATTTGCAGAGAGGTGAAGCAATCATATTCAAACCACAAGACGAGCATAGGGCAACTACGCCCACAGAAGGAGAAAGAATAAGTTTTACCATATGGGCCATGGCTTTGAACCCTGCAAAACGTTGACTTATTCCAATTGTATTGTACAATTATGAACATGAAAAATTATTATGATGTCTTAGGTGTGAATGAACAAAGCACCAGTGCGGAAATCAACAAGGCTTTTAAAGATCTTGCCAAAAAGCATCATCCAGACAGAGGAGGTGATGAAGGCAAATTCAAAGAAATCAATGAAGCACATGACACTTTAAAAGATTCGCAAAAGCGGCACGACTATGACACCATGCGGAAGTTCGGCGGTAATGGTAATGATAATCACCCATTTTTCAACGAAGACATATTTGGTGACTTCTTTTCAGGTTTTGGAGAGCAAACAGGATTTAAATTTAATTTTACAGGTAGGAACGGCGATGAACGTGTGTTTAGACAACATCGACAACAGCCAAGAGGTAACAGGAATGTCCAAGTTAGGATGGCAGTCAGTATCAAAGAAGCAATGACAAACAACGAGAAAACTATTAATTACAAACTGCCAAGCGGCCGTGAGGAATTTGCAACAGTAAAGATTCCCGCTGGTGTCCAACATGGAGTAACATTTAAATTTCAAGGAATGGGTGACGACAGTATTCAAAACATGCCTAGAGGCGACTTATTAGTTGTAATGAGTGTTTTAGATTCCGACGGTTATACACGCAAAGGAAACGATTTGTTCACTGACAAGACTATTGACTGTTTTCAGGCAGTACGAGGATATGAATTTAATTTGAAGACTTTGGAAAACAAAATAATTAAGGTTAAAGTCCCGGCAGGCACACAACCCGGAACACTGCTTACTTTGAAAGGACAAGGCATGCCTGTGCATAAGACAGTAAATATCAGAGGAAATCTTTACGTCAAAGTGCATGTATTGATCCCACAACTGTCAGCACAAGACTTGAAAAAAATTAAGGATCTATAGAAAGGAAAAAATATGAAACTTAAAATACTATGGGCATCAATGTACGGAAATGCAGAATATGTTGCTCAGCGAGTTGAAAAACTAGCAGAAGAAAAGGAACTAGACGTGGAGATGATTGAGTTAAACGATGTATCCATGACGATGTTACAGGAAATGGAAAATATTGCTGTAGTCACATCAACAACAGGACAAGGAGACTTGCCTCATAATGGAGAGTGGTTTTGGGATGATTTAGAAAAGGCCGATATTGATCTTTCAAAAATAAAATACAGTGTTTGTGCCCTGGGAGATAGTTCACACGCCCATTTCTGTGGTGCAGGAAAAAAAGTCGATCAACGTCTGCAAGAATTAGGTGCCACTAGGATACATGAAATGCAAGAGTGCGACGGAGATGATGCAGGCTCTCACAAATGGGCAAAAGAGTTTTTAGAGAAATTATAATGGAAATATTTCAATATCCACACGATACTCTTTCAAAGGAAAGTAGTGTTTGGACACACGAAGATAGTATCTCCGGATATGACGATATAGAAAAATTTGAGAAAGACTACATACAACTAATGTTAGATGCTAAAGGAATGGGACTAGCGGCAAACCAAATTGGCATTACCAAAAGATTTTTTGCGATGGGACATGAGACATTTGACACATTCAAAAAACATGCTATAATTTGGAATCCAAAGGTTATAAATTTTAGTGAAGATAAAGTTGTTGACGTTGAAGGATGTTTAAGTTTTAAAGGAATCTGGTTAAAAGTTGAAAGACCAAAAACAGTTGAAGTGCAGTATGAAACAATACAAGGCAAAACAAAGTTCGCAAAACTTGACGGAATGGAATCAAAATGTTTCCAACATGAATGCGATCACCTTGACGGTATTACATTTAATAAAAGAGTGTCTAAATTACGATGGGACATGGCAAACAAAGGATAAACGATGTTAGAAGCAAATGAAGGATTAGAAAACATATTTGAAAATTCTGTCAAAGAAGCAGAAAAAAGAAGACATGAATACGTGACAATCGAGCATGTGCTAATAGCACTTATCAAAGATAACAGCATCGGCACCGTACTTCACGACTTCAAGATCAACGTTGGAGCACTCATTAAAGACATAGAAGATTATCTTGATACTAAATGCAATGATATAGTTGCTAAGGGAAAAGAACCAATGACTCCAAGGAAAACTGCATCTCTTGAAAGACTTATGAACAGGGCATTTACACAGGCATTATTTCAAGGAAGGCAAGATGTCAGTTCCATAGACATTCTTATTTCTATATTTTCTGAAAAGAAAAGTTATGCGGCATTTTTCTTGAAGAAACATCAGGTCAATAAACAAGATTTAGTTGATTTAGTGTCGACAGAAACAATTTTGGATGAAGGTATGGCTGGCTTAGGTAGTGTCGAACAAGGCGGAGCAGAACAAAAATTAAGACCTAATCAGGCAGATAGGATACTGAAAAGTTATTGTGAAAATTTAAATCAAAAATATTTTGATAAAAAAATTGATCCTGTCATTGGACGTGAACAAGAAACAGAAGATCTTAAACAAATTCTAGCAAGAAGAAATAAAAATAATGTTTTGATAGTTGGGGATCCTGGCGTAGGTAAAACTGCAGTCGTTGAAGGACTAGCAAGACGTATAGCAAAAAATAAGGGAGATGTGCCCGAATACTTGAAGGATCATATTGTTTGGAGCCTAGATGTGAATAGTCTTATTGCAGGTAGTAAGTTTCGAGGTGACTTCGAGGAGCGATTGAAACTTGTAGTAAATGCCCTAGACCAAAAAGGAAAAAGTATTTTATTCATTGATGAAGCACACATGATTGTCGGAGCAGGTGCTACCGGACAGGGTAACAATATGGACATGGCAAACATGCTCAAACCGGCATTATTAAAAGGAACAATAAAAGTTGTGGCGTCGACCACATGGGAAGAATATAGGAAATATTTTGAAAAAGATAGAGCACTTATGAGACGTTTTCAAAGACTACAGGTAGGAGAGCCCACCAAGGAAACCACTGTGAAAATTTTAAAGGGAGTAAAACGTTATTATGAAAAATTTCATAATTGCACTATTACAGACGAAGCATGTGAAGATGCAGTAGATTATTCAACAAAATTTATTGCTGATAAACGATTACCTGATAAAGCAATAGACGTTATAGATGTGGCCTGTGCAAGATTAAGATTAAATGGAATCAAAGAAGGCAAGATAGATCACGAAGAAATTATACATGAGATATCTGTAATGACAGGTATAAGCATAGAGCAGTTGAGTCAGAAACAGGCGAGCAATCTAAAAACTTTAGAAGAAAAAATGAAATTACAAGTATTTGGACAGGACAAGGCAATTAATGCGATCACTGATAAAATACTTGTGGCAAGGGCAGGTTTAAAAAGTCTTACTAAGCCGGTTGGATCTTTCTTATTCCTAGGACCTACAGGTTGTGGTAAAACTGAAACTGCAAGGCAACTGGCAAAGACACTAGGCGTTGAATTGATTAGATTTGACATGTCTGAATATCAAGAAAAACATTCTATAGCAAAATTAATCGGATCGCCTCCTGGCTATGTGGGATATGAAGATTCACAAATGGGTGGTGGAATGTTTATCAACGAAGTTGAAAAACATCCTCATGCTGTAGTATTGTTTGACGAAGTAGAAAAAGCACATCGTGACGTATCAAACATGCTGTTGCAAGTTATGGATTACGGAACTGTAACTGGATCAAATGGAAAGAAAGCCGATTGTAGAAACATTACACTGATTATGACAAGTAATTTGGGTGCCGAAGAGAACGAGAGAAACAATATTGGATTTGGAAAAAGTGAAAGGACAGGCGAAGATGACAAAGCACTTAAAAAATTCTTTCCACCGGAGTTCAGAAACAGACTAGATGCCGTAATAAAATTTGATAAACTTGGCAAGGACACAATGAAATCTGTAGTTAAAAAGTTTTTATTAGAACTGAACACAATGACCATGGAAAAAGACGTTGAAGTAAACGCCACAGATGAAGCAATTGAATTTTTAATGACAAAAGGATTTGATTCAAAATTAGGAGCAAGACCTCTACAACGTGTGATAGATGATGAGATCAAAAAACCCCTTTCCAAAATGATGCTTTTTGGTGAACTTACAGTGGGCGGAATGGTTGAGGTTGGTTTATCGAAAGATGTTGTTCCTAAGTTGACTGTAAATTTCAAAGCAAAAAGAGAACCAAAAGTCCTAGATAAATTTAAACCAAAAGTATCTGATGAGAAAACATCATAATAGATTGTATTATGGAAAATTCCGTTGCAAAACTGAGTTTAAGATGCCAGGTAGTCTAATGTTTTATCCGACCACAGATGAGCATCTTACAAAGATAAAAGAAAAGTATCAAGATACTAGGCACATGTATAAACTAGCAGATTTCATTATAACGAACAGGAAGAAAATAAAATTTCGTTTTCAGCATAAGAAAGTAATTTTTTATTCAGATCATGATAAATCTCTTGAGCTTATTAATAATTTTTGGGATTTTTGGAATGCCTCTACACATGTAGATCCCAGTTTCAACAATTTAGGAAAAAACACTGTAGGTTGCAAAAGATTGCCTCATGGTAAATTCCAGTTTCAGGTACAGTTTAAAAAGGATACTCATACACATATGTCAGAAACTGAAAGGCATAATTTATGGGAATTTATTTCACGTAATAAAGATCAGTTCAAAATTACAAGTGGACCTGTTGAAATTTTTCTTAACGGAAGAAATACACATTTATTCCAAGGCTACTTTTATGTGAAACAGGAAAAATACCTGACGCCTGTATTCATGATGGCACAGAATGCCATAGACAAAGTAATTCAATTTAGAAAGGCAAAGAATGGAAGCGATAAAAAAGTTAAGAGATAAAAAAATATTTAACGATCAAAGTATAGTTGAAAGTATGATACAAAAAAATTGGATGGGATCTCCAGTGATCAAGCGAAGCCTTCTTAGGGTCAAGAAAATACATGATGATCATTGCATGTGTGAAGAACTTGGAGAATCTGACGGGAAGGCCTATAAGATCAAATATATCAACATACTGACTGTGGATGGACAAGAACCAAACGAGTTAGCGGCAGTGTACGGTTTAGGCCCTAAGACAGCAAGATTCAAAAGGAAAAATACTGAATAAATAACAACGATGGCACAGACAAGTACAACATTATCGGGAGAAAGAACCCATAAACCGGATATTACCGGCACTGACATAGGATTCAATGCCACAGGTGCTGTGTACAAGATAACAAGCACATCAACGGATCTCAGTGGTTTTTCTGTAAGAGATCTCATCACAGTATCTGGATCTACAAGTAATAATTCCACCTTTACTGTGAAAGAAGTGACTGATGCAAACAACCTTGTTGTGGAGGAAATTGTTACCTCAGAAGATCCTGATGGTAGCACTATTGTAACTTTAGATCACACAGGATTTGTAACGGACAAGGTTAAAGGAGACGGATACTTCTCGCAACCGGATGGTGTACATACTGTGGTTTACAGGGTATTAAACAGACAGGATTCGGTCGACGATTTTAACGGCACAGTGAAAATGCAAGGATCTTTAGCAACCGATCCTACAGAAGATGATTATTTTGATATTGCTGACACAACATTCACATCTGATCTCAGCACCAAAATTGCATCGTTTAATTTCACTGGAAACTATGTATGGGTCAGGGCTAAGGTCGAGACCACAAATGGCACTAGTAACGGAGCCATGATTACTTCAATATTATACAACAATTAAAAGTCGCATAGATACTAGGTTTTTGTAAGATCAACTTAGGTTGACTGATTGTGTTTCTGTGTTATACTAATAACATGAACGACAAAGACCTAGAACAGATCAACACGGTTGATGTGAATATAACAGCGGAGTCAATTGACGCCCATGTTATTTGCCTGAGAGAGAATGGATACAAGATATTTAAATCTTTCTCACTATACACAAGATACATTTTATTTTTCATATTGGGTGCCACGGCGATGGGCACACTGTTATGAAAAACAAATTTAAAAACACAATACTAGCAGGACTGGCAGGTATATCACTCTCCGCTTGTGGGGGAGGAGGCGGAGGTGGCCCTGCTATTGACGATGTAAACAATTTTGTTGAGAACGATCTAACAAACCTATCAGGTTCAGCCAGTTTGGTAAGTTCCTATAGCACACTCCTTTCAGATTTTCAAAGTGTTATATCAAGTGGTGACATCAGTGCGATACAAGGTGTAATTACAGGACCAGATGAAAATGACATAGCACAGGCAAACACACTATTGACCCAATTGGCAACAGCACAAACATTGTGGGATCAGACAGAAGACTTAATCAATGATCAAAGTGACGCAGACAAATATTCGATCTACAATTCGGATTCATTCAAAGAAGCACACGCGGCCATGCTATACCTACAGAATCATGTCAAGCCAATAATTCAAAAAGTGGCAAATGGTAACACAATCACTCTCGCAGATTACAATTTAGTTTCTAAGGCAGATAGAGCAAATGAAATCATACAACAAGAAAAAAATTCAACTTCAAGTGACTACGCAAACACAAAGAAAATTAAAAGTGTAGAAACCATCACAAATGACACCAGTGAAAGCACTGACGCAACGGGTAATTCAACCGTAACTTACAGTGACTGGACAACGGTATATGCTGGTGGAGGTGATGAGACAAGAACAAAAACTACATCAACCGCAAATATTAGGACCACAGTGACCACAAGGTGTAGTTACCCAAAGACAACTTTTTTAAACAATACAACATCAAACGGTGCACAAACTTGCACTGTTTTGAATACCACAACCATAGATTTAGATCCAACAGTGACAACTGAAACTGAAACCAGAGAAGGTGACAATCCGGTGACTGCTACGGTTGATCTCGAACCAACTGTGACTACAACCACGGAATCTAGTGCCAACTACACAGAAACAACCTACACAGATGCAGATAGCACTACAACAGAAACAGATGAAGGTAGTGCAACAACAAATACCGCAAACAGAGATGTTACTACAACAACTAATCATGGTGATAATACCGCGACAGTGACAGTTGTTAGATATATTGATACTACAGTTACAACTCCTATCACGACTAGAGTGTACAGAACAAGACACTATACTGATACAGTTAAGAAAGACACAAGAACTATTACAACAACTACTCCTAGACAACAAATCACATACAAAGATGGAACTACAGAGATAGTAAACGGATCAGCAACAGTGGTTACTGGAGATTGGTCAACGACGCAAGTGAGTGAATCTAGTAGATCTGAAAAGATTTTGCAGAGTGAAACAACATCCAATCAAGTTGTCACCACGAGCGATTCCGGCACACAGATAAGCACACAACTTGTTTCAAATGCTTACACTGATAATGATATAAATTTGGGTACCGTTACAGCAAACATGAGTGCTACGGTATCTGATCACCAGACAGCAGAATACAATAGCAACCACGGACTTGGTATGATAAAAGCCGCAAACGCCTATTCAAGGGGTTGGACAGGTGAAGGTGCTGTCCTTGGTGTAATAGACACCTGGCAAGATACTGATCATGAGAAACTGGACGGCAAGTATCTATTCTACAAAGATTATGATCCTTACAACAATACAGTAAACGAAGGTGCCCAAGGACATGGCACATTCGTTGCTTCAATTGTAGCAGGTAAAAGAGATGGTGACAGCCTAGATGCTAATGGAAGACTTACTACAGGTAACTACGATCAAGAACAATATTGGCTAAACGGTAACCAACTGACAAGATACACACTTACAAAGAACAACGACATGCACGGTGTTGCGTTCAATTCTAAACTTGTTGGGGCAAATGTTGATAGATATAGTAGCGGTGGTATCTCTAAGTCACAGGCTCAGAACGCCTTACATGATTTTGCAAAATTGAAATCACCAACAGCAGACGGTGGTGAGGAAATGAACATAGTTGCGGTCAACATGAGTTTCAATACGCCACAATTATTTTACGATGCGAATGGATCAACAGTAACACAACTGAACGACGGCACATACAACGCATCAGAAATCATATCAAAGATACAAGGAAATGGTTATGGTGATTCACAGTATTGGAAGATAGCAACAGATAATGATATCATACTTGTGAACTCTGCGGGTAACTATGGATTTGCCCATGCAGGTGATCCTGGTATATGGGCAGTGGAAACTGATTCCAATGGGAATCTTATTCTTGGTGGCAAGATGGTCATCGTGGGTAATTGGGATGGTTCGAATGTGTCTGGTAACAAGGCAGGACACGTTTGCCTAGATATCAACACCGCGAACAACACATGTAATGACACACACAGACTTTCAGACTTTTATATACTGGCACCGGGCACAGATATCACGAGTGCCATCAGCGATGATAGATATGCCTCTGGCAGTGGTACGTCATATGCGGCACCACACGTTACTGGTGCGTTTGGTGTTTTGAATCAAATGTGGCCATACATGGCAGGTGATAAACTTGTTAAACTTGTTATGAACACAGCAGACAAAAATCTTTCTGGTTATGATGTGAACATACACGGACAAGGACTATTAGACCTAGACGAGGCTACTAAACCACAAGGTGCGGTTGGTTTGGCAACTTCAGGTAGAGTGGATCATCCAACTGTTAGCCTAAACAACACCTACTACTCTACAGGAACTGCTCTTCCGTCTAACCTTAATAATTTGAAAATAATGGTCCTCGATGATTATGATAGGAATTACTATTTGAATATAGGTTCAAGTTTTGTGGTCAAGGACAAGAGAAAAATGTCTGATGTTGACCAACTAATGAAAGGATATCAATATCTGCCCATTAATCAAATGTATGGTTCTTTTACACAAGGCGGCCAATACGATCTTGGATTTATGAATTTTGGTTTGTTCACTGGCGAAAGCGGAAATGGTGACTATTCTTACAACATCGGTAAAAAAATATTTGTATCCGACAAGTTTGCCATAAAAGGCAATCTAGGACAGATGAAAGAAAACACAACATGGTTGGGCAATAGTTCAGACGGTATCCTATCAGTTGGTGAAAATAACATAACAAATTATGGACAGATTGGTGCCAGTTATCAGTTAGGCAATAATGTCCTAAGTCTAGACTATTCTAATGGTACTACAGATGTCAACACTGTGGACCAAAGTCTTATTACAGGATTCTCAGATGTACGTACCGAGTCATGGAGATTGGCTTATGAAGTGCATAAAGACGAGAATAACACTTTCGGCTGGTCGTTCTCACTTCCAAGTCATATTACTTCAGGTACAATGAACATGGAAGTAGCCGAAAGTGTCAATCTAGATGGAACAATAAACTATACAACTATAGACAGCAATCTAAAGCAAAAACACAAAGAGAAAAATGTTGGTTTCTTCTATAATCATAATCCAGACAACATCACTGACGCCACATTTAATTTCAGTGCAGAATACAGACAGGACATATCGGGAGTTGCAGGAAATGATGGAGTGCATGTGGGAATGAATTACGCAAAGAAATTTTTTGGTGCGTGTAAATTTTTATGGAAAAAAAATCCAAAATGCTATGACAAAAACGGCAATTTAAAACCAGAGATAATGGCTTTGATGAATGGTACAGCAACACAAAGCATTGACAGGCATGGACTTGTTTATGATATGAAAACTGATAAATTTATACAGGCGGAAAAGTAATGCAAAAAGAGATATTCAAAGAAGACTATTTTGGCACATTGATGTGTATACTAGTGGATGAAGCAAGAAGAATTATGCCTACATTCAAACCTGATGTACAAGCCTATAAAATACAAAATGACATGTGTAAAGTAGGCAGTTGGGTAGATCAGGTACCAAGTGGTATCATAATAGAAACCGTTCCACAGGCATCAGTGCAGAAGTTACAAGAACAGTGCCTTCCTGAATATAGGAGATTGGCGGCAAAACTAATTGAACACTTTATTATATCGTTTGTAGAGCAAGGTGGTAACCAAACACAGATAGAAGAAACTTATGGAAAGAGGTTTATATGGAAACAATAACATTAAAATGCAACAACAATGGCAGGACCAAGGAAGCCGAAGTGGTGCAACTGAATGACAAGTACATGAAGGTGCATGTTCCTGGTACTCAGTTATTCATAGAGCTATTCAGGGACGATGTAAATATACCATATACCGGCAGAACTGCCGGTTTGGAATTTGAATGGCAACCGAAAAGTTAAAAATTAAATTAGAATTATACTCTGAGATGTGGGATAAACCTCCACATGCTGAGATACTAATTGGTGATTCAAGTCATTTTAATGGCCCGATCACAGGCACAGAAGACAAACCTAGTATAATCGAGTTTGAAAATGAGTTCGAAGAGGGCAAGGAATATCAACTGATTATAAAAAGATCTGGAAAAACACCCAAACAGACTATTGTAAATGCCAAAGGTGACATTTTAAAAGATCAACTCTTGAATATCAAACGTATCGAGATCGATGAGATAGACATAGGTGCTCTTGTGTATGAAGGATTATACACACCTGAATATCCAGAACCATGGGCAACACAGCAACGGGCACAGGGAATAAAACTAGAGAACGAATTCAAAAATGTCACAGAAATGGGATTCAACGGCACTTGGCGATTCAAATTCTCGTCACCATTCTACATGTGGCTTTTAGAGAATCTTTACTAATAAATATGCTTGTATGAGAGCATCACAATTTATCACAGAAGTAATAGACTCAGACGCAACAAACGAGCTGGATACATTCATTATGAACAATGAAGATCTGTATCGTAGACGTTTTATGCCTATAATTTCTAACATAAAAAGAAAATTAGCCAAAGGCATTTACGATCATGAGAAAGCACAAAAACTTTGGATGTACCTGATAGACGATGCCGCAAAGGAATACGTCAAGGAATACGGCTCAACGCAAGATGATGTCAAAGATATGTTTCCGAAAGAAACTAGGTTGCATCTTGCCAGCGTAATATCACAGAGAGAATTAGATAATATTAAACAAGGCGAATACGATGCACCTAAGGGAACTGTTTCTTAAGGAGGACGATCGTTCAA
>CEUV01072217.1_pt1 | contig 17049 bp, 17 predicted proteins | sample 356401 | NCBI WGS metagenome assembly CEUV01 (sample SAMEA2622710, study PRJEB7988) | marine metagenome | isolation source: saline water (ENVO:00002010), including
TAGTGTAGTTTTTGGTCCTGAGGATAATTTTACTAATAAATTTGCCAGAATGGCCTCTATTTCATTATTTTTACCCTTAATAAATTCTGGAAAAACTAAATTTCAACCAGTTTTTGTAATAGACATTGCTAAAGCTGTCGCCAAAGTAATAAAAGATGATATTCATAATGGAAAAATATATAATCTTGGTGGGCCAGAAATTATGAGTTTTAAAGAGATATTAGATCTTATATTAATTAAGATTAGAAAAAAAAGAATATATCTGAACCTTTCTTTTCCTCTAGCTAAGTTACTAGGTCTATTATTTGCACTTTCTCCTATTAAACCAATTACTCTAGATCAAGTTAGGTTATTGGAAAAAGATAATATTTTACCTAAGAACGGATTAGGCTTTAAGGATCTAGGCATTAATCCTTCTTCTATAATTTCTTTGTCAGATAATTATTTAAAAAGATATATATCTAAATATTAATGAAGCACAATATGATGATGCCTAATGAAATTCTGTAAATTACAAATGGCAGAAAAGTATAATTCTTAAGCAATTTCATTAGGAAAATAATAGATAAATATGCAAAAAAGAAAGATAGCAAAAGTATTAATATAATCGATATTATTTCTTGGTTATTACTTAAGTTATTTATAAGCCATAATGCTTCTAACATGACCGCCCCTAATATAGTTGGAAGCCCTGAATATAGTCCTAACTTTGTAGATTCTATTCTAGTGAGCTTTAAAATTCTAGCAGCAGTTATTATTGTACCGGCCCTAGAAGCTCCTGGTATCAGAGCAAATATTTGAAATAACCCTATAAATAAAGAATCTAATATAGATAGAGAATATATATTTCTTTTTTCTGTTTTATTATTATCTACAATGTAGAGTAAGCCAGCACCAATTATACTAGCTATAGCAATTAAATTAAAAGATAATAGTTCTTTATCCAAATTTTTAAATATAAGCAACCCTACCACTAATATAGGAAAAGTAATTAAAAATAAATTTCTAACCAGTAGAATATTATTATCTTTTTTAAAGTTTTTTAAATAGTAAAATGAACAGAAAATTTTTAAAAGATCTTTTTTAAGATAAATACATACCGCAAGCAAGCTTCCTAAATGAGCGGCGATAGCCATACTTCTTCCTGAAACAGACCAATTTAATAAATGTTCTAAAATAAATAAGTGTGCGGAAGAAGATATTGGAAGAAATTCTGTCACTCCTTGAGTAAAAGAATATAAAATTATTTCCCATAATTCCATTTTCAATTTCCATAAAATAAATATTTTAATTATCTTAAACAGTTAATAATAAATAGTTTATACTTTATTTAATTATTTTAATAATGGAATATTTTATATGACTATATTATATCATTTGCCATTTTCTGCAAATTGTAGATTAGTTAGAATAGCACTCGCAGAAAAAAAGATAGAAGCTAAATATATAGTTGAGCCAATTTGGGAGAGAAGAAAAGATTTCTTAAAAATTAACCCAGAAGGAGAGGTGCCAGTCTTATTAACTAATGAAAATAATTATATTGCAGGAGCTACTGTGATAATAGAATGGTTAGAAGAAGCAATACCTTTTAATAATTTAATAGGCAAGGAAATTTCTACTAGGGCTGAAGTGAGAAGAATTATGGCATGGTTCAATAATAAATTTAATTATGAAGTAGAATCCACAATAGTTTTTGAAAAGATAATGAAAGTATTCATAGGTAAAGGAACACCTGATGCAAATATATTAAGGGTAGGTAGAAAAAATTTACTAGTTCATTTACAGTATGTTGATTGGTTAAGTAAAAATAGAGATTGGTTGGCAGGAGATAATTATAGCGCAGCAGATATTAGTGCTGCAGCAAATTTATCCATACTTGATTATTTAGGGGAAATTAAATGGAGAGATTATTCATTTGCTAAGGAGTGGTATGCACGAGTTAAATCGCGTCCCTCTTTTAGGAGTGTTCTTTTAGATAAAATCCCTGGCCTTCTTCCGCCTAAATATTATAGCGATCTCGATTTTTAATGAATTTATATCAATAAATATATATATTATTCATAGGAGTATATATCAATGGAATCCTTTTCTAGTTTAGTTGAAACATTTTTATCAGTTATAAAAAGTATTATTAATAACAATATATTATTGCCAACTGGAAATATTTGGATTTCAGATGTGCTTATATATCATTTATTTTTGGTTATATTAATAACAGCCATATTTTCAATTATTTTTAATAAACTAATAATTGTTTTTATTAGAGGATGGCTTAGGAAATCAAATTTTAATATAGGTAAGCAATTACTTGAAAAGAAAGTTCTAGTTCCTATTGGTTGGGCTATTCCAATAATTATATTTGAAGCTGGTTTAGGCAGTTATTCTCCAGAAGAAGGTGTAATTTCTCGATTAATGAAATCACTTATAACTCTTATTTTTATTTTATCTATTACACGTTTTATATCTGCTCTTTCAGATGTTTTGAAAGGTAATAAGACATTTTCTGGTACTCCTATTCAAAGTTATATGCAACTGATTAAATTAATTATTTATTTATTTGGTATAATTATTATTGCATGTACTTTATCAAATACCTCTCCTTGGACCATACTTTCAGGTTTAGGAGCTTTAACAGCTATATTATTATTAGTTTTTAAAGATACTATTTTGGGTCTTGTTGCTTCTATTCAAGTTTTTGGATCTGATACTATTAGAGAAGGAGATTGGGTAACAATTCCTTCATTAAATATTGATGGGGATTGTATAGAAGTAGGCTTACATACTGTAACAGTAAGGTCTTGGGATAAAGCTTTAATTACTTTTCCAAGTGCTAAATTATTAGAGCATCCTTTTAAAAATTGGCGAGGTATGGAAGAGTCTGGTGGACGTAGAATAAAGCGAGCTATTTATATTGATCAAGAATCAATTTGTTTTATTGAAAAAGATTTAAAAGCAAAATTAACAAAAGTTAGTCTTTTAGCTAATCATTTTGAATCTAAAGAAAAAGAAATTGAAACAGCAAATGCTTTAATAGGTAAAGAGACAGTTAACCATAGAAAGCTTACAAATATTGGAGTTTTTAGAGCATATTTAATTCAGTATTTAAAAAGTCATGAAAAAATTAATGAAAACCTTACGCTAATGGTGAGACAATTGGCGCCTACTAGTTCGGGCTTACCCCTAGAAATTTATGCTTTTACTTCATCGGTAGAATGGACTGATTATGAATCTGTTCAGTCAGATATTTTTGATCATATTTTAGCAATAATATCCTTATTTGAGCTTAAATTGACACAATCACCTTCAGGCCATGACATTAAAAATTTATTAACTAACCTTGATATCAATAATTAATTTCTTTTAAATGAGTAGTTTAATAGAAAGTATCAAATCTAGAGCGTATAAGTTAGAATTTGATGATATTGGTTTTTGTAAAGCAAAGATACCAAAAGAACTTTCTAATCATTTGAAAGAATTTGTATCTGAAGGTAGGCATGGTTCTATGAATTGGCTATCAGATACTTTAGAGAGAAGATTACAACCCCAAAATATGTGGAAAGAGGCAAAAACAGCTATCATATTAGGTGCCAATTATGGCCCTAAAAATAATCCTTTAAATAAATTAAAAAATAAGAGCTCAGGAAATATTAGTGTATATGCTCAAAATAAGGATTATCATAAAATAATTAAGGGAAAATTAAAAAATCTTGCAAGTTGGATCGTATCTAAAACACATGGAGAAATTAAGGTTTTTGTAGATACTGCACCTTTGATGGAAAAACCTTTAGCGGAAGCTGCAGGAATAGGGTGGCAAGGAAAACACACAAATTTAGTAAGTTCTAATTTTGGAAGTTGGCTTTTTTTAGGAATTATATTAATTGATACTGATTTACAAGATATAGAAAATAAAACTCAAGAGAATAACTGCGGAACTTGCACTAAATGTATAGATGTATGTCCTACAAATGCATTTATTAGTCCTTATAAGTTAGATGCACGAAAATGTATATCATACTTAACAATTGAAAATGGTAGCCATATACCTAGGGAGTTTCGTAAGTTAATAGGTAATAGAATATATGGTTGTGATGATTGTTTGGCAATATGTCCTTGGAATAAATTTGCTCAAAAAACTAAAAATATATCATTTGCTCCAAGAGAGGATTTAAAAACTCCTACTTTAGAGAATTTATCTCTTTTAACAGATACTGAATTTAGGACATTATTTTCTGGTTCGCCTATAAAACGAATAGGCAGAAATAGGTTTATTAGAAATGTTTTAATTGCTATCGGAAATTCATCTGATAGGTCCTTAATTGATTGTACTATTAGGCTATTAGATGATAATTCTTCTATAGTTAGAGTAGCTTCTATTTGGGCACTAAGTAGACTGTCAAGAAAGTCATTTTTTTTAGAAATTGATAAAAGAATTAATACAGAAAAGAATAAAGAAGTTATAAATGAATGGCTGCAATCTAAAGAAGATATAAAAGAAGTTAAATTGGATAATTTTATATGAAAAACATTTCTATCCTAGGCTTAGGTAATATTTCTTTTGAGCTTTGTTCTGCTCTTCTTAAGCAGGGCTTTAATGTTTTTGGTTCAACAGACAATTACGATAGACAAGTAAGACTTAAAAAAATAGGTGTTAAGGTTTTCTCTCGAAGTAATATAGACCAATGTATATTAAAAGCTGACAAATTAATTATAACAGTGCCCCCAGATAATTTTGGATGTAAAATAATTAAAACTTATTCTAAAGAAATTATAGATTCTAATGTTAGGTGGATTGGGTACTTATCCAGCACTTCTGTGTATGGTAATTATAATGGTGAAGAAGTAAATGAAAATAGTAAGTTAAGACCAAAAGAATCATTAGAAATAAATAGGGTTAAAGCTGAACAAGATTTATTAGATTTTGGAACTAAATATTCAATATTAGTAGAAATATTTAGATTATCGGGAATATATGGCAATAATAAAAATGTTATTAATCAAATTATAACTAAAAAAGTTAAGCCAATATATAAAGAAGGACATTATTTTAATAGAATACATGAAAAGGATATAGCTAGGGTCTTATGCTTAGCATGTGCCAATCAAATGAATTCTGGAATAATTAATTTATCAGATAATTTACCGGCTTCTCAGTTAGATGTACTAATTTATGCATACACTATTATGAATAAAAGTATGCCTAAATATATAAATTATTCGGATATATCTAACGAAATGCCTAATAATCTTAGGCGCTTTTGGGAAAATAATAGGAGAGTAAATAATTCGTTATTAAAAACAAAATATGGTAACTTATTATTTCCTACATATAAGGAAGGATTAAAATCCATATACCATAATTATGAAATGCAATCTTGGTATAAAGATTGAACTATTATTAAGATTTTTTTTAATTGTTTTTCATTAGAAAGTCTATGATCCCCATTTTTTATAATAATAAGCTCTGAATTTTCATTATTATTTTTTTTGAAGACCTTTAAGCTTTCTTTCCAGCTAACCGATTTATCTTTATCTCCATGAATAAGTTTTAAAGGTAAAGAAAATATATTTTTTTTATTAGTTAATATTAGGTTCTTATTCCCTTGTTCAATATTATTTTTTGTTATTATATAACCATTAGAATCGTACTCTGATGGTATTTTGGTAAATCCTTTTTTAAGAATTTCATTTTTTTGTGTTTTATTTAATTCTTTTTCCCATAATCTCGCAGTAAAATCTGGAGCTGCAGCAATAGTTACTAACCCTTTAATTTTTGTTGGATTCATTAAACTTATTTTTAAAGCAATCCATCCTCCCATACTTGAACCTATAATTATTTGAGGCTTTGATGGTATTTTATTTAGTATTTCTAATGCATCCTCAATCCATTCTTGTATAGAAGTATTTATAAACTTTTCAGAAGATTTTCCATGACCAGAATAATCAAATAAAGTACATTCATATTGATTTTTTTTACACCACTCAAATATATGTTGAGCTTTACTACCAGTCATATCTGAACAAAAACCACTAAAAAACATAAAGCCAATCTGAGATTTACCTTTATAATATTGGTATGCAATTTTTCTATTATGGCTTGTATGTAATATTTTATGCATTAAAGTAATCTCATTATTATTAATTTTATAAATTGAAGTGAATATATTTTGAAAGAATTTTATGACTGTAGATATAAAAAATTATAGAATTTTGCAAGTTTTACCTCATTTAAATAGTGGTGGACTAGTCTCAGGCGCAATAGAAATTTCTAACGCTTTGCAGAAATCAGGTCATATTTCTTATGTTGCTTCAAATGGTGGAAGAAGAGAACGAGAGATTATTAGAGAAGGCGGTATAGTACTTCTGCTGCCTCTGGCTAGTAAAAACCCTATTACAATATTTAGAAATATTTATAGACTATCTAAAATAATTCAGAAAAATAAAATAGATATTATTCATGCTAGGAGCAGAGCTCCAGCTTGGAGTGCCTATTTTGCAGCAAAAAAAATGAATATTCCTTTTATTACTACCTTTCATGGCACATATTCCATAAAAGGAAAATGGAAAAAAAAATATAATAGTGTAATGACTAAAGGTGATAAGGTTATAGCTATAAGTAATTTTATTAAAAAACATATTCTAAATAACTATAATATTAACCATCAAAAAGTAGTTACTATCCATCGAGGAATTAATCTTGATACTTTTAACCATTTAGAAGTTTCTGATGAAAGATTAATTTCTTTTTGTAAAAAGTTTAACATACCTGAAGATAATTTTGTTATTTTATTACCTGGAAGAATAACTAGATGGAAGGGGCATAAAACTCTCATTGAAGCGGTTGCTATGCTTGGAAGAGAAGATATTGTTTGTCTATTTGTTGGAGATATTCAAGGACGAAATAAGTATTATAATGAATTAAATTCACTTATAGATAAATTAGGCCTGACCAATAATTTTAGAATTATTGAAAATCAAATTGATATGGCTGCAATATATAAATTAGCAGATGTCGTAATTTCTGCATCGACTGACCCTGAAGCTTTTGGGAGAGTAGTTGCTGAAGCACAGGCAATGGGTAGACCAACAGTAGCAGTTAATCATGGAGGTGGACCAGAAATTATTATAAATAATGTTACTGGATGGTTATTTAAATCAGGAGATGCAATTGATTTGTCAGACAAAATACTTAAAGCGATAGATTTGGATGACTTGGAAAGGAAAAATATGGCCTCTAAAGCTATAGAAAGAACCTCATTAAATTTTAATAATGATACAATGTGTTTTAAAACATTAGAAATTTATTCAGATTTAATAAATAGAAATATTAAAAATGAAAAATAATATTTTAGTTATTAAACATGGAGCCTTAGGAGATATAATTCTTGCTGGTTCTGCTATGCAAGCTATAAGAAATTATCATAAAAATGATAATATTATTTGTCTTACTACAATTAAATTCGAAGGCTTATTAAAGAGCTCACCTTGGTTTGACTTGGTTTTGATTGACCCTAAGCCAAAGTGGAGGGATTTAAAAGATTGGAATATATTAAGAAAATTTTTTATAAAATATAAATTTACAAATATTTATGATCTTCAAACTTCTCATAGATCTAATTTATATTTTTTCTTATTTTGTTTTTTAAAAAAATCTCATTGGTCCGGAATAGCCTTAGGAAGTAAATATAGACATAGTAATAAGAATAGAAAATTTATGCATACAATTGATAGGCAAAAGGATCAATTAAAATTAGCAGGGATTCAATATGATTTTTTGCCAGATTGGAGATGGTTAGCAGATAATTATGATAATAGAAGTATATTGCCAAAAGATAAATTCATAATCATTGTGTCTGGTGCTGCTAAACATAGAAAAAATAAGAAATGGTCTGCAGAAAGTTATGCATATTTAATTGAATATCTATCAAATATTGGAATTAAATCTATTTTAATAGGAGGTAATGAAGAGTTTAAAAATATAAATAATATCATTACAAAAGTTAGTCATTCTGTAAAAAACAAACCCTTAAATTATGCGGGAAAAACTTCTTTTAAGGATATAGTTTTTTTGAGCAAATATGCAATGTGCGCTATTGGAAATGATACGGGCCCTATGCATTTATTAGCTACGTGTCGTTTAAATTTAATAGTTTTATTTGGAGCTGGTTCTAATCCAGATTTATGTGCACCATTAGGAAAAAATGTTCATATACTTCATAAAGATATTATTAGCGATATTAAAGCTGAGGAAGTATTTAAAATATTGAAAAATATAGGAATAGATTGAAAATTTTATAAAATAATATATAGATAGATTGAATATAGATATTTTTAATAAATTTTAATTTGTTTTTATTTTATAAATATGTATTTTTTTAATAATATTATAATAATATAGAGGAGCAGAAGTATAAATAAAAAAAATAGTAAACAAAATTCCTTTTCTGAAGATTTACACAAAATAAATAATCAAATTACTACAGATCCTATAAGAGTTATAGATAGTGAAGGAGCAATGCTAGGTATATTACCTTTAAGAGAAGCAATAGAAAAAGCTGAAGATTTAGGTTTAGACTTAGTAGAAGTATCTCCTAATGCAAAGCCGCCGGTTTGCAAGATAATTGAATATGGTAAATTTAAGTATGCAGCACAGAAAAAAGCTGCAGAAGCTAGAAAAAAGCAAAAAACCGTTGAAGTTAAGGAAATAAAATTTAGACCAAATATCGATACAAATGACTATGAAATCAAGATGAGAAGTGTAAGAAAATTTATAAATGCGGGCGATAAGGTTAAAATTACTATGCGTTTTAGAGGTAGAGAAATGACTCACCAAGATATAGGTGTAAAAGTATTAAGACGCATAAGAGAAGACCTAGATACTATTGTGAAAATTGAACAATTTCCTAAGTTAGAGGGAAGGCAAATGGTACAAGTTTTCGCTCCTAATATTTCAGAAAAAGTAAATACTAAAAGCGAGAAAAGAATATTATCAGATAAAGAACAATAATACTTGTAAATTCTTTTTTTATAACTTGCATATTTTTCTATAGATATATATATAGAACCTCTAAATATTGAGGATTTTATGAGGAATATATAATGCCTAAGATTAAAACAAAAAGTGGTGCAAAAAAGCGATTTAGTTTAACAAGCTCTGGAAAGGTTAAAATGAATCAAGCTGGAAAAAGGCATGGTATGATAAAGAGAACAACAAAATTTATTAGAAATGCTAGAGGATCTACTGTTATGGTGGATGCAGATGCTAAAATAGTAAAAAAGAATTTTTTAAGAAATAGTTTATAAGAAATAATTATGAAGAGGAATTACAATGTCTAGAGTTAAACGCGGAGTTACTGCTCACAGTAGACATCTTAAAGTAATAAAAGCTGCAAAAGGTTCTAGGGGTAGACAAAAAAATACTTTCCGTGCCGCTATACAAAGAGTTGAAAAAAGTGGTCAATATGCTTATAGAGACCGAAAAGCTAAAAAAAGAACTTTTAGAGGTTTATGGATACAAAGAATCAATGCAGCTGCAAGAGAACTTGGTATGACATATGGTGTATTAATTAATAGATTAAATACTGCAGGTTTTGATATTAATAGAAAAATGTTAGCTGATCTTGCAGTAAGAGAACCAGATTCTTTTAAATCTATTGTTGAAAAAGTAAAAAACTCTTAATTTTAACTATAAAATTTTGGTTTTTTTATAATCTTAAATTATAATAATTTTCATGTTTAAAAGTAAAATAATTTCTTCACTTTGATATGTGTATGTCTATTAAATGAAAGAGCTTAGGTTGTAATGTCTGATACTAAAGAAATAGAAGATAAAATACTTAGTGAGATATCTAAAATAAAATCATTAAAAGAACTTCAAGAAATTAAAATACAAGAATTAGGAAAGAAAGGACGTGTTTCTATCCTAATGAGGTCTTTGTCTGATGTAAGTAGCGAAGAAAAAAAAATTTTGGGCAAGAGCTATAATGAATTACGAGTTAATATATTGAAGGCATTTGAATCTAAAGAGCTCGAAATTAGAGATGCAGATATTCTTAATAGAATAGAAATTGAAAAGCTTGATGTTACTCTTCCAGTAAGACCGGGAAATGATAATGATGAAGGTAAAATTCATCCTATAAGTAGAACAATTGATAATATTATAGATATATTCTCAAATTTTAATTTTACAGTTGAAACTGGTCCAGATATTGAAAATGATTTTCACAATTTCACAGCATTAAATATTCCAGATGATCACCCTGCTAGACAAGACCATGATACATTTTATATTTCTAATCAAGATAATCAAGAGAGAAAACTATTAAGAACACATACTTCTCCAGTGCAAATAAGAACAATGATAAATAAAAAACCTCCAATAAGAATTATTGCTCCAGGTAGAACTTTTAGATGTGATGATGATGCAACTCACTCGCCTATGTTTCATCAAATAGAAGGTTTAGTTATTGATAAAAATATTAATATGGGGCATTTAAAAGGCCTATTAAGGGCTTTTTGTGAAGAATTTTTTGAAGTTAGTAATTTACCAATTAGGTTTAGGCCTTCTTTTTTCCCTTTTACAGAGCCAAGTGCAGAAATAGATATAGGTTATAATAAAATAGGTAACTCTATTAAGATAGGGCAAGGATCAGATTGGTTAGAAGTAATGGGTTGCGGAATGGTACATCCTAATGTGTTTGTTAATTGTAATTTAGATCCAGAAGAATGGCAAGGGTTTGCTTTTGGGCTAGGGGTAGAGAGATTTGCTATGTTAAAATATGGAATATCTGATTTGAGAAACTTTTATGAAGGCGATATTCGATGGTTGAATCATTATGGTTTTAGTACAACAAATAGTCCCAATTTTGATTTTAAGGAGGATTAGGCATTGAAGTTTTCTTTATCATGGATTTCTGAGCATATAAAGTTTATCCCTGATATAACTGCTGAGATTATAGGCAATAGTTTAACAAACCTAGGGCTAGAAGTAGAGTCAATTTATAATCCTGCAGATAAGTTAAAAGATTTTATTATTGCTGAAATTATTGAGGTTAATTCCCATCCTAATGCAGATAAATTAAGTATATGTAAGGTAGATTTAGGAAAAAAAATAGTTTCAGTAGTCTGCGGTGCGAAAAATGTAAGAAAAAGTCTTAAGGTAGTATTCGCGCCTTTAGGTGTTACTATTCCATCTAGTGGTTTAGTTTTAAAAAAGAAAGAAATTAGGGGCTATACAGGAGAGGGCATGTTATGTTCTGCTGAAGAATTATGTCTTGAAGAAGATAGTGATGGTATAATTGAGCTTTCAAATGATGCTCCAAAAGGATATAGCTATTCAGATTGGTCAGGTATCTCTGATCCAATTTTTGAAATTGGATTAACTCCAAATAGAGGAGATTGTACAAGTGTAAAAGGTATTGCAAGAGAACTTGCAGTTATTGGATTAGGTGTACTAAAAGATAGTGGTAAAACTAAAATTAATGGAAGTTTTAAATCACCAATTAATTGGAATATAAAATTAGATCAAGAAAATGAAAATGCCTGTACTTATGTTACAGGAAGATATTTTAAAGGTTTAAAAAATATTGAAAGCCCAAATTGGTTAAAAAATCGATTAAATTCAATTGGTTTAAAGCCTATTTCTGCATTAGTAGATTTAACAAATTTTTTGACTTTTGATTTAGGGCGCCCCCTACATGTTTTTGACGCTAATAAATTAGATGGAAATTTATGTATTAGAATGGCAAATAAAGGGGAGAAAATAAAAGCTCTAGATAATAAGTATTATAATTTAAATAATAATATATTAATTATCGCAGATGATTCCTCACCTGTTTCTATTGCTGGAGTTATGGGTGGAGAAGAGAGTTCATGTGATGAAAATACTACAGAAGTATTTTTAGAGTCTGCTTATTTTTCTTCACGTAGTGTAGCAGCATCTGGAAGAAGTCTAAATATAATCTCTGATGCAAGGTATCGTTTTGAAAGAGGAGTGGATCCAAATTTTGTGGATGAAGGAATAAACATTATGACTAATTTAGTTTTAGAAATTTGTGGAGGAGAAGTAAGTCATGAGGTAAGTTCTGGAGATAATAAATTTAAGAAAAAACAAATAGAATATGACTGCTCTAAAGTAAATAAAATTGGAGGAGTTAATATAGACAAAATAGATCAAATAAATATTTTAGAAAAACTAGGCTTTGAAATAGAAGATAAAAATCAAAAATTAAAAGTTAGTATTCCCTCATGGAGGCATGATATTGCACAAGAAGTAGATATAGTTGAAGAACAATTGAGAATAAAAGGATATGATCAGCTTCAAGAAAAATCACTAGATAGTAATTACTCATTAAAGAATAAAATATTAAGTTTTGATGAGTATAGGAATAGAATAACTTCAGAAACTTTGGCAAAAAGAGGTTTGTATGAGTCAGTTACATTTTCTTTTTTATCCATGAAAGATTTCAAAATGTATTCAGAAAATATAAAACCCTTAATATTAGATAATCCAATCTCTGAAGATTTGTCAGTAATGAGGCCTTCTTTATTGCCAAATTTAATAAATAATTTTATTAAAAATAATAATAAAGGACTTAAAAATTATGGTCTTTATGAGGTAGGGGCAGTATATTTAGGAGATCAAGATAGAGATCAAGTTTTATCTTCTGCAGGCATTAGATCTGGAGGAATTTTAGAGAGACATTGGGCCGTAAAGCAGAGAGAAGCAGATATATATGATGCTAAAAAAGATTTATATAATGTTTTAGAAGCTAATGGAATAAATTTAAATAGTCTTAGCATAGTTGAAGATGTTCCAAAATGGTATCACCCAGGTAGGGCTGGCTCAATTAAATTGGGTAAGACTATATTAGGTTATTTTGGAGAATTACATCCTAAGTATTCAGATATATATGGGATGAGGATTGTGTGTTTTGAACTTTTTCAAAATAGAATACCAAGAATAAATAAAAACAAATATAATAAAGAGCATATTTCATACAGTTTGATGCCTTTAAAGAGAGATTTTGCTTTTTTAGCTGATATTAATACTTTATCTGAAGATATAATAAGCTCTATTAAAGACTCTTTAGATTCTTTTACTCATGTTAAATTATTAGAGATAAATTTATTTGATGTATATATGGATAAGGTATCTTCAACAAAACATAAATCTATTGCAGTAGAAATTATTATACAACCTCTAGAAAAAACACTAAAAGATATTGAAATTTCAGATATTTCTAATGCTATTATAAATAATGTAAAAAAAGAAACCAATTCGGTATTAAGAAACTAGGAGGAGTGGCCGAGCGGTCGAAGGCGCACGCTTGGAAAGCGTGTATACAGGAAACTGTATCGTGGGTTCGAATCCCATCTCCTCCGCCAGTTGTACTTTTATATTAAGTATGGTTAAAAATATTTCTTTTATAAATATATTAAAGTATTTGAGAAGTTTACTTATAAATTACAGAAAAATTCAGATTATATTAATGGTCAAAATTTAGTAGTTGACGGCGGATGGAGCGCTAAAGGCTTATGAGTAAATTAGAATTATATAATAATAAAACTTATTTTAATGAAGTTTCAAAACAAATTTCACTTTTAACAGAAGAAATTGAAAAGATTGACCAGATTTCAAGATTAATTTTTAATGCCAATAAAGAAAAAAGAAAAATTTTAGTTGCAGGTAATGGAGGATCTTGTGCAGATGCGGAACATTTTGTAGGGGAATTGGTTTGTACTTTTTTAGATAGAAATAGAAGCGCTATATCTGCAATAAATTTATCCTCTAATAATGCAGCTATAACAGCTTGGTCTAATGATTTTAATTATGAAAGTTATTTAAAAAGACAGGTAGAAGCTTATGGTAATCTTGGAGATATTCTTATACTTCTATCTACTAGTGGTGGCAGTATAAAAAATAAACAATCTATGAACTTAATTCACGCATGTGATCAAGCAAATCATATGGGAATTAAAACTATTTCCCTGATTGGTAGAGATGGAGGAATATTAAAAGAGAAGTCTGATGATTATATTCTTATTAAATCTGATCAAACTTCAGTAATACAAGAGTGTCATATGTCTATCCTTCATGCTATATGTAATAATTTAGATATTTTGATGAAACAAAACTAATTATTAATTTATTGACGTTCATTATATGAACATGATATAATGTTCATTATGTGAACATGTAATAATTATATATTTTACTGGAGCAAATAATTGGAAGATTTTAAAAATTTAGTTATTTTTGAAATGGCTAATAACCACCAGGGTAGTTTAGATCATGCATTAAATATAATTGATGTCTATTCTAAAATTGTAAAAGATAATAATATAAATGCAGCTATTAAATTACAATTTAGAAATATTTCTACATTTATTTCTAAAATACAATTAAAAGAAAAAACTAACAAACATATTGATAGATTTCTTGATACTGAATTAACTCAAAAACAATTTTCAATTATATGTAAAAAAATAAAAGATTCTGGCATGAAATTGATTATTACGCCATTTGATGAAGTGTCAGTAGATAATGCATTAAAACAAAATGTTGATATTATAAAAATAGCAAGCTGTAGTGCGGATGATTGGCCATTAATAGAAAAAATAGCTAAAACCAAAAAGTCTGTTATAGCCTCTACCGGAGGTCAAGATATAAAGGCAATCGATAAAATACAGAGGTTTTTGGAGCATCGTGAAATTAATTTTGCTTTAATGCATTGTGTTTCTCTCTACCCAGCTTTGCCAAAAGAGGCCAATGTAGGTTTTATTAAAAGATTAAAAAGTAGATATCCTAATACGATAATAGGATACTCAGGTCATGAAGCACCTAGTGATCTTATGACAATTGTTTGTGCTATCGGATGTGGAGCGGTTTTATTTGAAAGGCATATTGGTTTGCCAACGAATCAAATTACTTTGAATAAATATTCTATGGATCCAGAAGAAACAAAAAAATGGATTGATGTAATTAAAAACGCACAGAGTATATGTATGGGTGAGACTGATAAAAATATGACCAAAACTGAGTTAACTTCCATTCAAGAATTAGCAAGAGGTACTTTTTGTAAAATTAATATTAAAAAAGGACAAAAAATAAATGATAAGGATGTATATTTTGCTTTTCCACTTGAAAATCAGCAATTGAGCTCTGGTAAATTTTTAGCGGGGATTATTGCTGAAAAAGATTACTTAAAAGATGATGCAATAACTCAAAAGGTTGAAACTAAACAAGCAAATATTATAAGAGAGCATGTTCATTCATACAAAGGAATGTTTGAAGAAGCAAGTATTGCAGTAGGAAAATATGAAAGTATGGAGTTATCCCATCACTATGGGTTAGAGAATTTAGCAGAAACAGGTGTAATTCTTATTACAATCATTAATGATATTTATTGTAAAAAGTTAGTAGGGTTATTAAAAGGTCAAAAACATCCTACTCATAGACATTATAAAAAAGATGAAACTTTTCATGTTCTTCAAGGAAAAGTTATAGTTGTAAGGAACGATGTTAAACATATTTTAAATAAAGGTGATAAAATAGATATTAGAGCAGGAGATTGGCATTCGTTTGAGTCAAAAGAAGGTGCTATTTTTGAGGAAGTATCTACAACTAGTATTGTAGGTGATTCTGAATATAAAGATATTAAAATAAATAATTTAGATCCATATGAAAGAAAAAGTCAAATATACAAATGGTAAGTTTTTTGGTCAAACAATTATATTTTAATTTAGTGTTTTGGTTGATTATATGCAAAGATTCGAATCTCAAATATTAGAAGAATATAAAAATAATATTAGAAAAAATAATAAAACTCTTGTAGTAGATATTGATGGAGTAGTTGCAAGTATAGTAGAAGATGGAGATTATTTTAAAGCTAAGCCAATAAAAAAAAACATATCTATTTTAAATAATCTAAAAGAATGTGGTTTAAAAATAATTTATTATACTGCAAGAGGTTCAGTGTCTGGAATAGATTGGGAAGATGTTACTAAGGAACAATTTAAAAGATGGAAAATAAAATTTGATGAGCTTAAATTTGGTAAGCCAGCAGCAGATTTATATATAGATGATAAGGCAGCGACGCCTCCTATTTTATTGGAGTTAGAAAAAGAGATAAAAAATAAATTTTAAGTCTTATATTATATTTTGCAGATAAAAAAATATATTTAAACGTATATTAGATAAAATTATTCTGACTTTTTCATTAATTTAAACTAGATAAGGATTATATATGCTAATAAAATCACTTATTACTGCGAGAGGTGGGTCTAAGTCAGTACCTAAAAAGAATATAATACCTCTTAAAGGTAAACCATTAATTTCCTATTCTATTTTAGCTAGTTTAGAATCAAATGTTTCTGAAACTTGGGTGTCTACAGAGGATAAAGAGATTAAAAAAATTTCTATGAAATGGGGTGCAAAAGTAATAGATAGACCTAAAGAGTTCGCTACAGATACTATACTAAATGAACCTTCTCTAATACAATTTGCGGATCAAGAAAAATTTGATTTATTAGTATTTATTCAGCCAACAGGTCCTTTTATAACTTCAAAATATATAAATGAAGGAATAAATATGATGATTTCAGGTAATTATGATTCTGTTTTTACCGCTACAAAAAAACATTGGGTTCCAACCTGGGATAAAAATATTAATCCAATTGAATGGGATATTTATAGTCGTCCTAGAAGACAAGATAGAGATGAATATTATGAAGAAACAGGAATGTTTTATATTACATCTAAAGAAAGGTTGTTAAATACTGGTATAAGGTATAGTGGGAAAATAGGAATAGTAAAAATACCTTCATATGATAGCTTGCAAATAGATAGTAGGGAAGACCTTGAACTTATTGAAAAAATTATATCTTGAAAAGTATATTTAAGAATTTAGGCTTTAGAAGAAGTAAAAGTAAATTTATTTATATTTTCTTAAATAATAAAATTATTTCTTTAGATACAATTGTTCCAATAATTTTAGATGTTAAATCAAGAAATGAGACAATTAAAGTCATCTATATAACTTTTGACTATAA
>CEUV01036661.1_pt1 | contig 17036 bp, 13 predicted proteins | sample 356401 | NCBI WGS metagenome assembly CEUV01 (sample SAMEA2622710, study PRJEB7988) | marine metagenome | isolation source: saline water (ENVO:00002010), including
AATAAAGTAATGATTGTTGATGAGCAGACTGGTAGAATTATGGATGGCAGAAGATACAGTGATGGCCTTCATCAAGCAATTGAGGCTAAGGAAAATGTTAAAATTGAGGCTGCTACACAAACCTTTGCAACTATAACACTACAGAATTACTTTAGGATGTATAACAAGCTTTCGGGAATGACTGGAACAGCAATAACAGAAGCTGGTGAATTTTGGGAAATTTATAAGTTGGATGTAATGGAAATTCCAACAAATCGACCAATTCAGAGAAGTGATAAAGAGGATTTAGTATATAAAACCAAGAGAGAAAAATACAATGCTGTCATAGATGAGGTTACAGAGTTGTCCAGGTCTGGAAGACCAGTACTTATCGGAACTACATCTGTTGAAATTAGTGAACTTCTTGGAAGAATGCTAAAGATTAGAAAAATTCCTCATAATATATTAAATGCCAAACTACACAAAAAAGAATCAGATATAGTTGCTGAAGCAGGGAAACCTGGTCAAGTTACCATAGCTACTAACATGGCTGGTCGTGGTACTGATATTAAACTTTCTGATCTCGTAAAAGATAGCGGTGGATTAGCAATAATTGGAACCGAAAGACATGACTCAAGAAGAGTTGATAGACAACTTAGAGGTAGATCTGGAAGACAAGGTGATCCTGGTAGCTCCCAATTTTATGTCTCCTTGGAAGACAACTTAATGAGGCTATTTGGAACAGAAAGAATTGCAAAAATGATGGATAGAATGGGGTTAGAAGAAGGTGAGGTTATACAACATTCAATGATAACTAACTCTATCGAAAGAGCCCAAAAGAAAGTTGAAGAAAATAACTTTGGAATCAGAAAAAGATTATTAGAGTACGATGATGTAATGAATGCTCAAAGGGAAGTAATTTACAGAAGAAGAAATAACTCTTTATTTGGTGAAAGACTTAGAATTGATATTTCAAATATGATATATGATACTTGTGAAAATATTGTGCTTGATAATAAGGCTGCGAATGATTTTAAAAACTTTGAATTTGAACTTATCAAATACTTTTCTGTTACTACCAAAATAGATGCTAACTCTTTTGAATCGATGCCAGATAAAGAAATCATAGACAAGATTTATAAGGTTGTGCTGAGTCATTATTTAAATAAAATTGAAAATAACGCCAAACTAGCCTACCCTGTTATCAAACATGTTTATGAAAAACAAAGAGAAAAATTTAAGCGGATTGTTGTTCCATTTACGGATGGAATAAAAAACCTCCAGGTAATAACTGATTTGGAAAAAGCATACAATTCTAACGGAGATCAACTCGTAACTGATTTTGAAAAAAATATATCCTTAGCAATTCTTGATAATTCATGGAAAACTCATTTAAGAAAGATGGACGAATTAAAGCAGTCAGTACAACTTGCAGTCCATGAACAAAAAGACCCACTTCTAATATATAAATTTGAAGCCTTTGAATTATTTAAATCACTTATCGACTCTGTAAATAAGGAAATATTATCTTTTTTATTTAAAGCCGAAATCGCAACTGATAGTAATAAAAATGTTCAAGAGGCAGGCTCAAGGAAACCTTTAAAAGTAAATACCTCAAAAGACGAAATCCCTAATACAGAAGAATTAAGGCAAAGAAATAGAGCAATTACAAACAGACAACAAAACAGCCCTGTTGAAACTATAGTAAGAACTAAACCTAAAGTTGGTAGAAACGACAAGGTTACAATTAAAAATATCAAAAACGGAGAGAGCAAAACATTAAAGTATAAACACGCTGAAAAATTAATTGAAAGTGGTGATTGGCTAATTACAGAAAATATTTAATCCGATCTTGGAAGTAAAAAGAAATATTAATCCACAAGAAATTTGTAATAAAATTAGAGAAGGAAACATTAGCGCCTTATCTAAGGCTATAACCCTTTGTGAAAGCAATAATGATTCTGACAGAGAAATATCAAGCCAAATTCTAGCCAATCTCAAACCTAAAAATAAAAATACAATCAGGATAGGTATAACAGGAGTTCCTGGAGCAGGAAAAAGTACATTTATAGAGGCATTCGGGAACTTTTTAAGTAATCAAGGGATTAAAATAGCGGTTCTTACAATTGACCCATCAAGTAGAGCTACCAAGGGAAGTATTTTAGGGGACAAAACTCGAATGGAAACACTTTCTACAAAGAATAATGTATTTATAAGACCTAGTCCAGCTTCAAACTTTAAGGGTGGGGTTGGAAAAAATACGCCTGAGTCAATTTTTTTATGTGAGTCTGCCGGGTACGAGATAATATTGGTTGAAACGGTTGGTGTTGGTCAAAATGAAATTAGTGTTTCTGATATGGTAGATTTTTTTCTTTTACTAAAAATAACCGGGTCAGGAGATGAACTGCAAGGAATAAAAAGAGGAATTATTGAAATGTCTGACCTAATAGTCATTAACAAATGTGATGGAAATAATATTGAAGAGTCGATAAAAGCAAAAAATGAATTCAAACTTGCATTGCAGCTGTTTCCAATTAAAAGTTCTAATTGGAAACCAGAGGTTCTAACATGTAGTAGTATAAAAAAAGAAGGATTAGAAAATATTTGGGATTGTATTAATGAATACGTGTTACTAACAAAAAAGAATAATTATTTTTTTGAAAATAGAATTAATCAGAATAAAACTAACTTACTCAATATTATTAATGAATCTTTAAGAATATCATTTTTTAATAAGAAATCTGTTGATATTAATTTAGATAAATTATTCAAGGAAATAGAACAACAAAAAATCACAGTATTTGAAGCTAGTCAGAAAATACTTTCACAGATATAAAATAATTATATATGTACTTGAATAAAAATCCAGAAAATATCCCAAATGAGAGACCGAATATAGTATCAAGAGGATAGTGTACTCCTAAATAAATTCTTGAGTAAGAAAAAATCATTACCCATAAAATAAGTACTGGTTTCAAAAATTTTTTTACTGATTCATCAACACAATTAATTATAAATATGGTCACTGAAATGGAATTTGCAGCATGCGCCGAGAAAAAACCATACTTTCCACATCTTATATCAATATCTCTTAATAAACCTTGTAATTCATCTAATCTACAGGGTCTTAGCCTTTGTGTAAAGTCTTTAACTACATTAGTAAATTGATCTGTAAATAATATTAAAACAGAAATAAATAATAAAATTACTAACAGTCCTTTTGTTCCGTTTTTCTTAAAAAGAAAAAATATAATTAAAATAAATAAAGGAAGAAAAGTAAACTTATCTGTGATTGAAACCCATAAGGGATCCCAAGATTTATTTCCAAGGTTATTGAGGAAAATAAGCAGTTCAGTATCTATTTGTTTTATTCTATCAAGCATTATGGATCTTGCTATTAGCTAAATAATTAAATCTTAAATATAGAAAAACAGCAGAAAATAAAAGACCACACAGCAACCCAATCCAAATCCCAATCTCTTGTAGCATATTAATATCACCAAAATAAAAACTAATAGGGAAGCCTATTACCCAGTAAGCTATAAACACAATAACTGTAGGTATTTTTACATCTTGCATACCTCTTAATGCTCCTAAAATGATTACCTGAGCACTATCAAACAACTGGAATAAGGCAACAATAATAAATAGTTTTGCAGATTTTTGAACTATTATAATATTTTTTTCATAGTTATAAACATCCGAAATATCTATATATATATAAGGTAGATATTCTCTAAAAATAATTATTAATAATGTAAAAATTAGTGCAAAAAAGATTCCAAGTAACAAAATAGATAATGATATCCTTTTGAGTTCTTTGTAGTTTTCTAAACCTTTCTGATTTCCTGATCTTATTGCAGCACTAACACCTAATCCGCTTGCAATCATAAAAGTCATAGAAGATATGTTTAATACAATTTGATTTGCAGACTGAGTTATCTCACCAAGTAATCCGCTTAACCAAATAGCAGTAGTAAAGATTCCAACCTCGAATAGCATTTGTAATGATGTTGGAAAACCTAGTGATAGAATTTTCTCTATCATTGATTTATCAATGATAAATCTAAAAATATCTTTAATATAATTCTTAATTATTTCCTTCTTATACAGTAAAAAGAATAAAAAAGAAAACATAATGATTCTAGATACTAATGTGCCAATGGCCGCACCAATTATCCCCATTGCTGGAAAACCAAACTTACCAAAAATTAATATGTAGTTGACTACAACATTAATAATATTTGCTAAGACAGTTGCGTACATAGGATTTGAAGTTAAAGACAATCCATCACTATACTGTTTTAAAGCCTGAAACATTAGTAGTGGAATCAATGAAGCAGCAACTATTTCTAAGTATGGAATAGCAAGATTTACAACATTTTTTGGCTGATCAAGCATAAAAAGTAAAGGTTTACATAATATAATTGCTAGAAATAAAAAAACTCCAAGAATTAAGCACATTAAAAACCCATTTACAAATGACTTTTTTAAATCAATGGTATGATTTTTACTATGAGCTTCAGCTACAACTGGAGTTATCGCTGCTGAAAAACCAATTCCAATTGACATTGCAATAAAAATAAAACTATTTCCCAATGAAACTGCGGCAAGATTTGTTGGATCTAATTTTCCAACCATTATATTATCAATCATTCCAACTAGAGTGTGTCCTAATAAACCCAAAATAATTGGGTATGAAAGTTTTAAATTGTAAGAAATTTCCTTGGTATAATTATTTAAAATCAAGACTACTTTTTGTAAAAATTCATAGAATAATCAACAGATACTTTTCCAGTCAGTATGTTGTTTAGCTTACCTTTAAGTAATTTCTTTTTAAGTGGGGAAACTTTATCAGTAAATAAAACACCTTCAATATGATCATATTCGTGTTGTATTACTCTTGCAATGATACCACTAAAAATATTTTGATGACGAACGAAGTTCTCATCAAAATAACTTAACGTAATTTCAGATTTTCTGTTAATGATTTCCCTTACATTGGGTATACTTAAACAACCCTCTTCAAATGGTTTGGTGTCACCGGATTCATCAATAATTTCGGGATTTATAAATATTTTTTTTAGGGTGGCAGTCTTAAACCCTGAAGTTTTCTCAAAATCCTCGCTGTCAAATACAGAGGTGTCAATGATAAACAGTCGAATACTTTTTCCAATTTGTGGAGCGGCTAAACCTACCCCACTGGCATGATACATTGTTTCAAACATATCACTAATTAACGTTTTTAAGTCAGGATAGTTTTTTTCTATTTTCTGGGCTCTTTTCTTTAAAATAGGGTTACCATAGCCAACAATGGGTAGTATCATGAAAAAAATTTTTTCAAAATTACAACATTAAAACTTATGAATTAGAATTATAAGCTTGCAAATAATCTTGCAGAACAATAGTAGCACTAATTTTGTCCACAAGTGATTTATCAGATCTTGCCTTCTTTTTAATTCCGGATGAAATAATTGCCTTTTTAGCTATTTTAGAAGTAAATCTTTCATCATATCGAAAGATTTGTTTTTTATCAAAAATATTTGAAATTGAATCTATAAATTTTAATATGGAAGATTCTATTTCTGAATTCTGTCCGGAAAATCTTTTAGGTTGACCTATTATGATTCTAGAAATATTCTCATTTTCTATTAAGGTGCTTAAGTGGTTGATTAATTTATTTGTCTCAATTGTCTCCAATGGAAATGCAAAGATTTTATCTGAGTCAGATATAGAAAGACCAGTCCTTAATAAACCATAATCGATAGCTAAAAACTTTGTCATTTTGCTAAATTCTAAAAAAAAATTTCAATCTTTTTCTAAAGATTCTGTTATTTTCGAAATTTTCTGAATATTTCTTAATGCTTTTAAAAATTAATTGCTTGTCAATTTTGATTAAATCCGAATAGTATTCACTTACTTTTTTAAGAACTTCATCATTCATTTTTAATCTTTTGAAATTTTTAAGTCTTTCTTTTAATGTAAGAGACTTAAATCTCATTCTATTCAAATCTATTAGATAAAACTTATAACCATTATTATTTTTTTTTATCAAGGTATTGCTTCTTGAATGATCTAGAAACATAATCCCATTTTCGTGTAAATTGTGAGTAAAAAGAGTAAATTCCTTAAGTAACTGATCTCGATTAATAAGTTGTTTGTTTTCAAAAACATATTCCATATCATAATCATAGTCAATATTTTCTGAGCAGTAAAAACTCTGGTAAATTAGACCTGATTTAAATTTATTATAATAGAAAATAGGTTTAGGAGTCGCTATTCCTAATTCAATCAGTTTTTTCGCATAATCAAAAGACCGTTGGGCTTTTGTTGATCTAAAAAAAGTATAAATAATCTTATTAAAAAAATTAGGTTTCTTAAATCTTTTAATATTCAGTTTTAAATTATCAATATTAAAACTCTTAATTGTATTTCTTGAGTCCTTAATTAATTTACCATTAGAAACAAAATTATTGATTGTATCACGAAACTTAGGCTTAAAGTACTTGTAGTTATCTGTTATGAAAAAGGATTTATTCAAATGGTATTTATATTTTTGATGTAAATATAATTTATTAATGGGCAAAAATATTAATAAAGAAGCAGTCAAAGCATATAAATACATCCAAAAAGGAGGAGTAATATTATATCCAACAGATACAGTTTGGGGGTTAGGTTGTGATGCCACTAATTGTGTAGCTGTTGAAAAGATTTACAGCATAAAGAAAAGAAATATGAAAACTCCAATGCTATCACTGGTGAAAAACCATAGTATGATACAAAGTTTTTCAGATACTCAACCCAATATAATTAATGATGTATTAGATGGTTTAATAGAGCCAACCACTGTAATTTACCCAAAAGGGAAGAATTTATGTAAACATATATTATCAGAGGATAAATCTATTGGTTTTAGGATTCCAAACAATAAGTTTTGTTTAGAATTAATTTCTCTTATGAATAAACCTCTCGTATCAACTTCTGCAAATATTCACAAAGAAGCATTCCCAAATTCTTTTACAGAAATAAATAATCATATTTTAAAACAAGTTGACTATGTCGTAAATTTGCCGAGATGTAACTGGTCAACCAAACCATCATCAGTAATTAAAATTGACGAGTTTGGTAACTATTGTAAAATCAGATAAATGGCATTCAAAAAAGCGATAAATAGCCCTATTTTTAGCGAAATATCAAATTATTGTTCTAACAATAATATTGAATGTTATGTTGTCGGAGGGTTCGTTAGGGATTTTTTTCTAAATAGAGAGTGTAAAGATGTAGATATTTTAATAATTGGAGATGGCATAAGTGCCGCCAAGAAAATAGCCAATACTATTGACCCTAATATTTCTGTTACAGTGTTTAAAAACTTTGGAACAGCATATTTTAAGTATAAAGAATATGAAATAGAATTTGTAGGCTCAAGAAAAGAGTCATATGTCTCTAGCAGCAGGAACCCAATCGTTCAGGCAGGAACCTTGAAAGACGATATAAACAGAAGAGATTTCAAAATTAATTCGATTGCAATTTCGTTAAACAAACATAATTTTGGAGAATTAGTTGATTTACACGATGGATTAAGTGATATCAATCAAAAGATTATCAACACACCGTTGGATTCTAATATTACCTTTTCAGATGATCCGCTAAGAATGCTAAGAGCTATTAGATTTTCATGTCAATTAGATTTTGAAATTCACCCTGAGCTGATAAATACTATGACAAAACTCAAAGAAAGAATTAGCATCATTACCAGCGAAAGAATAATAGATGAAATCAATAAAATTATCTTAACCAAAACTCCATCTGAAGGTTTTAAAATTTTAGAAAAAACAGGGCTACTAAAATTGATAATTCCAGAACTTACAAACCTTAAAGGAATTGATGAAATTGAAGGACAAAAACACAAGGATAATTTTTATCACACTCTAGAGGTTCTTGATAATATCTGCTTAAATACTAATAACCTCTGGTTGAGATGGGCAGCATTATTACATGATATTGGTAAAGCACCTACAAAAAAATTTAATAAAAAAATTGGTTGGACATTTCATGGACACGAATTTGAAGGAAGCAAAATGGTATATAAATTGTTTAAAAGACTTAAAATGCCATTAAATGATAAAATGAAATATGTTCAAAAGTTAGTTTTAATGAGCTCCAGACCTATTGTTCTAGCACAAGAAAATGTTACTGATTCTGCTATTCGAAGGCTGATATTCGATGCTGGTGAGGCTGTTGATGATTTAATGACTTTGTGCGAAGCTGATATTACTACTAAAAATAAAAATAGATTTAAAAAATATCATGACAACTTTAGAGTTGTCAGAGAAAAAATTATCACGGTTGAAGAAAAGGATAATATTAGAAATTTTCAACCTCCCATCTCTGGAGCGGAAATCATGAAAGTCTTCAACCTCAGTCCATGTAAAACAATTGGAATAATAAAAGAAAATATAAAAGAGGCTATTCTTGAGGGTGTTATTGGAAATAATTACGAGGAAGCATATAAATTAATGATTGAGGAGGGAGAAAAGCTAGGTCTGTCTGATGGAAAATAAATTTCATTTTTTTACGAAATTAGCGTTAATACTAGTTTATTTAGTGATAATTGCAGGTGCATTTGTTCGAATGACGGGGTCTGGAATGGGATGTCCAGATTGGCCAAAATGTTTTGGCTTTTACATACCTCCAACAGAAAAATCACAAATTTTATTTAAGGCAAATAATGACTATTCTAAAGGTCAAATGATTTTGTATAATGAAGAAGAACTATTAGTCGCTAAATCTGATTTTAAAAGTGAGAAAATTATAAATCTAAATAACTGGGAAGTTTATAAAAAACATGACTATGTTATATTTAACCCAATCCATACATGGATTGAATATATAAATAGACTAATTGGAGCAATTTCTGGTATTCCAATTTTAATTTTTACTATTATTTCAATATTGTATTTCAAAACATTTCGACATTTAACTATAATATCAATTATAACCTTGATTGCAATGGGTTTTCAGGCATGGCTTGGAAAAACAGTTGTAGACTCAAATTTGGAAGGTTTTAAAATTACTATTCATATGCTAATGGCATTATTCATTGTATGCCTTTTGATATATTTAGTCTTCAGCGGGGTTAAAAAATCTAATATTAGAGAAAATGTTCAATTTAGATTTTTATTGATAATTGCAATTTTTTTGTCATTAATTCAAATTATCTTAGGCACACAGGTAAGGCAATTTGTTGATGAACAGGCTCAATTATTCTATTATGATAAATCAAAATGGTTTAACGAAATTCCAGTCATTTACGAATATCATAGAACATTTTCAATCGCTGTTGTATCAATTAATTTCTTCTTGTTTTATCTAAATAATAAGCTCTCACTTGGAAATAAATATGTTAATCATTTGATGATTTTATTATTAATTGAAGTAATCTCTGGTGTTATGATGTTTTATTTTGATTTTCCTTTTGGGACACAAACGATTCATCTAGTATTTGCTAGTTTAATCTTTGGTGTTCAATTTTATATATTACTTAATAATTTTTTAATCAAAAAAACAAGCAATGATATACAGGTTTAGAGTAATACTAGATAACGATACTAAAGAAGATGTTTTTAGAGATTTAGAAATTGTCAAGGATTCAAGTTTAAAAGACCTGCATGAATTAATACTATTAGCTTTTAAATTTAGCGGGGAGGAAATGTCATCTTTTTTTACAGTTGATGAGGAATGGAATCAAATTGATGAAATTAGCCTTATGAACTTTGATAATTCGACAAAATCAATGGATTCAATCAATCTCTCTAGTTTAATTAATCATGATAACCCAAAAATTTTATATGTATATGATTTTATGAAAATGTGGACTTTTTTCGTAGAATTAATCGATGAAGGTGAATTAATAAATAAACTGAAATATCCAAGAATTATTTTTTCAAATGGAATGATGCCAAATGTAGCTCCAAAAAAAATATTTGACAAAAAAGATTTTGAAAGTGAAAGTGATTATGATGATGATTTTCTTATCTAATGGTTTTATGATATGAATTTTAAACTTAAAACTGATTTTACCCCAACTGGTGACCAACCCAAAGCAATTCAATCGCTAATTAAAGGAATAAAAAGCAATGAAAAACATCAAACATTGCTTGGAGTTACGGGATCTGGAAAAACCTTTACTGTAGCTAATGTAATCCTAGAATTAAATAAGCCAACACTAGTACTTGCTCACAATAAAACTTTAGCTGCCCAACTTTACTCGGAATTTAAAGGTTTTTTTCCAGAAAATTTAGTAGAATATTTTGTTTCATATTATGACTATTATCAACCGGAGGCATATATCCCAACAACAGGTGTTTACATAGAAAAAGATCTTTCTATTAATGACGAAATCGAAAAACTAAGACTTAGTGCAACCTCTGCTCTTCTTTCAGGAAGAAATGATATCCTCATTGTTGCATCTGTTTCTTGTATATATGGAATGGGCAACCCTCAAGAATTCAAAGAAAATACAATTGAAATTAGTGAGAATTCTAATTTGTCAAGAACTCAATTACTAAACAGATTAGTTCAAAGTTTATATTCAAGATCAATCTCCGATGAATTTAAGCATGGTAAATTTAGAATCATCGGAGATACAATTGATATATTTCCTGCTCACACTGATTTTGCTTTTAAAATACATTTTTTTGGAGACGAAATTGAAGAAATTGAAAAATTTGATCCATTTTCTAATAAAATTATTAGCAAGGAAAAATCTATTCTAATTTATCCAGCAAATATTTTTGTTACCTCTCCTAATAAAATTCATGATGTAATAAAATTAATACAAGATGATTTACTAAAGCAATATGAATATTTCAATGAAATTGGTAGTACACTAGAAGCAAATAGGATTAAAGAGAGAACTGAATTTGATATGGAAATGATCAAAGAATTGGGTTATTGTTCTGGAATAGAGAATTACTCAAGATATTTTGACGGAAGAAAACCCGGTACAAGACCTTTTTGTTTATTAGATTATTTTCCAAATGATTACCTAACAATTATTGATGAAAGTCATGTCACAATACCTCAGGTTAGAGCGATGTATGGTGGTGATAGAAGCAGAAAAGAAAACCTAGTTGAATATGGTTTTAGATTACCTGCTGCTATGGATAATAGACCTCTAAAATTTGAAGAATTTGAACTTTTACAAAATGAAGTTATTTATGTCAGTGCTACCCCTGCGGATTATGAATTAGAAATGAGCGAAGGAATTATAACAGAGCAAATTATAAGACCAACTGGTCTATTAGACCCACTAATCGAAATTAAACCGACTAAACATCAAATTGATGATTTAATAGATGAAATTCAAAAAAGAGTTGATAAAAAGGAAAAGATTTTAGTTACAACTTTAACAAAAAAAATGGCCGAGGAACTTTCATCTTTTTTAACCAAAATTGAAGTAAGATCTAAATATATTCATTCAGATGTTGACACAATTGAAAGAGTTGAAATAATGCAAGGTTTAAGAGAAGATAAATTTGATGTATTGATTGGAGTTAATTTATTGAGAGAAGGTCTTGACTTACCTGAAGTTTCATTAGTCGCTATTTTAGATGCCGACAAGGAAGGTTTTCTTAGATCTCATAGGTCATTAACACAAACAATCGGAAGAGCTGCTAGACATGTTAACGGGATAGCAATTTTATACGCTGATAAAATTACGAATAGCATAAAGAAAACAATTGATGAAACAAATTACAGAAGGACAAAACAAATTGAATACAATAAAAAAAACGGAGTCGTACCCAAACCCATAGTTAAGAGTATTGATAATCCTTTAACTAAAAGATTATTAAGAAACGATAACGAAGAAATAAGTGAAACAGTAATTGATTTTAAAATTCCAAATAAGTCAAAAGATTTTGATAAAAAAATAAGAGAATTACGAAGGGAAATGGAAAAAAGCGCTAAAGAGCTTGATTTTAAGTTAGCTGCACTTTACAGAGATCAAATAAAAAAATTAAAAGAAATCAAATCAAGTAGTTTCTAAAACTTTCTGAACTTTATCAGCGGCTTCTTTAAACTCAACAGCACTGTGAAAATTCAAGCCTGAGGAATCGATAATTTCTTTGGCAATTTTAGAGTTTGTTCCCTCTAATCTCACAATTATCGGAACAGAAATTTCATCTTTCATGTTTTTACAGGCATCAACAATCCCATTTGCAACTCTGTCGCATCTTACTATTCCTCCGAAAATATTTACAAGAATTGCCTTAACATTTGGATCCTTAATTATAATTCTGAATGCTGTTTCAACTCTCTCACTATCTGCAGTTCCACCTACATCTAAAAAGTTAGCTGGCTCACCTCCAGCTTGTTTTATCAAATCCATAGTTGCCATTGCCAGTCCTGCTCCATTCACCATACATCCAACGTTTCCATCCAAATCAACATAATTTAGACCAACTTCTTTTGCTTCAACCTCAATAGGATTTTCTTCTCTTACGTCTCTTAACTCTAAATAGTCTGGGTGTCTAAATAAAGCATTATCGTCAATTGTCACTTTTGCGTCTACTGCCAAAATTTTATCATCACTTGTTTTGATCACTGGATTTATTTCAAAAAGAGAAGAATCTGACTTGTCATAAGCATCATACAAAGCTTTAACAAAGGAAATCATCTCTTCTTTGGCATTTCCTTTTAAATTTAAATTAGAGGCTATTTCTTTAGCATCTTCAAGTGTTAAACCAGTTGAAGGACAAACATCCAATGTGTGAATTAATTCTGGAGTACTCTCTGCGACTGCTTCAATATCCATTCCACCCTCAGAAGAATACATTATCATGTTTTTTGCGGTAGCCCTATTTAGTAATACTGAGATATAATACTCTTCAACCTCAGAATCTCCTGGATAGTAAACATCTTCAGCAATTAACACCTGATGAACTTTTTTTCCTTCTTTTGAAGTCTGAGGAGTGATAAGATTCATACCAAGGATTTTATCAGAAATGGAATATACTTCATCGATAGATTTTGCAAGCTTTACACCACCGCCTTTTCCTCTTCCTCCAGCATGTACTTGGGCTTTAATAACAAAAAAATCTGAGCCTGTTTCTTCGTTTAGTTTATTTGCAACTGCAACAGCATTTTCTGGGGTTGAAGCAACGTATCCTCTTTGAATTCTTACTCCAAATCCACTTAAGATTTCTTTTGCCTGATACTCGTGTAAGTTCATATAAATTTATTTGCAAACAAATTTAATAAAGATAGCTAGTTGATAGACGTAAATTTAAATTATTTATCAAATTTTTTATTAATAAATTTATAGAATATGAAAAAGTTAATATTCATACTTCTAATCATAAATTTAGGTTGCTCCTCCTCAAATGATTTACAATTCATAAATAGATTTGTAGATGGTAATACAAAATTATTAAACATAATTAATAATAATGATATTCAATTAAAATTAACTGTAATCGATAGTGCAGAAAATTTTATAGAACATGAATATAATATTGACACAAACAAATACTTTTATCCAGCCAGTACAGTTAAGTTACCAATTGCATTATTTGCACTAGAAAAATTAAATGAAAATAAAATTTTATCCATCGACACTCCTTTTATGCTCGAGGACGATACATTAAAAACAACATTTAAAAATGAACTTGAAAAAATTTTTATTTTGAGTGACAATCAGGCTAATAACAGATTTTTTGAATTTACAGGACAAGATTACTTAAATAAAAAATTTATTTCTAAAGGATTTTTTAATTCAACAATATTTCACAGACTTTCAACTATAAATTCCTCAAAAATTGAAGGCAAAAGAGTTGATTTTTTTACAAATGATTCAATAATTTCATTTCAAAACAATAACAAGAAACCAAAAAAACTAAAATTAGAAAAAATAAAAAAAGGCAAAGGATATATTAACTCAACCGGTGAAATGATTAAACAAGAAATGGACTTTTCAGAAAAAAATTACATTTCTATAACAGACTTGCATAGGATTATGAAAATTTTATTTTTTCCTGAAAAATTTAATGAAAAGGAAAGATTTAATTTAACAAATGAGCAAAGAGAAATCCTTTTTAATTATATGTCAGGATACCCAAAAGATTTTGGTTACAGTCCAAAAGAGTTTCCTTATTACTTTACTAAATTTTTTATTTATGGTGATAAGGAATTAGAAGTGGACGAGAATATTGTAATCTATAATAAAGTAGGTTTAGCATACGGCCAGTTGTCCGATGTTGCATATATAAAAAAGAAAAATGTTTCTATTATTTTAACAGCAACCATTGATGTGAATACAAATAAAATATACAATGATGACATATATGATTATGATTCAATTGGCTTTCCTTTTCTCGCAGAAATCTCAAGGGAGATAATTAATAGATTATCTGACTAACCTGAAATTTTAATATTTCTTTCACAGAAAGACTCTCAATAAAGTATATATTTGTTTCGTTTAAACTATGCATGCATAATAATATGTTGAAAAAGATATTTGTAATTTTTTTATATCTGTTTGCATACAGCATTTTTGGACAGAATAATCAACCTCCTGTGATATCATCTGAGGGTAATTCAATTTATTGTCCACAAACTCAACAAAATATTGTTTCATCCTTCAATATTGAAGACCCCGATGATGATTCGCTTGATGCTTTATATATCCAAATTTCAGAAGGTTATTCTCCTGGAGAGGATCAATTGATATATAACGGTTCAAATCCTGATATAAATACCTCTTGGAATGTTACTGACGGTAAACTGGAAATTTCAAGTTTGTCAGGGGAAGATCTTCCCATTTCAGATATTATTGATGCTGTTTATGAAGTAGTATTTTTTTCAAGTAATCCTAACCCATCTGACAAGTCATTTTCATTCACAATTGGCAATGCTAACTTCTTACCATCAACTGGTCACTATTATGTTTATTTTGAACAAACAGGTATCACTTGGATACAAGCTCAACAAGCAGCCGAAAATTCTAATTATTATGGATTACAAGGATACTTAGTAACTATTCTTTCTGAGGAGGAAAATCAGATTTCTGCTGAACAAGCTGGAGGTGCAGGATGGATTGGTGCAAGTGATCAAGGAATTGAAGGAGAATGGAACTGGATAACAGGTCCTGAGGGACTTGAGAATGGTGGAGCCGGCATTCCTTTTTGGATTGGACAAGGGCCAGAAACTGGCGGTGGTCCTGTAAACGGAATGTATAGTAATTGGAATAATAATCCATCTGAACCAAATCAGGCGGGTGACGAAGATTATGCGCACATTACAGACGATAGTATAGGACTAGTTGGTTCTTGGAATGATTTATCAAATACTGGTGCTTCAAGTGGACCATATCAACCAAAAGGTTATGTTGTTGAATACGGAGGTATGCCTGGCGATCCCGAATTAAATCTTTCATCCAGCACAACACTTTTAGCACCTCCTATTATAGCAATAGAACCATTTGTGGGAAATGATTGCTCACTAATTTCTTTAAATGCAACATCAGAGGATGGTGATGGTTCGGTATTTTGGTTTGAGGAAGAAAATGGAGGTGATCATATTTATTACGGATCAAATTATGAGCTATCATTAGAACCTGGAAATTATTCCTATTGGGTTTCACCCTTTCAGAATGGAGAATGCAATTCATATAACAGAATAGAATTAACTGTTGTGGTAAGCTCGGGAATGCCAGAAATTGTAAATCCAAATGTAACTATAGATCAGGAGTGTTTTACAGTTGAAGAATTGGTAACTGATGTTTTAATAAATAATCCTTGCGCTAATGTTAGTAATATAACCTGGAGTAGTGGAAATGATTTTGGTGTAGTAAATGGAATTGGTCATTTTCTTGAGCCATCAGGGGGATTTCCATTCAGTGAAGGAATTATTTTATCATCTGGAAACGCTTTAGACGGTTCTGGACCTAACGGCGATGCAAGCACAGGTGGATTTGAATGGCCGGGAGATTCAGATTTAGACGGATTAATTGACGGTGAAACAAACAATGCATCAATTATAGAATTTGATTTTGTACCTATTTCAAACGAGCTAAGCTTTAGATTTATTATGGCTTCAGAGGAATATAATGGTAATTACGAATGTACATACTCTGATGTATTTGCATTTTTATTGACTGATCAAAATGGTGTCAGCACAAATTTAGCAGTTTTACCCGATACAGATACTCCTATTACAATTACAAATATACGACCTGATACTGGTAGTTGCGAAGCTGTAAATCCAGAATACTTCCACGGCTATATACCTCAAGGCGAACCTGATATTGGATATGATGGGAGAACAATTCCACTCATAGCTAAAGCTGATGTTAATATTGGAGAAACTTATCATATTAAATTAGCAGTTGCTGATGCGCTTGACGATATTTTAGATTCTGCTGTTTTCCTTGAAGCAGGAAGTTTTGACTTGGGTGTAAATTTAGGTGAAGATATTTTGATAGGTTCAGGAGATGAAGAATGTATTGGAGGCGAGGTTATATTAAATACTCAAATTGATGATACTTCATTAGAAGTTTCTTTTGACTGGTTTAAAGATGGTGCAATTTTAGATGATGAAAACTCTTCCACATTAGTTGTATCCGAATCCGGAACATATTCTGTAGATGTTATAATCGGAGATGATTGTAATACAGCTGATGAAATTTTAGTTGAATTTTATATTCCCGAAGAAGTTGAAAACTTAGTGACTCTAAATGCATGTGATAATTTTGATGTTGATGGTGACGGTGTATTTAATTTGAATGAGCAAAACAGTAATATATTAGATCAATTAACCTCAGATGAATTTACAATAACTTATTATGAATTTGAAGAAGATGCTATTAATGATGTAGATAGTATTGAAAATCCAGATTCATTTGATAATACGATTCCTTTTTCTCAAGAAATCTTTACCAGAATTGTTCCTGATTCTAACCCAACCTGTTTTTCGATAAGCAGCTTCTTAATCGAAACTATAAGTCCTCCCGATATTATAGTTCCAACAGCTTTAGAGGAGTGTGATGATGATTA
>CEUV01017286.1_pt1 | contig 16998 bp, 19 predicted proteins | sample 356401 | NCBI WGS metagenome assembly CEUV01 (sample SAMEA2622710, study PRJEB7988) | marine metagenome | isolation source: saline water (ENVO:00002010), including
CAAGGTCGAAGCGGCGCCGAGCAGCGCCTAGTGACCCCGGGAATGGCCATTGGGCCATTGGCCGGGATGCGTGTCGGAAGTGGCGCAATCAGCCAAAACGACGAAATTATAGCAACCAAACTCGGTTGGGTAAGAGAACTAAACGGCACCATATCGGTAGACCCCATCAACAGCCCCTACCTACCAAGGTCAGGAGACTTAGTCATCGGCACTGTTGCAGAGGTAAGAAACAACTTATGGTTTATGAACATAAACGGCTCATTTCAAGGTCTCCTACCAATGTCATTAGCTCCTTGGAAGGTTGAATTTGGACAAGCCAGACAACACATGGATGTTGGCGACTCCGCCCTAGCGAGGGTGCAAGAAGTTGACGAGTGCCACAATGTCGTCCTCACTATGAAAGGCGTTGGTCTTAGAAGACTATCACAAGGAGCAGTAGTCGAGGTACCAGTTAACCACCTTGACCGAATTCGTGGCGTTGACAATGCTAATTTAGACCGCATGAAAAACATCAGTGATTGTCGTATCATTGTCGGCGAAAATGGCCGAGTTTGGATTGACGGTGACGCTGATGGAATTTCTTGGACAAGAGAAGCACTGTCATTGGCAAAACAAAGCGGACATAAAGATAATTTTGATTCAATAATGAAGAAACATGAAGCAGTATTCAATAAACAAGGTGATGCATAATGGGCGGATATGGAGATGTACAGTTATTACGAGATGACGGACTGAGATTAGACGGAAGAAAATTGGATGAATCGAGACCGGTATCCATACAGGCAGGAATTCTGCCTGCGGCTGACGGCTCAGCAATGGTTACTCATGGACTAAACGTTGCTGTAGCAGCAGTTTATGGCCCAATGGAAGCCCACCCAAGAAAGATTCAACGCCAAGACAGAGCGGTAATTGATGTAAGATACAACATGGCACCGTTTTCTACCAGCGATAGAATTCGACCGGGTTTTAATCGACGTTCTCGAGAAATTTCCAAAGTCACCGCAGAGGCCCTAGAATCAGTGGTGCTGGTTGAGAGGTTCCCAAGATCGAAAATTCGTGTAGAAATTGAAATTCTAGCAGCAGAAGCTGGTACTCGATGTGCTGGTATCACTGCAGCATCTGTAGCACTGGCAGATGCGGGAATTCCAATGCGCGACATGATTGTCGGTGTAGCATCTGGAAAGATTGAGGACACAGTTGTCTTAGATTTGGATAAAGCAGAGGACAACTATGGTCAGGCTGACCTGCCTGCTGGAATACTTCCCAACACCGGTGAAATCGCATTCTTGCAAATGGATGGCGATCTATCTCCAGAAGAATTTGATTTGGCAATGGAATACAACTTCAAAGCCGCTAAAGAAATTCACGAAATAATGGTAGATGCATTGAAATCTCGTTACGAGGAAGGTGACAACTGATGGTTGAATTAGTACCAAATTTACTTCGCCAAGAAATGGCTAGATTAGCAGAACAAGATGCGAGAATCGATGGCAGAGGTCAATTCGAAGGCAGAGAAATAACACTAGAAACCGATTGTCTGTACAATGCTGAAGGTTCAGCAAAGGTCACAATGGGCAAAACCGTTGTCTATGCCGGGGTCAAGTTCGAAATAAGAACACCATGGCCTGACAGACCTTCTGAAGGTTCGTTGATGTGTGGTGCAGAACTTAGGCCAGTTGCCCATCGGAAATATGAACCAGGGCCTCCATCACCAGAATCTATCGAACTTGGAAGAGTCGTTGATCGTGGTATTAGAGAATCTGGTTGTATCGACATGAACAGCCTGTGCATCATCCCTGGCGAAAAAGTATGGGGGGTAATGATCGATATTCACGTGCTATCTGATGGTGGAAATATCTTCGATGCCTGTGGACTTGCCGCTATCGCTGCATTGAGAACTGCGATAGTCCCCGCTGAGCGATTTGATGTGGGCGATGACTACACCCTTTCTGTGAATGGTACGCCAATTATGGCATCGTTTACCAGAGTCGGTGGCAGATATGTTTACGACCCTTGTGAAGAGGAAGAATTGGGCGGTGACGAGCGAATTCATATCACAATCGGAGATGAAGGACATCTTCACTCACTACAAAAGGGGTTAAGAGGGGTATTCACGCCGCAAGAATTCGCAGAGATATTCTCGGTAGCCCAGAACAAGTGTGCAGAACTAAGAAAAATCGTTGCAAAAAAGGAGGCGAACTGATTGGCAAAAAGAACCCAAAAAGCAGGAGCAACCGCTAGATTCGGTGCAAGATATGGTGTTTCAGTAAGAAGAAATTCTGCGTCAGCACTGGCGAAGAAAAGCAGAAAATACACCTGTCCGGTTTGTCAATATCAAAAAGTAACTCGTAAGTCAGTAGGTATTTGGCACTGTAACAAGTGTGACTACACATTTGCTGGCGGTGCTTGGGAACCTTTCACTAGAGCATCTGACGCTAACAGCAGAATCATGCGTAGATCTGTAGAAGGTGCAACAACTGCCGATATGGCATATATTGCACAACAAGCTGCACTTGACTACGAGAGAAGTTTGTCTGAATCAGAAGAAGAGTGAGATTCCAGAGGGACCGAAATGTCCACTGAATGGAAATTAACCTTAGAAGTACAATCCAACACTAAGGATAATACTGAATCGCTAGCTGCCGCCTTAATCACAGATTGCGAGATAAGTTATCACGATGGGTCTTTTTCCATTGAGATTATCGAATCGAAAGCTAAAGATTTACGAGCGATGTGGAACACAAGAGTTCGTGGTCTAATCGCTGTTGATTCACTGGTATCTATGATCGACAATTTGCCTGCAGGCGAGGATTCATCAACTAGGAATGATTGAAAAAAAGTGGTGAGAAGTAATGAGTGATGTGGAACAGTTCCAAATTGTAGTCTCGGAAATCCAATCTGTAAGGCAGCAAATGGCTAGCCTCAATGCCCAAATTCTAGAATTAAAGGCAACCTCAGATGCTGTCGCTAAACAACCTTCAGAATTAGCGCTACATCAGCAACTCGGGGGTGTGTTGATTGAAGTGGCAGATAGAAAAGCCTTGGCAGATGTTCTAGATAACGATGTCAAAACCCTATCAGAGCATTTGACTAGGTTACAATCTCGTGAAACCGACTTACTGAATTCCTATGAAGAATTGAAGAAGGTTCTAGAGGGATCTAATTGATTACTGGACAGGGTTCAACCAACCCAAGAATGGAAGAATTACACACTTGGATTGAGAACGCATGTTCCAATGGTGCTGTGCCGGTAATTACCGGTATGAATGGTGATATGGATACTGTTGGTTCGGCCATATCTCTTGCTGCATCAAACCCAAACATGATGGCTTGTGGACTGCATCTTGGGCGAGTATCAAAGCGGATTTGCCAAGAATTATCGGCTCCTTTCAAAAAAATTTCTGACTGTACTGAATTACCAAAAAACTTGGGCGGAATTATCATTGTTGATGCGGCATCACCATCTCAAATTGGTTTTGAACTACCAAAGAATATCCCAAAATGCATCATAGACCATCATGTTTCAGACGATTGGGACATGCATGAACATGATTTGTCGGTAAAGATGTCAGTCTCTGCAACCACCGAAATCGTGACCACATATCTTGCACAGTACTCGAAAGATAGTTTAACTGAACCTGTAAGAAAGTTGTTATTAGCAGGGCTACTAACAGACAGTGGTAGGTTCAGGCACAATTCCAAAGAAGCGTTCAAGACAGCCAACTTATTACTCAAAGAATCGAAAATCGATTATGCCCAATTTGTTGAGTGGTTAGAATCTAGCGAAATAAATGCCAGTGAAAGGGGCAGTTTGCTCCGTGGCCTGCAAAGAGCAAAGGCTACAGAATCAGGTGATTGGTCAATCATTCACTCTTATTGCGGAACACTTGAAGGAAAATTAGCCGGTTTGCTCTTAGGTTCAGGACACGACATTGCTTTGGTTAGTAGAAGCAGGGATGGAGAAACTAGGTTGACTGCACGTGCTACCAAAAATGCTACATCAAAGGGAATATCTTTAGCCAATATTATGAATCAAATTAGCGAAAGTCTAGGCGGCAGCGGTGGAGGCCATGATGGAGCCGCTGGATGGACAGGCACTGTTGATAGAATAACTGCGGAAAGTTCGTTCATTTCTCAAGTTGCCAAAATTACGCCACGAGGTGATGCATAATGTCAGAAATAGAAGTGCCAAATTCACCCGGGAAATTTATTTCAAAATGGCGAAGTGAGGGGCCTGTTGACAATTCCACTCTAGCCACTTGGAAGGATGAGATGAATATCGAATCATGGTTAATGATAGCAGAGGCAGCGTTGTTTCTTGATGCCGCTGAGTTATTTGAAATTATAAAGTCTAATTTATCAGCGGCAGAACACGCAACAATCGGACTTGTTAGAAGACGAATGTTGGGCGACAATAAACTGGAACATGCTATTGATGAAGCGATAAAAATTGCAAAGAATCCTGAAACTAGAGACTTAAAATTAGAGGGAAGGCTACGCATGGAGAGGGGTTTAGCGAGATTTGAAAGTGGCGACGTCGAGGGTGCTAAAGACGACCTTGAGTGGGCTGAACTGAGGCTGAAATCTGTTGCAAAAGCCAGTCGTGACCACGATTTATCATTGCTAAATAGGGCAGCTCTGTTGATGGCTACCAATGCGCCGTTGATGGCACTAAATGTCTATTCCGAAATAACCCGAGATGGCGATCATGCTCACGAAACAATTGCGATTTCAAGGCTCGGTGCTTCGCGAATTAGAGCATCAATGGGACACATGTTTGACGCTGCGAGACACGCATGGAATGCGCATTCTCACGCAATTCAAGCATACCAAACAAATATGGCTATTGAGGCAGGAACACTGTTCTTAGAATTATCACTCGCTAATATCGATACCGATGCTGAAAGAATGCAAGTTCAAGTCGAAAATGCCAAGCCAAGAAGGGTGGAAGACCCTGAACCTATGCTTGTGGTTAATCCTCTTGATATCGATGGTGTTTTTGACTGGTGCTTCAATAATTTGCCCAAATCAAATGCTGGTGAGCATCGTCCTGATTTGAGAGCCATGGTTAGCATCGCCAAAAATTTAGCAAAAATTGACTACTTTGATGATTTATTTTCGGAGCCGGATGGAGTTGAAGACGCGACATTGGCCGCAATGATACAGGTTTGTTCAGATGACGAAGAGCACAATAGAATATGGGGTGAGAGACTGTCGGTTCTAACTTTAATTTGAATTCTGACACCATTCATCCAAATCAATGAATTCCTGTTTAGTCCACATAATTACGGGAGGGACTTCGCTCCACCAGCCAATTTCCTCTACCTTACTGTCATCAACCTCCCACCGTTGACTTGATGGTTTTGCATCGGTCACCACGCTAGCCACCCATCCCTCGGGATAGTAGGTTTTGTTCCAAGTTTTTATTGTGACTTGGAGACCAGTCTCTTCCAGTATTTCGCGGCGTAATGCAGTTTCTGGTGATTCTCCATCATTCAAATGGCCGCCTGGAATCTCCCAGCCTCGCTCAGGGTGCCTGACAAAGACTACGTGACCGCCATCTTGCAGACTAGCACCATGTTCATCCGAGGATGTAATCCAAGCAAGTACAAATTTTGGCATCATCTAATCAAATCCTGCGCGTGCTTGTTCCATATACTCATGTGCCCAATCCTCGCCTGCAGCAACTAATCGCCTCGCAACAAAGAATGCCTCTGAATAATTCTGTTGCTGTAAGAGGTGAACTAAATTTTGCTCTTCTTTATTGGAAACCAATGGACTGACCTCCTCAACGAAATCATCATCTTGTGTTGAATTAGAAACCCGACTTGCTAATGATACCATCTGATCTAAAAATTCCTTACGCTTAGACACCGGTGGTTTAGTCCAAGCATTGCTAGTACTGCCATCCATTTTTGCAGTTAATCTAGTCATATATTCATCCCGAACATTGCTATGTGAACGTAATGTTTGGACATGGTCATAACAAATCCATGCTTCTTCCGTTTGATTGGTTCGTTCATATAATCGTCCAAGTTCAAGCCACAATTCATGATTTTGAGGTCGATGTGCCAATAAATTCCTCGCTAAATCAACAAATAGTTCAGTTTGTCCTGAGTCTCGAATCCTCTCTATCCTTCTACCAAAGATTATGTTCGCTCTCTGGTCGCTAAAATCTAATCTTTTGCATCGGTCTACGAATTGGTCCAAAGTTTCAATTTGGTGTTCGGGTGAATTCAATTGTTGCCACCAAACATCGGGATTTAGTGGGTCTCTAGCAAAGGCTGCTTCCAATAATTCGATACCAAACTGTAGAAAATCAATGTTGCTTAGTTGCTCTACTTGTTCCGGATCACGACCTAATATCGAAAATAAATCCTCCAGCACGGCGCTTAGACCTTCTGCGTCTCCGACTATTACCTTGATGTCTGCTAAACATCGCCAGTTATTTTCTTCAGTGAAGTCATACAGTATAGCTTGACGTGCATTCTGCTCCGCCCAGGCAATATTATCGGTAAATCGTGACTCATCCATAACGGCTAATTTTGCAAACTTTTTGGCTTGCGACCGGTACCTATTACCAAGGTTTCTTCTTGGATGTTGTAAGAGGTCCTTACTGTCCTCTCCCACTCCAACACCTCATTGTACAGACATGAATCCCGATTTGTCAGCATCAAAAGCAATGGTTGCATCGAAACCGACTTTGGCAGTGGTGCCATCAGCATTTCTTGATGGGTCGAGTGAACTGCCCTTTTGGTTTGACAGGATTATTGTATCACGGTCTGGTTGCCATCTAGTAACCATTGCCCATTCAACTCTAACTGGGTCTGCGATGTCAATATCTTCGTCCACAATGGTTACCATCTTCATGCTTTTATGGCCAGCGAGTGCCGCTTCGATTGCTTTCCTACCATCGTCGTGGTGCTTTTTGCGTATCTTTACCACCGCAGCCAACCATCCACAACCACCTTCTGTCATATGAACATCTAAGCACTCGCAAACTTTTGACACGGCATCCTTGATTGTTGGTGAACGTGGCAATCCCATGAGAGTCTTGTGTTCGGCCTCACCAGGAATTAGTGCGTGGAAAATAGGGTTATTCCTGTGCACTAAACCGTCAAATTCGATTACTGGTTCTTGTCTGACATCATCTAATGTACCAGTGATATCAACATACGGCCCTTCGTCATCATTGTCAAGAGTTATCTTACCCCAAAAGACATATTCTGCTGATGCTGGTACATCAATACCATTAGGCATTTTTGTCAGTCTCAATGGCTTATTGTATAGTTTCTCGTGTAAGGCTGCGGCAATAGTTAACTCGTCTATATTTTCATCAAAAGACATTGCTGCTGCAAGCAATACTACGGGGTCGGGGGCGTTTACAACTGCAACATCAACGGTTTCACCATTTTCTCTAGCCGTTGTCATCATAGTACGCAAATGACGTGGCACCAATCTTACAACTGTGTGATTTTTATCGCGTAAAAATTGACGGTGAAAGGACATGTTTCTGATACCATTGTATTGGGCTATTATCACACTGGCCGATGAATAACGCCCTCTGTCTTGCGGCCAGTGGTGTGGAATAGGAATTTTTTGTAAATCTACCTCCTCTTGAGTGTTCTCATAGCATTCTGCCTGAGAAGGGTCAACAATTTGTGGAGTTGCTGGGTTTTCCATTGCCCATGCAAGGGTGTCAATGTATTCTTCTGGAGTAATTCCTATTGCTGCACATAATCTCTCTCTAGTCAGTAGGTTAACTGCAGCCCGGTGGCCCGGAATTTCGCTGATATTATCAAATACTAACAGTGGATGATTGTTTTTCCTCGAAAAGTCCCACATTCCTTGAATTATGCTGACAGGTTGTGAGATTATATCTGCGGCACCGAGATGGTCTCTAAAGGCCATACCACCGCCACTTGAGTCAATGGCTTAACCTTTCATATCAAATGGTTCCATTTTTATCTCAAAATTACTACAAATTCATTTATTCAGTCGTCACTTTTTACCTCTTCAAGGGTCGTTGTTAAATAGGGGCTTCAAGTCGGCGAAGTGCTTCAATGAGGTGTATCACATGGGTAGAGGGCTATTCGCAGGTGCAAAGATGGCAAAAGACCGACAAAAATTTCGTTGGTCAGATCGAAGATACAAGAAGCGTATGCTAAAATCAAGAGCAAAGCATGACCCTCTTGCAGGTTCAACTCAAGCGAAGGGTATTGTCGTTGAAAAGGTTGGCATTGAAGCTAAACAACCAAATTCCGGAATTCGTAAAGCCGTCAAAATTTCTTTGATAAAAAACGGAAATAAACTCACCGCTTTCGCTCCCGGTGATGGCGCTATCAACTTTATTGATGAACACGATGAAGTGATGGTGGAAGGTATCGGTGGCCGTATGGGTCGTTCATATGGTGACATACCTGGTGTAAGATACAAAGTCATTCAGGTCAACGGTGTATCCCTTGACGAAATGGTAAGAGGCCGTAAGGAGAAGCCTGTTAGATGAGGTGTTTTTATGAGTGAAGTTGAGATGGAACAAGAGACAACACCACAACAAGAAGAAGTCAAGCCAATCGCTGGGATTGGCACCCTAGTATTTGGTAAATGGGATGCCTCTGAGGTAACCTGCAAAGACCCTGGATTGGCTCCATACATCAACTTGACAACTGTCGGTGTCCCACACACCGGCGGCAGACACGCTAATGCCTGGTTCGGCAAGTCAAAACTTTCAGTAGTTGAGAGATATATCAACAAACTGATGAGAACTGGCCCTTACACAGGAAAGAAGCAAGGGGCAATGAAAGCCTTCGAAACCGCTCTAGATAGCATCGCTGACAAATCTGGAGAGAATCCACTGCAAACCTTTGTTGATGCCATTTGCAATGGTGCGCCAATGGAAGAAATTACCAGAATCAAGTTTGGTGCTGTTTCACAACCAAAAGCCGTGGATTCATCTCCCTCAAGAAGACTTGACGTTGCTTTGAGAAACCTTGCCAAGGGTGCACAACAAGGCACACACAAGTCAAAGAGAACTTTGACAAGCTGCATAATCAACGAATTGACAAAAGCCGCAAATGGCGATGTCACATCTTTTGCAGTGTCAAAGAAAGAAGAACTTGAGAGAATCGCAGCATCTGCAAGATGATTCTGATTCCTCGACCGCTTAGATTTAAGTAATGGTCTGAGGGTTGCAAACTATGCGTTTGTATTTCGGTTACGGATCAAATCTAGATTTTGATGATTGGTCCAAATGGTGCAGAAAAAATAATGCCAGTCCTGATGGCTTATCAGAACTAAAACGTGCATTCTTACCCGGATACTCAATCAACTACAGTCACTATTCCAGCGGGAGAAAGGGTGGTGCTGCTAACATAATAGCGACTGGAAATTTATCAGTCGGTGTTTATGGTGTGCTGTTTGAGGTCAATCAAGAAAGTCAATCATCACTTGATGATAAGGAAGGTCACCCAAATCATTACCATCAAATTGAGGTTTCCGTGATTGGTGAAACCGGTGAAACAATCAGTGCTGTAACCTACATTTCAACGAAATATGAATTAGGTAGTTTCTTTCCACCAACTGACAATTATCATCAATTAGTCGACAGCGGTTTGCATAGGCGACATATGCCTACTAGATTCATACAAGCTGCAAGAGAAAATTTTGACACGAGTGATTCCGGATACATCATCGCATATGGAACTCTAAAACGAGGCCAATCAAGAGAGCAAATAATGCCAGGTGAATATGTATGCGACGGCATAGTGAACGGCAAATTGTATGACCTTGGACCGTTTCCTGGATTGGTGGCAGGAGACATGGCAGTTACTTGCGAAGTCTATTTTTGTGATACAATGAACTCCAGCATAGAATACTTAGACCAAATCGAGGGCGCAAATTTAGTACCCCCGCTTTATGAGAAAAAAATCATACCGGTTAAATGTGATGACGGTAAATTGAGGTTCGGTATTTGCTATTTTTACTGTGGTGACACAGCTGAACAAGACATCATTGAAAATGGTGTTTGGCAATGATATAGACCAACGCAGTAGTATCATTACATGCGAGTTGCTTAAGAACCCCTTTTTAGTGGCCAACAACATCGAGAAGTGGTGAACACATGGGCCGAAAAGAAGACAATATCAAGAAAGCAACAGAAGTAATGCACGTATTACCACAGATTCGTAATCTGTGTATCGCTGCACACATTGACCATGGAAAGACAACTCTATCAGATAATCTAATTGCTGGCGCAGGAATGATGTCTAGTGATTTGGCCGGTGCTGCACGTGTTCTTGACTTCGACGAGCAAGAATCCGCACGTGGAATTACCATCAACGCTGCATCTGCATCCATGGTTCACCAAGTCGATGGAACTGACTATCTGATTAACCTAATCGATACACCGGGTCACGTCGACTTTGGGGGCGACGTAACAAGAGCAATGCGTGCCGTAGATGGTTGTTTCATCTTGGCTTGTGCTGTAGAAGGACCTATGCCACAAACTGAAACTGTTGTGAGGCAAGCACTGAAAGAGAAAGTTAAGCCAGTTTTGTTCATCAATAAAGTTGACCGACTAATCAACGAACTTCAAGTCACACCAGAGGACATGATGGAGAGATTCAAAGGAACTATTACCAAAGTAAACAAATTGATTAAACAATTCGCTCCTGAAGAATTCAAGAAGAGCTGGCAAGTTAGTGTTGGCGATGGAACTGTGGCATTTGGTTCAGCCTATCACAACTGGGGAATCACTGTTCCATACATGCAGAAGTCTGGAATTTCGTTCAAAGATATCTTTGAATACTGTAACAATGAACAACAGAAAGAACTTGCACAGAAGGCGCCAGTACACGAAGTTCTGCTCGACATGTCCGTAACCAAACTACCGAGTCCTGTAGAGGCTCAGCCATACCGTATTCCTAACATTTGGACTGGTGACTTAGACTCAGCGATTGGAAAATCAATGATTGGTTGTGACCCAGAGGCAGAATTAGCCATGATGATTACCAAGATTTGGATGGATCCTCACGCTGGTGAGGTTGCCGTTGGACGAATTTATTCCGGTGCAGTAAGTCAAGGTGAATCTGTATTTGCCATTGGTGCTGCTAAACCTGAGCGTGTTCAACAAGTAAGTATGATGGTTGGAGGTGACAGAATTACCGTGCCAAAGGTAGTTGCAGGTAACATCGCTGCTCTAACAGGTATTCGATCTGCTGCTGCGGGTGTAACACTATCTAAGGACAAAGATTTCACACCTTTCGAAGCAATTAGACACTACTCTGAACCTGTTGTCACTGTTGCTGTTGAACCTAAGAGTATGAAGGATTTGCCGAAATTTATCGATGCCCTGAGAGCATTAGCAAAATCAGACGCATCTCTTCAAGTAACCACAAATCAAGAAACGGGTGAGGCTCTACTGGCTGGTATGGGTGAACTTCATTTAGAAATCACAGTCTATCGTATTGAAGAAGAACAAAACATCAAGGTAAAAGTTAGCCCACCAATCGTGGTATACCGAGAAGGTATTGAAGGCAACAACCACGGAAGACCATTTGAAGGAAAATCACCGAACCGACACAACAGATTCTACTTTGAGGTTGAACAATTGCCGATTGAAGTTATTGAGGCTTTGAAATCTGGTGAACTTGGTGATGGTCCAGTTAGATCAAAGGACGCAAAAGAAGTTGGTAATAAATTCGGAGAACATGGAATGGACAAAGATTTGATGAGGAAGATTTACGCTATCAAGGGAACTAACGTTTTGGTAAACGACACTAAAGGTATTCAAAACCTACACGAAACCCGTGAACTAATCATCGAAGCATTCAACGAAGTCTGTGTTAAAGGGCCGATAGCTGACGAACCAGTTCAAGGAATGTTCGTTAGACTTGTCGATGCTAAACTGCACGAAGACGCTATCCACCGAGGACCTGCACAAACTATTCCTGCTGTAAGAAACGGTATCAAAGGTGCCATGATGAGAGCAAGAACGATCATTATGGAACCAATGCAAAAGGCATTCGTTTCAGTTCCAAACGATTGGCTTGGACAAGTAACCAGAGAAGTAACCAACCGTAGAGGTATCATTGAAGACATGCCATCTGATGGCGATGTGACTACTGTAGTTGGAATTATTCCAATTGCAGAAACATTCGGTTTCTCCAATGACATCAGAGCAGCATCGCAAGGTAGAGCAGTTTGGAATACTGAAAATCTTGGGTTCGACCCACTACCACCACAACTGTTTGACAAGGTCGTGGGCGAGATTCGAACAAGAAAAGGACTCAAGCCGGAACCAAATCCAGAATCATACTACTCTGATTGAGCAACATGACAGCCAAAGTTATTGGCTTACACATCTCCAACGGAGGAGTTCCCAAACTTCCAGTTGAACTACTAGAAGTAAAGGAATCTGGATGCTTGGGAGATAAGCAAAACGACCTTAGATATCACGGAGGTACAAACAAAGCAGTTTGTATATTTCAGAGTGAAATCATTGAACAGTTAAACGATGTTGGCCATCCAATTACTGCAGGAACCACTGGTGAAAATATCTTAATCAGCGGAATTTCAATTGGAGAACTTGCTCCAGGTACAAAGGTGATATTTCCCAATGTTGAACTGATAATAACTCAAGACGCACCACCTTGTAAAACTATCAAAGAATCGTTTCTGGATGGATATTTTAACGCAATATCCCACAAGAAAAACCCCAACATCACTCGTTGGTACGCTAAGGTAATCAAAGAAGGGATTGTTGAGTTAGATGATGCTGTTGAGATTATCAACTAATCCTGTTTAATTGGTAGTCAGTTAATTCACGCAGTGCTAGCAGTGCCGGACTATCTGGTAATCTATCTAGGCATGCATGGGCTTTTTTGTGATACATCTCGGCTTTCTTACGAGCATAATCAACTGAGCCAATATTTTTCAAAGCGGCCAATCCTAAGTCTATTTCAGATTGAGTCGCAGATTCCCCTTTACCGAGTACTGCTTTAAGATCATCAAGAGCCGGCGATTTTGGTTGTGATAACGCATGTATTACCATCAAAGTCCGCTTACCTTGGGCCAAGTCTGAACCTGCCGGTTTACCAAGCGTATTTGAATCAGATAAAACATCAATCAAATCATCCATTAGTTGGAAACACAAACCAACTGCAAGACCCCAATCAGCCATGCACTGTATTGTTTCATCATCAGCGCCAGACATTCGAGCCCCAACTTCTGCACAAGTCAAGAACATAACTGCAGTTTTCCCCTCAATCATTTCGAAGTAATCATCCTCAGACACTGCTATGCGATCTTCAAATTCTATATCCAATTGCTGTCCTTCACTAACTCTCCTAACCATCCAAGCCAAGCGGTTTACCATCGGACCTACATCTTTATGCTCAAGTCCTTTTGCTCCCACCAAGCGTTCGAAGGCGATTGCCAACATGGCATCACCTGCATTTATTGCGGTCGGAAGGCCATACTCAATGTGCACTGCATTTAATCCTCTCCTAGTATCATCATCATCCATGATGTCATCGTGTACAAGAGTAAAATTATGAACGATCTCAATCGCCGAACCAACATCCAATAGACCTGAATGTGAGTTGCCTACAGCCTTGCCGACTAACCATGGAAGCGTTGCCCGTAGACGCTTGCCACCTCCTTCAATTAGATGCATCATGGCATTAGAAAGACGTGAATGCTTAGAAGCACATAGACTATCAGAAATCCTTTGCTCAACTAATGATTTAACTTCGCCGATAGATGTGCTCAAACCTGCTCCCTTTGCATAGGTCAACATATGTGACACATCACCCATATCGTGGATGACTCCGTCTCTTAACTTGAGTAGCTTGTCCTCGTCCCCGACAGAATCCCACCATTCATCTGTCATCACTCGACTTGCTATACATCTAAACCACGGAGCGATTTCACCACCAACATCCTTTTCACCGATTAGTATTGAATCGAGTTCTTCTTGGGATACCCACATTATTTCAGATACTTCATTTGTATTGATTGAAACATTAACATCAGCCTGAATTACCAAGATGTGGTCAATTTCACGTTCTATCCAATCTTCATCCATCCTCGCCGAGTACATCATTTTAGTAACGAAATGGAAATCTTTCACATCCAACTCATTTGGATTAATTCCTAATTCTTGATGCAGTTTTCTTATCGCCGCTCGCTTAACGCCTATGGCGTTGTCTAAATCTGATTCTTCATCAGAATGTAAAGGATGCGAGCAACAAGAGTTTGCCCACACACCGGGGAAAGTGACTTTATCAGATGCTCTTTTTTGTAGCAGTAATTTACGATTCTTATCGAATAATAGTACACTGAACGCTCTGTGTAACATTCCTGCTTGGTAATGGGCCGATACTTTTGATGCATGTCCGATTTGTTGATCATTTTCATCAACAACTATGACTGCCTCCGACATCAGTGAAATTTGTTCATCATCTGCAGAATTTTCACGCAGCATCTGCTGCAAATTTGCATCGATTTCAACCGACGGAACATCAGCTATCTTGTATCCAGCCAAGTCATCACCGTACATTGCAGTAGAACTCGATAAATGAATAGTTCCCCTATCGAATTATTTCATTCACTGAAAATTTGAGTACCACGAGTCGGTAATCCTGTGCAAGCACGGTAAATTCTATCTGGATATTCACCGTTAACAATTAACACTTGAATGCCCAAAGCAGCAACCTCTGCACCTCTGTGCGCTTTCAAACCAATGCCACCTGTCACATCGATTTCCTTGTTGTGCACCCCTTTGAACTCAACTGATGGTGACCAATTTTCAATCAAATCACTACTTGTCGCAAGTTCCGGAGGCCTTCTTAAAATCCCATCAACACCTTTGATAGCAAACACAAGTCGTGATACGTTCGGAACATCCTGACATATCCTTACTACAAGATCATCCCCTGACAGAATGCCGAATTCCCCCTCATCACAATCTACTACATCGCCGAAAGTAATAGCAACGTCCTTATCGGTGGTGAAAGTCTCTAAGATTTCACCATGGAAATTACTTCCAGTATTCTTTGCCCATTTGTGAGGTGGTAGTGTAATTGAAGAAACCCCTTGCTTAGAGAATGCTTCAACTATGATAGAATTTAAAGTAAGCATTTCATTACGTACAATACCAACAGCCATTTTTTGACTTTTACAATCATCTTGTGGAGTTATTTCTATATCTTCAATCAAACCCTCTTGCAATCGCCAGTGCTTTGACCTGAGATGACCAAATGAACCTGCTCCGTGGACAACTATAACCTTCATACCACTATCTAAACACTTTACCACTACGCCGACCAGTTGGTCAATAATACCTAAATCAGGCGTACACATTTTTGATTTGTTAGTGATTAGTCCGCCGCCGAACTTTATCACCACGACCTCAGCCATGATATTGCCAATTGTTGTCCACTCAATAGCGTTGTGACTCACAAGGATTGATGAACAAGAGGAAACTCAGGTTAGTCATGCCCGAAGGTCCGCTAGTCGATGAATTCATGAGACATTTACAAGCAAGTCTCGACGAAGCTATGGAAATTGAAGATAAAATTGAGAGGCATGACCGTATTCTTCAGTTAGAAATCGCTATTCAAGAAGCGATTATTTTCAAAAATCGATATCAAGAATTAGTAAGCCACGGTATCGATCCGTTGGTATTAGTGAGCCAGCGAGATGGACAGGAGGCACCTCCGCCCGCAACCAAATCACAAGCACTGACATTGGGCACCACAAGTTGTTCTGAATGCGGCTCTGCTTTGGACCCGGACCTTGATTTCTGTCCGGCCTGCGGCGCCATACAAAAGTAGAATCACTCTTCTTCTGCTTCTTCTGCTTCCCATCGAGCAACAATCTCGGAAATTACTGGGTCATCATTTTCAACTTGATACAGGTAGTCAGAAGGCATGTCCGTAGCCAAGAATACTGATTTCCCAGCACGGAAAATCGTGTTACCATCAGCGATTGCTCGAGTAGTATCTACTTCAATAACTGCTGGTCTATCGATTCTTACGTGTCCTGCCTCCATAGCTTTGGCTATGGTTTTGGACAAGTGAACATGTTGCCTATCACCTGCAGTGATACCTAATTCGAGGATTGTTGGAACTTGGTCTGGCTCGCATGGCCAGTATAGTGCTTCTGGTATGTCATCGGTTGGCAAATCAAGTTCGAGTTCTATAGAATGGCCATATGTGGCTCTAATCATCTCTCCTTCGACTTGATACCTACCCTTTTCATCTGAGTTAGCGATGGCTTCGAAGTGCCATCCTCGCAACCAATGATAGTGTCTCCTTTGGTTGGAAATAGCATCTGATAATTCTCTTGTATTCACCCAACCGTTAATGTCCATGTCAACACCGAATTTTTCCGGTGCATGTCGTAAAACAAGGGCCAATATTCTACCCAATGATTGTGCTTCACGGTCACTCATGATGAATTTGCCTTCTTGATTACATACTGGGCAGTTACTTCCGATGAAGAACTTAGTTTCGCACCCATTATCCCTACATTGTCTTAGCATGATTCAATGCGGAGTGCCTATGTTATTAGTATCTACGGATATTTGCCACACAACTAAATCAAAACATCATAGATGAAATTTAACCGCTTTAATCAAATGCTACTTGCTGTTGGGTGGTTCATGGTTGATGTAGCCATCATCGGTGCTGGCCAAACAAAATATGGCAATCACCACCTTGGCATGAAAGGAATGTGGGCTGAAGCCGCAGGTAATGCCTTTGATAGTGTTGATAAGGACTTTCATCCATCAAAAATTGATGAGGCATTTATTGGCAGTGTGGCATTTGGTGGCGGACAGTTAGGAAACACTGCAGCACTCTTGACAGAACATTCGGGCATGCAGGGAAAATCTGTTCGAAGAGTAGAAAATGCCTGTGCATCATCGGGGTTTGCCTTGCGTGATGCATGGATGGCAATCAAAAGTGGCCAAGCCGACATTGTTGTTGCCGGTGG
>CEUV01076018.1_pt1 | contig 16992 bp, 27 predicted proteins | sample 356401 | NCBI WGS metagenome assembly CEUV01 (sample SAMEA2622710, study PRJEB7988) | marine metagenome | isolation source: saline water (ENVO:00002010), including
GCATATCCAAGAAAAGGATTGCACAACTGGATAGGATCAATGGATATTAATTCACTTTATCCTTCTGTGATTAGAGCATTGAACATGGCTCCCGAATGTGTTATGGGACAATTAAGACCTAGTCATACTGATGAATATATCGAAGAACAAATGACTTTACAAAAGAAATCATTTGCTGGTGCTTGGGAAAATCATTTTGGTTCATTAGAATATGATGCAGTAATGCAACAAAGAAAAGACATTTCAATTCATGTTGATTGGGAAGATGGCAAATCAGAAGTAATGAGTGGTGCTGAAATTTACAAGATGGTATTTGATAGTAATAACCCTATGATGATGAGTGCCAATGGTACAATTTTTACAAGTGAGTTTGAAGGAGTGATACCAGGATTACTTGCACGTTGGTATAAAGAAAGAAAAGAAATGCAAGGTATGTTAAAGAAAGCCAAAGAAGCAAACAATGACGCTGAAATAGAATTTTGGGATAAAAGACAACTTGTTAAGAAAATTAATTTGAACAGTTTATATGGTGCAATATTAAATCCAGGATGTAGATTCTTTGACAAACGTATTGGACAATCAACTACACTATCCGGTAGACAGATTAGTAAACACATGGCGGCTAAAATTAATGAAGTGATCACAGGTGAATACAACCATGTTGGGAAAGCAATAATATATGGTGATACAGATTCCGCATACTTCTCCGCATATGACGTATTGAAAAAAGAAATACAAGCAGGACAGATTCCTTGGACTAAAGAAAGTGTTGTGAAATTGTATGATCAAGTGTGTGAAGAAGTGAATAACAGTTTTAAAAAGTTTATGGGACAAGCATTTCATTGCTTGAAATCAAGAGCAGAAGTAATACAGGCAGGGAGAGAATCTGTTGCTGAAACAGGATTGTTTATTACTAAGAAAAGATATGCTACATTAATATATGATTTAGAAGGCTACAGACAGGACGAAGGAGATGCTCCAGGTAAGATTAAAGCAATGGGTCTTGATCTTAAAAGGTCAGATACGCCTGTGTTTATACAAGACTTTTTGAATGAATTGTTATTAATGGTACTAACAAAGAAAACTGAAGATGAAGTACTGGATAGAATAAGTCAATTCAGAAATGAATTTAAACAAAGACCAGGATGGGAGAAAGGATCTCCACGTAGAGCAAACAACATTCAGGAGTATGCTAAAAAAGAAGCACGTCAAGGTAAAGCAAATATGCCAGGACACGTGAGAGCAAGTATCAATTGGAATAACTTGAAAAGAATGCACAGCGACAAATACTCGATGGAAATTATGGACGGTATGAAAGTAATTGTGTGCAAACTTAAAAAGAATCCATTAGACTTTACATCTGTGGCTTATCCAACAGATGAAATGCACATACCTAATTGGTTTAAAGAACTGCCATTTGACAATGATGCTATGGAAAGTACACTGATTGATAACAAACTTGGAAACTTGTTAGGTGTGCTTGGTTGGGATATTAAGTCAACTGAAAGTAAAAACACATTCAACAACCTATTTGACTTTGGAGGATAGATGGCAACACACGGAATGATAGACTTAGAAACATTGAGCACCAGACCTGATGCAACAATATTGACTGTGGGGGCAATTAAATTTGATCCGTACACAGATACAGAGCCACACTCAGGATTGTATGTGCGACTTAATGTAGACGAACAGAGTGAACTAGATCGTCATGTAGATGATAATACTTTAGAATGGTGGAGCAAACAAGATGCAAAGATAAGAGATGAAGCATTAGGTGATGATGACAGAACCACTTTATTAGATTTTATAAAAGAATTAAACAAATTTTGCGTTGGACTAGATGAACTTTGGTGTCAAGGTCCTCTGTTTGATTACGCAATATTACAAAATTTATATGCACAATTAGGACAACCTGTGCCTTGGAACTATTGGCAGATACGTGATTCACGAACACTGTTCAATATGTTACCAAAAGACCCTAGAAAAGATGTCCAAATGGATTTACACAATGCACTTGCTGATTGTTACTTCCAGGCAAAGTCAGTTCAAAAAGCATATAAAAAATTTGGAGTTAAGAAAAGATGATAGAATTAGTCATTGACTTTTCGCCAAAACCTAAATATAATGTAGATAAGGAGAACGTATAATGAAAGACATCTTACAAGATATCGTTGCACATACACATTCGCTTGGATTTCTAAGCCTTGTTAAAGTTAGCAATGAAGAACAAACAAAAATAGAAAGTATGGCTGAAGATAGATCAGTGATACTTGCAGGAAACACAAACAACAAAGTAAATGAATTTGATGGTGTGTTTGGAATGCCTAACTTAGACAAGTTAGCACTTCACTTGAAATGTCCTGAATATCAAAAGGACGCAAAAATAGAAGTCAAGTCAGCAGAAAGAAATGGAAAAACTGTGCCAACGCACATACATTTTGAAAATGCTGGCAAAGATTTTAAAAATGATTACAGATTTATGAGCACTGAAATCATCAATGAAAAACTAAAATCAGTTAAATTTAAAGGAACTGCTTGGGACATAGAGTTTGAACCAAGAGTGGCGGCGATTGCTAGACTAAAACTACAAGCGGCGGCACACGTTGAAGAAACTGTGTTTACTGTGAAAACAGAAAATAATAATTTAGTGTTGTACTTTGGTGATGCAAACTCACACGCAGGATCATTTGTGTTTGAAGGCAATGTAACTAAAGAACTTAAAAATTCTTGGAGTTGGCCTATACAACAAGTGATAAGCATTTTGAGTCTTGATGGCAGAATTAAAATGAGTATTTCTGATCAAGGAGCAATGCAGATTACTGTGGACAGTGGAATTGGTGAATACAATTACATATTGCCTGCACAAACAAAGTAGTATATGGATAAAAAGATACCAACTGATAATCTAACTGACAAGCAGAAGGACTATGCAACGTTTCTTCCTGCTATGAGCAGTTTCTTTGCCCGAGACTTGGGTAAAGCAAGACACGAAGAAGATTATATTAAGCCAGAAAGAGTACCTCAAAACTTTGAGCATGGTGTTGAAGGATTAAATTATATTAAATCCAAAGACACATATTTTTATTACAAATGGCATTTATATTCGGCGGGTCACGCAGATTTAAACATGAAGAAATTTAGTGTGCGTGATGATATCATTAGAAATAGAGATAGAAATGATAATTGGTTATTAGGTGATTCAGGTGGTTTCCAGATAGGTAAAGGTGTTTGGGAAGGCGATTGGAAAGACCCAAATTGTCCAAAGGCAAAAAAGAAAAGAGAGCAAGTGTTAGAGTTCATGGATCACAACATGGATTATGGTATGATACTTGATATACCTGCTTGGGTGTCACGTTCTCCACAAGGTGCAAAAGCAAGTAATATTAATTCATATCAAGAAGCAGTTGATGGTACAAAAATTAACAATGATTATTTTATGAAAAATAGAAATGGTAATTGTAAATTTTTAAATGTGCTACAAGGTGAAAACTTTCAACAGGCAGATGATTGGTATTCACAAATGAAAGATTACTGTGATCCTAAAAAGTATCCAAGCACACACTTTAATGGCTGGGCAATGGGTGGTCAAAATATGTGTGATATACATTTGGCACTGAAACGTTTAGTTGCATTAAGATTTGATGGATTACTTGAAAAAGGTAAACATGATGTAATGCACTTCTTAGGCACAAGCAAATTAGAATGGGCAGTATTGTTGACTGATGTACAAAGAGCAATTAGAAAATATCACAATGAAAACTTTATGATTACATTTGATTGTGCAAGTCCTTTTTTAGCAAGTGCAAATGGACAAGTTTACACAGACATTGAAATCAAAGACAAAGCCAAATGGGTCTACAGAATGATGGCAAGTGCAGATGACAAAGGTTTTGCAAAAGAAACAAAATCATTTAGAGATGCCGTATTAGAAAAAGGTATATTTCCTGCATTCAGAGACAGTCCTGTGAGTGCAAGATTGATGCTAAAAGACATCACTTGCTATAATCCAGGAGACCTAAATAAAATGGGTAATGATCCTAAAACAAGTTGGGACAGTTTCAGTTACACACTTCAAATGGCTCATAATGTTTGGATGCACATCACAGCCGTACAAGAAGCAAATCAAATGTATGACAAAGGAGTAAATCCTAAGATGCTTGTACAAGAACAGTTTGATAGAATTGCTTTTAAAGATATTGTGACTGCCATATTTGCAACAAGCAGTAGAGACGAAGCAAATGCAGTAATAGAAGAGTTTCAGAGATTTTGGATGTCAATTATAGGTACAAGAGGAGCAACAGGCAAGAAAACTGTAAATGCTAGTACCCAATTTCAAAACTTATTTGAGGAGGTATAATATGGCAAAAATGAGAAGTAAAAAAGTAAAGGCACTACAAAAAGAGTACGATTGGTACAAAAAGAAAGTAGACGAAATGGAAGATGAAAGAGGATACGATAGAACTTGGGACTCTAAACAACTTCTAGTAAAATTTAAAAAAATAAAATTGTTTTTAAAAACACAGATTGATCAAATGAAAAGGACACTTGGAGCATAATGAAAAGTTTGGTTGTAGGATTAAGTTTTGGACAGTTGTACAAAGATGTCTTGTTAAAGATGGGGCATGAAGTAATTACTGTGGACAATGATCCTAACAAACAAGCAGACTTTTTAGAACTTACAACAGCATTGGCAACGCATTCACCATTTGACACTGCTCATATCTGTGTGCCTAATCATTTGCACTATAAGACAGCACAGAAGGTGGCGCCATGTGCCAACATGGTTTTTGTGGAAAAGCCAGGAGTTGAATCAACAAATCATTGGAGATTGTTGAACAGTTTACATAAACCTACAAAATTTATGATGACTAAGAACAATATGTTCAGAGACAATATCAGTGAAATGCAAAAATCTGTTGATGCAAGTGACCTTGTGCAAATAAACTGGATTAATAAAAACAGAATACCTGGTCCAGGTACTTGGTTTACAAATAAAAAATATGCGTTGGGTGGGGTTAGCAAAGACTTATTGCCACACTTGTTAAGTCTATTTGTACAATTGACAAATGGAAAATATAAAGATTACAAAGTAGAAAAGTTTGATAAAAATCAACGTTGGTCTCTAAATGATTGTGTAGGAACAGAGTATGGTGAAGTAAACAAAGATGGTGTGTATGATGTTGATGATGAAGCAGAAATTACATTATCAAATGGTGAAAAAACATTTATTTTAAAAACAATGTGGAAAAGCAATATGCATGATGACGTTGCAATGCATTTTTACAAAGATGGAGAATCGCATTTGGAATCAATTCAATTAGGATTGTGTCCTGAAAGTGCGTATGAACAGATGATAAGATCATCAATAGTACACAAAGACGATGATGTATTTTGGAACAAACAACTAGATTATGATTTATGGATTCAGGAGTTAATAAATGAAAGAAGTATCGATACTGTACACTGAAGGTAAAGGCAAGTTCGAAGAAGGTAAAATTAGTATACCTGACTTAGAGCCTTATCAAATACGTGTGAAAAGTAAAATGACTGGTGTGTGCAGAAGTGATATAGAAATGATGCATGGTAACTTTGGTCCTTTGCCACTTGAAATGCAAGGACATGAAGGACTAGGAGAAGTACTAGAAGTAGGTGCTGACGTCAAAGATGTAGAAGTTGGAGACTATGTTGCTACAAGAGGTGAACCTGCATATGCAGATGAATACAATGCAAATGACGGAACTTTTGTTAAGGTGCCACGCCTCGACCCTAAATACATTATAGAACCAGTTGCTTGTGGCTTGAATGTTGTAATGCAAGAAGAAGAACAATTTGAAAAACGTAATGTAAAAGGAGCCAAACTAGCAATAATAGGCAGTGGCTTTTTAGCATGGGTAGTATATCAATATCTTAATGCACATTATTTCTTTGAAGTTGATGTGCTAGGCAAAAGCAATAAAGAACTTTGGGGTGACAAACTGAAAGACAGTTTAGATACAAAGTATGACATTGTGATAGACTTAAACACACGGGATGAAGTGTTTACACAAGACATAGTGACAGAACAAGGTTTAATTGTGTTAGGTGCAGAAAAATCAAATGGTATTACAACAAGATTTGAAAAACTTCTTTGGAATGCAGTCACAGTTGTATTTCCAAGTCCAAGACAAAAGAACTTTAAAAGATGCATGGAGATGGCAGTAAAAATGATTGAAACAGGTGCTTTAGATATTGATAAGTTTTGGAGTAAAGGATATGATAGAGAAACAGAATGGCAAGATGCTTTTAAAGAAAGTGATTATAGAATGCCAGGATTTAACAGAGGATACATAGAATGGCTTTAGACACAGCAAAAAGAAAACAGGTTATATACTTCGTTGGTGACGAAATAGAAAACACAATAGCAAAAGGATTTAGGACACTATTTGTGGTAGGCACAAGAGATCCAAAAGAGATAATGGACTTGGCTGATCATCATAATTGCAAACATATCTACTTTGGTACAAGTCAAAGTTATGATGGTAATGAAAAATTTAAAATTGTAATACAAGAATTATTAGAAAACAAATACTGGGTCACATTAGACTTTGGTATAGAATATATTGAAAAAGTTACGGATACAGGACTTATGAAATTTGAAAGATTCATTCCGATGGTTAGTGCAAAAATACCAAACATTTATAAACTGAATAAGAACACGACACTAAAAATAGATGATGTGACGTGGGGTCATTCAAACACAGGTGTTTGGAGTAAAAACTTAAAAGATATAACTGAACATATGCACTATACAGATTGGTCTGAATATGTAGGAGACACAGTAATTGACGTTGACAATGAAGACTAAAATTGCTATAATAATATATGAATAAAAAAACAAACATTTGGGTAACATTTAGAAAAGAAGGAATCCACAAATATCCAGCGGCTTTGGATGATCCAAAACTTGCAACTGGTGATGAATATGACGTTTCTTTTTTAGGCTATCCTCACAGACACATCTTTCATTTCAAAGTGGGAATAGAAGTTTTTCACGATGATAGAGATATAGAGTTTATTCAATTCAAAAGATGGTTAGAAAAATTGTATGCAGAAAAGACTTTACAATTAGATTATAAATCTTGCGAAATGATCAGTGATGATTTATACACTGAAATAAACAAAAGATATCCTGACAGGGATATAGAAATAGATGTTAGTGAAGATGGTGAAAACGGCAGTCACACAGTCTACACAAAGTAGAATTATGTGGTTGCTATTTGGAATAGTAGGAGGTATCTGTCTTGTAGGCTTCGCATGGTTTATGCCAATGCCTGGTTTACACGGTGGAGATGAGTTTGTGAGCGATATGTTTATGTTCGCTTCATTCTTTTTTATTGGTTTAGCAGTGTTAGGATATTACGAAGAAAAATGACAATATACATAGTTGATTTAGAAGCAGTAGATACAAGATACACAAAAGAATGGAAGTACAATCTTCCTAAACAGATGAAACGTGCGACTAATCAAAATGTAATTACTATAAGTGGTGGCAGTACACCACAAGCAACAACACCAGGTGCCTTCCTAAATTTTGGCGGAACTAATGTTTATAAATCCAATCAAATGGAACAAATAGGAAAATTGTTTTGTGAAGGCAAAATAAAAGATGGTGATTATTTTTTATACACAGATGCATGGAATCCAACTGTACTTCAATTAAAATACATGGCAGAATTACTTAAGGTAAAAATTAAAATAGGTGGTATGTGGCACGCCGGGTCGTATGATCCACAAGATTTCTTAGGAAGATTAATTGGAAATGCTGACTGGGTCAGAAACACTGAACAAGCAATGTTCGATGTATTTGATCACAATTTTTATGCCACAGATTTTCATATTGATTTATTCTGTGAAACTTTTACAAAAGCAGAACAATATGTAGGATTGAATGCATCCAAAGGCAACAAAGTATGTAGAGTTGGTTGGCCTATGGAGTATATGGAAGGGTCTTTAAGTTTATATGAAAATATGCCTAAAAGAAATTTAATATTATTTCCACACAGAATGGCTCCAGAAAAACAGCCAGAAATATTTGAAGATTTAAAAAAGACAATGACGCAATATGAATTTGTTGTGTGTCAAGAAAAGCAATTAAGCAAAAACGAGTATCACAACCTATTAGGTGAAGCAAAACTTATTTTTAGTGCAAACTTACAAGAGACTCTTGGTATAAGTTGGTATGAAGGCGTACTACTTAATGTGATACCTATGATACCTAATAGATTAAGTTATAAAGAAATGGCATTAAGAGAATTTGCATATCCTAGTGAATGGACACAGGATATGGAAAGTTATAAAGCAAACAAAAAAAGCATAATGAGTAAAATTGAAGACTACATGGAAAATTATGTGAAGTATGTACCTGCTATATTAAAACAAAAAGAAAGACTGAAAGATAAATTTTTCTCAGGAAATAAACTATATGGAGTAATAACTAATGGCTAAAAAAGGTAGAACAGATCTGACGCCAGCAAATAATCTGGCATCAAACGGAGTATATGTATTAATGGACGATATTACAATGGAAAGTTGTAGAGAGTGTATAAAATGGATTATGAATCATAATCTATCAGATAATAGACTTCCACAACTGACTTTGATAATAAATTCACCAGGTGGTGATGTCCACGCCGCATTTGCTCTGATAGACACAATGAAAGCAAGTAGTATTCCAATAAAAACTGTTGGATTAGGATTAATTGCAAGTTGTGGATTTTTATTATTCATAGCAGGAACAAAAGGCAGAAGAATATTAACTCCGAACACATCTATTCTATCTCATCAATACAGTTGGGGCAGTGCTGGTAAAGAACATGAACTTTATGCAAGAGTAAAAGAATTTGAACTCAGCACAAAAAGAATGATACAACACTATAAAAAATGTATTGGCATGAATGAAAAACAAATAAGAGAAGTTTTATTGCCACCACAAGATGTTTGGTTAGATGCCAAAGAAGCATACAAACTTAAAATATGTGATAAAATTGAAGAGTTATACTAATGCGGGAAGACTTGATGGTCCAACAACAGGTATCCAATGTTTGGCAACATATGGTTGGGGTGATATGTTTAAATCAAACTAATCGTAAACAAGTCAAAGCAGTGTTGCCTAAATTGTTCAAAAAGTATCCAGATGCTGTTTCATTTATAAAAGGACGTAAAACAACACAGGAAAAAATGTTAAAGCCTTTAGGTATGCTAAAAGTAAGACTTAAGAGATTAAGAAATATGAGTGTTGACTTTTTAAGTTGGGACGGTGAAGATGCAACTGACCTTTATGGCATAGGCAAGTATGGTTCAGACAGTTATAGATTATTTTATAAAAATGAAATTCCAAAAAATGTTGGAGATCATGAACTTAAAAGATATATCAAAGAGGAAATGTGTAAATGAGTAAGAAAGATGAAAAAGTAGATGTCTCTTATTCCATAGACGAAACAAGCACAACAGGAGGCTGGGCACCTGCTTCAGAATCCTTTACGGTAAGTTATGACAGTGATGGTATTACGACAGCAGGAGTGCCTGTTGGCACAGTAGACACTATGGATATCAATGACATGATGAGACAAGATGCTGGAAAAGGTATGGAGAATTTTACCTTCGAAGATTACAATATAAGAAAACCATTTGAAAATAGTGTGCCTAGTTTAGAAAAAATAGATGAGTTGTGTGCTGAATATCCTGCTTTAAGAATAGCATATGATAAATTTAGAAACGTGTGGAGAATATGTTATAATGATTATGTTTCTAAAAATCCAGATGAGGAAAATTACTAATGGACAATAAACAATATTTTACAATGATTCAAATAAGAAATGCATTAGAGCAGATTGCAGATAAAATGGCTAAAGATAATTGGGAACCAGATGTGATCATGGGTATAAACAGAGGTGGTTGCATACCCGGAATATATCTAAGTCATAGGTTGAATAAACCTCACGAAGCATTAGACGTAAGATTACGAGATCATTCAGCAAAACCTGATTTGCGTAATCTAGAAAAAGCATACGCATTTCAAAAAAAGATATTAATTATAGATGATATAAATGATACAGGTGAAACTTTTAATTACATTAAAAATAACTTTGGTGGCGAGGATAAAGTTAGAACTGCTTCTATAATACACAATACGCCAAGTAATTTTAAAGACTTGAATTACTATTGTTATGAAATAGACAAAAGTGTTGTGCCTTGTTGGATTGTATTTCCATGGGAAGAATGGTAAGATGTTAAAAGTAGATAATTTAGAAACAGCAAAAAAAGAAGGTAGAGCACCTTGGACAGATGTTGTTTATGATTTTAAAGATATGGTTTGGTACAACGATGGTTATCCTGTGACAGAAGGACATTCATTAATTGTGCCTAAAGAAGCAACGCAAGAAAGAATTATTAGATGTGTGGAACTAGCAATTAAAATTGGCAATGACAATGTAGCCAAAGGCATCATTGATGGATACAACATTGGCATAAATGTTGGTGAAGCGGCAGGACAAACAGTGATGTATCCTCACGTTCATCTTATACCTAGGAAAAAAGGTGACTGTGAAAATCCAAAAGGTGGTGTACGTCATGTGATTCCTGGCAAGGGAGACTACACAAAAAATGAGTAAAACACTTTTTATAGGCGATAGTCATACAGTTGGATATAAAACAAAAGAAGGTCAGGTTGGTCCTGGCAGTTATTCATTTTGGAATGATAACAATTATTGTGAACAATATTCTAATTTGCACAATAAACCTGTAGTGATATATGCACAACCAGGTGCTGTAAACAGTCTATACACAAATTGGCTAAAGACATCTTTCGAAAAACATCCTGATATAGACGAAGTGTATATCTGTTTGGCTCCTTTGAATAGAATGCTTTTAAGTTTTGATCCTGATCTAAAACAAGAAGCCGATCCTGTTGATCATTTTATGATTGAACATAAAGAATCAACGGACATGATTAAAAAATATTCTGATCAAGCAGTAGCAGGAAACACAGTTCAGTTATTATCTAAACCTACAATGGATGATTACCAACAGAGGCCCGACTTTGAACTGTCGCCTGAAAAAGGATTGATCAAGCCTGACCTAAGAAAAGATTCTTATATGAAAGTAAAATTGTGGAATGAGTGCAATACTACTTTAGAAAAAAGAGAATTTTTATTGAATATCTATGCTTGGGACAATATATGTGCAGATCACAACGCCAAGTTGTATGTGTTCAATTTTAGAACTAGAGGAGCATGGCCCAATAACTTTGAATATTTTGGTAAAATGAAAACACTGAAAAGAGCAGGTCAGAGTGTCGAACAATATCTAAATACATTAGGACACAAAGCAGAAGAATTCTATCTTGAAGACAATGAACATTTTAACAAACAATATCACGAACTGGTTGCAAAGGAATATTTTAAATGGCTAAAAGAATTCTAGTAGCAGGTGATAGTTTCGCGGCTGAGTGGCCCACTGGTAAAGGCTGGGTTCACAAACTAGCGGAGGATAATGCTGTGAATATTGTCGCCCAAGCAGGTGTAGGAGAATACAAAATACTAAAACAACTTCATAATGTTAGTGCCACAGATCCTTATTGGGTAAACAATTATGATTGTGCGATTGTGTGTCATACCAGCCCAAGTAGAGTACACACTCCTAAACATCCTGTACACGAAGAAGGTCTTCACAAAGATTGCGATCTGATATATTCGGATTTGGAAAAAAGATTTGATTGGTTTAATCCCAGATTAAAAACTGCCAAAAATTGGTTTTGGCATCACTATGATGACGAATATCAAGTAGACATCTATAATATGATAAGGGAGAAAATTAAAAAGTTTATACCTATTCCATATTTGGCAGTTGATCATTTTGAGATCAGCAATTTTTATGCCACAGAAGATCATATTTTGGATTTGAGTAAAACTTGGCCAAAATATCGTGGCAATATTAACCATTATACGGAAGAAGGAAACCAAATTGTGTACAAGCAAATCGTTGACAAATTGGCTAAAATTTGTTAATATAACAACTAGGAGGAAATACAATGGCAACTAGACAAATGATATTTGACGCTCTGGTAAAACACGCAGAAGGTCAGATTGCAAAACATAAAACAAATGTTGAAGTCTATATGAAAAATGCAGTTGGAGTTGGTGAACATACTGACATCCTTGAAAGCATTGGTAAAGAGATCAATCACATTGGCAAATATGTGGAGCAAATAGAGGTTTTAGAAAAAATTATTAAGAAGGATTAAATGAAAACATCAGAAAAGATTAGGCAAAGGCTTAAGGAAAAAGAAGTGCGATTTCACAGTAATGATAACATTGCTGATTATATCGAAAAAGGCGAAATAGAAGAACTACAAAAAGAAGTTGAAGATTCTTTTTCAGGTGTGCTAGACGCTCTAGTAATAGATACTGAAAATGATCACAACACAAAAGAAACTGCAAGACGTGTGGCTAAGATGTATATCCAAGAAATCTTTGCTGGTAGATTTGTAAATCCACCTAAGGTCACTTCTTTTCCTAATATGGGATATAGAAGTTTATATACAAGTGGTCCTATAAGTGTTAGATCAACTTGTGCTCACCATTTTCAGAATATTGTAGGAAAATGTTGGGTAGGTATACTGCCAGAACAAGAAGTAATAGGATTATCTAAATTTAATAGAATAGTTCATCATATTGCAGAACGTCCTCAGATACAAGAAGAGATGACTACGCAGATTGCAGAAGCATTACAAAAATACGCAAAAACTCCAAATGTGGCTGTGTTGATAAAAGCAGAACATCATTGCATGACACAAAGAGGAGTGAGAGAACATGAATCAGATATGACAACTGCAATTTTACTTGGCGCATTTGATAAACACGCTCCGTTGAAAAAAGAGTTTTATGATGTCTGTTTGAGTATGAAAGGTCATGGTCAGTAGATTACACAATCAAAGATTAAGGTACAGTGAAGCATTTTATTCTGTACAAGGTGAAGGACGTTTTGTAGGTGTGCCTTCTGTGTTCTTGCGAACATTTGGTTGTAACTTTAGATGTATGAATTTTGGATTGGAAAGACATCCAAATAGAGCAGAAAAACTAAAGCAAGGTATCAAATATAATCCAGAAGTCAAAAAGTTATTGGATGAAGGCATAACCGAAAAAGTTAAGACTTTTGAAGAACTGCCAATTGTGCATACAGGTTGCGACACTTATGCCAGTATCTATCCAGAATTCAAAAAATATATGATGGATAAAACGATTGACGAAGTGGTGGATCATGTGTTATCATTAACTCCTGAACGTAAGTGGACAATGGCAAATGGACAAGATGTGCATTTTATACTTACTGGAGGTGAGCCTTTGTTGGGATGGCAAAGGTTTTATGTAGACTTATTTGAACATCCTAGAATGAAGGATTTGAAAAATGTTACTTTCGAAACAAATACAACGCAGACTTTACACAAGGATTTTGAGGACTATCTCAGAAAACAAAACAGATTCGAAGTCACTTGGAGTTGCTCTCCGAAACTTTCCGTATCAGGTGAACCTTGGCACACTGCTATCAAACCTGAAATTGCTCTTTCTTATTATAGGATTCCTAACAGTAAAATGTATTTTAAATTTGTGGTTGCTGATACAACCGATGTTAATGAAGTTGGAAAGGCAGTTGCCGAATACAATCAGGCGGGAATCGACGTTCCCGTTTATATCATGCCATTGGGAGGAAGATCAGAAGAGTACAAACTCAACACAAAGAAGGTCGCAGAATTGGCAATGGCAAGAGGATGGAGATACACTCCAAGACTCCATGTCGACATATTCGGAAACGCCTGGGGGACTTGAGGAAATTAATAAAATGAAATGGAGAAAAAATAATGGACGTGATTAAAAAAGTAAAAGGGATCTTCAATAAAGAAGAGACTAAAGAAACTCCAAGTGCTAAATTAGAGGCTTTGATGAAAGAAAAAGAAGAAGCAACTAAAAATGGTGAACCTTGGGTGGCTGTGCTGGATACAAAAATAAATGAAGATAATATTAGGAATGGATTTTTTGAACTAGATTGGAACAATGAATTTATTGAAAAACTTTTAGATGCAGGCTATAAAGGCGAAACAAATGAACAGATTGTTGATCAATGGTTTAAAACTATTGCAAGTAACATTCTTAAAGAAGAAGGACTTGATCCAACAAGAGGTGCTGGATATATCAATGTCAAAGATATTGGTAAAGACAAGTCAGAAATTAGTTAAGGAGATAAAATGACAGACTCAGATGAAAAACAAAGAGGACTAGATGCAACAATGGAAAACGAGGCAAGTAGAGATCTTTCTCCCATGGTGCAAATATCATTAAGAGAGTATGACAAATTGAGAGAGCGAAGTCGATATATTACAGATAAAGACTTGATTTCAATGATTGATAAGTTGGAATTCTTTGTAAAGGAACTAAGAAAACACATAGTAAGGATTGATATTGATTAATGAACTATATTTTGGTTGATACTGCAAACACTTTCTTTAGATCCAAGTTCGCTATACAGAGCGATCTAGACAGCAAGATAGGTATGGCGTTGCATATTACCTTTAATAGTATTAGAAAAGTATGGCAGGATTTCAAAGGAGATCACGTGGTTTTTTGTTTGGAAGGTAGAAGTTGGCGTAAAGACTTTTATGAACCTTACAAAAGAAACAGAAAGAATGCCAGAGATGCCAGAACAGAAAAAGAAGTAGAAGAAGATGAAGTGTTTTGGGAAACATTTGATAATTTCAAAGATTTCATAGATCAGAAAACAAATTGCACAGTCTTAAGAAATGATGTGTTAGAAGCAGATGATTTGATTGCAGGTTGGGTACAAGCACATCCAAATGATAATCATTTTATTATTAGTACAGATGGGGACTTTGCCCAATTAATTGCGCCTAATGTTGCACAATACAATGGTGTTCAAGAAGTAATGATAACACATGATGGTTACTTTGATGCAAAAGGCAATAGGGTCATAGACAAGAAAACAGGCGAGGAAAAACCTGCTCCAAACCCACAGTGGCTTTTATTTGAAAAATGCATGAGAGGTGACAGTTCAGACAACGTGTTTTCTGCATATCCAGGTGTGCGTACAAAAGGAACAAAAACAAAAGTTGGATTGCAAGAAGCCTTTGCTGATAGAAACTCAAAAGGTTATAGTTGGAACAATATGATGTTGCAACGTTGGGTAGACCACGAAGGTTTTGAACACAGAGTTATTGATGACTATCAAAGAAATGTGACACTATGTGATTTGTCTGCACAACCAGAGGAAATTAAAAAGAAGATAAAAGAAACAATTGGCAGTGCAAATACTAAACAGATTGAACAGGTAGGATTGAAATTAATTAAATTTTGTGCAAAATGGGATCTGCAGAAGATTGCAGAATATCCTCAGAGTTATGCAGAGCCATTAAATGCAAAATACAAACCAAGTGAGGTAACAGCATGACAAAACTAAAATTGTATGCAAAGCCTATATTAGAAAATAGATTCTGGATATTAGAATCTAATGGTCAAAAAATAGGAACTATTTGTAAACAAGAAGATAGACGTTATATGTTTAGTTGCGAACAAGGAACTAGACTATACGATAATCAATCACAACTAGAAGAAAGTTTTACGGGAGATTGGTTTTGGGGTACAACCTTAAGTGCTCCAGAAATAAAAGAAGAGAACACTGATAATGATGTGTACGATTATCCTAGCAAGTTCAAACCATTTAATATGGTATTCGATGTAAAAAGAAAATTACCTCTTTTTAACAAGAGTAAAAAATCAAAAAGTTTATATTGTGCAGGGTACTACATTATAAAGTTTGAAAAAGGCTGGGTAAGAAGTTATTGCCCTAAATTATTGACACTGGAACGATACCCTTTCAAAGGTCCTTTTAGAACAGTGCTAGAAATGAAAACGGAGTTAGCCAATGCAAACAAACGAACCGATTAATACCAGCAGTGTACAACAATTCATTCAGCAAGTGAAGGGTGCTGATATGAGCAATCAAAAAGAAGTGCGAATTCCTATTCAACAAGCAAAGCAACTCACATATGCACTTGCCACAATACTTGCCCGTCTAACAGGCGATTATGAAGCACTAATGAGCCGTAAATCGGCAGAACAGGACACCGTAGAAGTTAAAGTAGACGGCGGTAAGTTATAGTACAACCTAAAAACTGATAAATACTCATATATAAGAAACGTATGAGTAGACCTAAACCAACAGTGCTTTTAGAGTACACAAACAAGAAAGACTACAAGTCTGAACAGATCCTAGCGGCTGAAGGCATATGGGCAGTGTTTTACAAAGGTAAAGCATTTAACCTTAAGTCCGCTAATTTGCTTAATAACTACCCAGGACCTAAATACAAAAAGGTAAGTTTTTCAAACCCTGGACACGCCTTCAATCTAGCCAAAAAATTGAACACATTATTCAACACTGAAGAGTTCACGGTGGTCAAATTGACACAGGGTGAAACTGTCAGTGAAAAATGAATTGGAAAGAAACCTACACTAAAATCTTCCTAAAACAAGCCAACATCTCAATTGGTGAAAATACCCTAAAAGAGTATATGCCTATGTGGTGGAAAAATAGTAGAAGTAAAGCCACTGGTGGTTTAAGACTTACTGATGATGGTATAACATTCTTAAAAGAAAAATTACAGGTTCAAACTTATGACGTGCCTTTTCCAAACGATTTCAACCTAACCACCCAAACTATCATATTCTTAGACAAGTATATTGATTGTCCATACTATCTAGCAGACGATGGTGTGATTGTGACCAACGAAAAGAAAGCAATGGAATTGATGTTATTTTCTGGAGATATCAGAAAATACGGTCTCAATAAGGCAATTTCACGCATAGAAACTGTGGAATAGTTATCCACAGGCTAAATTAACCGCATAATCATTGACGTTTTTGCCCAATCTTTCTGGTTGACTTT
>CEUV01148618.1_pt1 | contig 16858 bp, 31 predicted proteins | sample 356401 | NCBI WGS metagenome assembly CEUV01 (sample SAMEA2622710, study PRJEB7988) | marine metagenome | isolation source: saline water (ENVO:00002010), including
CACGCAAGGAGTCTATGGATTATGCAGAGCAGGAGCTTTCGGACGACTGGTACATATTCTAACAAGAGCAGGAGCCCCTGAACCTAAGATTGTAAACGTAATTAATGACCCAGAGCATGAACTCACCTACGAACTTCAGCCAAACGAATAATTTCAACGACCACATTTACTGGGAAGACTCCTGGAATGGCGAGTATGAAGACTGAAACAAGTTGTAGTATTTAACTATAACTACTAAATCAGTTTATTATGCCAGAGTTAGCGGAACTCAAATTCACATCAGACTACGTCAATCAAGTATCGGAAGGTATGACTTATATTGGAGTCAAAAAGAATCCAGTTCATAAGTGTGAAGATATTGACCAAGAGTATTTTAACAATCAAGAATTTACTATTAGATCAGAATCTAGAGGTAAAGAGATGGTTCTTACGATGGAAAGAAACCAGGTATCAATGCCTATTCAATTTACGATGGGTATGACTGGTCATTTCAAAGTTACAAATACTGGCCAAGAGCCAAAACACACTCACCTATTTTTCTACAGATCAGACGGTACTACACTCTGTTTTGTAGATGTTAGACGTTTTGGTAAATGGAAAGTAGCTCAAGATTGGAACAAGAAGAGAGGACCAGATCCAACGACAGAATACGATGAGTTCTGGACTAATGTGATGACTAACTTGACAAAACTGAAGAAACCACTCTATGAAATGCTGATGGACCAAAAATACTTCAATGGTATTGGTAACTATCTAAGAGCAGAGATAATTTATAGAGCAGGTGATGTTGACCCATTTCTTCCAGCAGGAATGCAGTTCGCTAAATACCCAAAACTTTTAGAACTATGTAGAGATATTCCACTTCTAGCCTATGCAAAGGGTGGTGGTGCGATCAAAGATTGGGATAATCCATTTGGTGATAATGCAATTACTGAGAAGTTTATGCTTTGCTATGGTAATCCAACTATGTCAAAGAGAAAAGATAGAAATGGCAGAACATTCTGGTACGATCCAAAGTGGGATGATGTACCAACGAGTAGAGAAGATTTAGGAGATTATCTATATGAGCGCGGCGGATTGGCTAGATAAAAATGAGTGGCCGGATCTGCCAGTAGATTCTTCTGCATTCTCACATTACACTCTAATGAGTAAGATAATGGAACAGTATGCAAAAGAATATCATGCAGAAAAACTAGAACAGGCTAGAAAATCAGAGATAACTCAGTTTAATAAGTTTTTGTAAATGCAAAGAGTAATTTTAGTTAGCGGATATTTTAACCCAATTCATAAGGGTCACATTGAGTATTTTGAAAATGCTAGAAAGCGTGGCGACCAACTGTGGGTTATTGTTAACTCAGATTTACAGAGAGCATTAAAAGGCTCTACCGCATTTCAAGATGAACAAGAAAGATTAAAAATTGTCAGCTCATTAAGAGTAGTAGACAGAGCCTATCTGTCGATCGACAAAGATAGAACAGTTTGTGAGACTATTGAAAACATAGTCAAAAGCAATACTACCATCCATCGTAAATTCATGTTTGCGAACGGTGGAGATCAGGATAACAATTCAATTCCAGAGGCTCAAATCTGTAAAGAGCTTGGAGTAGAATTGGTAGATGGTCTAGGAGATAAAATACAATCGAGCTCGTGGCTCTTAAATAAAACAGAATGATTTGGAAACTATTTGCAATCGGACTTGTAATCACATGGATTTGGATTGCGTATGAATTATTGACAGCCCCGGAATACGACGAGAACGAAAACCCAATAGAAAAAGAATAAATGTGTAAGAAAAAAGAAAGAATGCAGAACCTAATTGTCATCGGTCACCCAGATGAGAAGTCGTTCTGTTACAATGGTATATTCAAGACCATCAAGAAAACCTTATTAGAAGAGGAAGGCTACTTAAATGAAATTGAAGTTATCGACCTGTATAGAGATAAATTCGTTAGACCTAGAGAGGAACTAATTGCAAAGTACAAAGAATTAGTTGATTGGGCAGATAGAATTTATTTCGTCTCACCAGTTTGGTGGTTCAGAATGACGCCAAGACTAGAGATATTCTTCGATGAAGTACTCACTCCAGGCTATGCATATCAATTCGTACCAGTTATAGGTCCGTACGCATATCCCAGACCGTTTCTAAGCGACAAAAAGGTAAGAACTTATATAACACATGGTGCACCTGCACTGCCTGTTAGAACGCTTTATTTGAACTCTCCTAAACTAAGATTGGTAATGGGAGTATTTACATTTGTCTTCGGGTGGAGGTGGTCACTATGGTTTAAGACTAAACAATTCTGGTCTGTACCATTCGTTTCTACTGCAAAGAGAAAGAAGTATTTAGAAACAGTTCGAAAAGACGTCATAAGAGACATAAAGAAACATCAAACAAAAATAAAATGACAGAATTTATCTATCATGCATTAGGATTTTGTGGAGAACACTGGCATCCAAATGCAATTAACATCACGGCTATGGTACTCATGGCTTCATTAGTTATTAAATCAATAAAGAACAAATATGAAAAAGTTTAAAGAGATTATGTTCACATGGTATGCAGTTATTTTTGCATTCATTTGTTTACTCTACTCAGTTGGACTAGGTCTTTCTGGTCAAACTGCAGAAGCACAATACTCGGCACACTGGCCTGGTACTATTCTGCTATTCGCAATCGCGGTAAATCAAATTCAAAATCAAAATAAGAAATCATGAGTATCACAATGTTTATTGTAGGTGCTGTAATTTTCGCAGTCTATCTGTACTTCTTAATCTGGAATATCTTCTGGAGCTCTAAGAAACAGAGAGAAGAGAATTATCCAGGTCTGACAGGCATGGGAGATCCAGTAGACTACGATGGCATGGGTAATTATGGAAGATTTCCTAGTACAGTTCCTGAGAAGAGAAAAAGAGCTAAAAGAAACAAAACAAAAACCAAAGACAGAGTATAAGAACTATGAAGTTAATCCTAGTAGGTAAAGCAGCCGCAGGCAAAGATTTTTTAAAGAATAGATTATCAAGTAAAGGATTTGTAAGTGGTGTAAGTCATACTACTAGACCTCCTAGAGAAAATGAAGTGAATCATCAAGATTATCATTTTGTCGATAAAGAGGAATTTGAAGCTATGATTGAATGCGGAGAATTCATAGAATATATGGAGTTTAACGGATGGTACTATGGTCAAACTAAAAAAGATTTCGATCTTGCTGATGTGATGATAATGTCAAAAGATGGCCTAGATGTTTTACCTAAAGAATACAGAGACCAATGTATGGTAATCTATCTAGATCCACCTAGATTAACTAGAATCGAAAGACTTGAATATAGAAACGATCCTAATGACTCTATTATTAGAAGAATGAATACTGATGATGAGCAATTTAAAAACTTCAGAGATTACGATTTAAGGGTCAAAAATGAGGACTTTTAAAAGAACAATATATAATTTAGACTAAATTTTATTAAAATGAGCAAAACGCTAACAAAACAAAAAGAAGAACTAGCCGCAAAGGTAGACCAAATGCAGGTAGATGCTGCAGAGAAAACTTTCGCTATCACGTTTGATGATAGAAAGATGGTAAAAACACTAATGGACCACCTAAACAAAGGTTACAGTTGGAAAACTAACAACGCTGCCGTTATCGTAACACTTTACGATCAGCTTAAAGCGCAAAATAAAGAATTACTAAAGTCTGAAACTGAAGACACAGTTATCAATTTGAGAGGACATGAATTAAATGCATTGTATCAAGCTCTCCTAAATGTAGAAGGTACTGGTATTGAGAGTGCTAGAAAATTCATCACCATGTTAACGCACGTCGGCGAAACTGTATCTACAGCAATGACCGAACTTGCAGAAATGAATAAAGAGATTTCGGAAGCTCACAAAGAATTGGCCGAGCTAGAAACTCAAATTGAAGCTGCTGAGGAGGTTGAGGCAGAGGTAGAACCCGTAGCAGATGAAACAAGCAAGTAAATCCTCGAAAAGAATAGAATTTTTAGATCTTATTTCTGAGTCTATCACACATGAAGATATATTCGGAACACTGAACTATAAGAAAAAGTCAGAAGACCAGATCAAGCAATTTATTTACCCACACCTTGTAAGAGACCTAACTAACTATGTGGTCTCTGAAGGTGAGGATGATAAAGAAAAAGCTAAGGAGATTGTAAAATCTTCTATCAAATGGGAAGGTGACGTTAACACAACAGTTAATCACATCCTATTTATGGGTACTAGAAATAGACCCGACATGGTAGTCGAAATGAATGGTATTAAAATTGCCATTGAATTCAAGAAAGGCAAAAGAGGCTCAGATCTTAGAGCTGGTATAGGTCAATCATTGATTTATGCTACACACTATGATTTTGTACTCTACCTATTCGTGGATATTTCAGACGACAAAAGAATCCAAAATGCTCAAGGCGGAGTTAATGAATTAGCTCTAACTGGAGAACTATGGGACAACTACAATATTAAATTTATAGTAGCCTAATGGGTAAGATATTCGTAACATCAAACATGCAACTAGGTAGACCTGGTGCAATTAAGAAATATGACAGAGATTTTAGTCACGTTGACGAGATGACTGATAAAATGATTACAGCTTGGAATGAAGTTGTAACGAAAGATGATACTGTATATCATTTAGGTAATTTTGCACACGATCCTAAAACTGCACAAGATGCAATGTTAAGGTTAAACGGTAAAATCTTATTCTGCCTAGGTGAACACGACCAGGCTATAGAAATGTTAGATGGCAAGAATATGCTCAGACCAGGATGTCAAATAGTCAAATGTATTGAACAAGATGCTGCTAATCAATGTGTTGTATCTTATTATCCACTAGCAGCCTGGCCAAACAAAAGAAAGAAATGGTTCTCAGTTATTGGCTATCCAGCAAAATCATTCAAATCAGATCCTAAGAAGAGAATCATCAATGTGTCAACCGATCTATGGGGACACAAACCACAAGAGTTACCTAAACTTCTAGAGATATTCCAAGATTTCTAAAATTGTTAATAACTTTTGCAAAATAATTGCAAAAACTCTTTCTAGTGTCAAATATTTTTATTATATTTGTACTAGTTAATGTAAGTTTCATCAGAAACATGTAATTATACTAATATGAAGCAAAATAATTGCAAAAAAGTTTTTCTATGTCAAGAATTTTTATTATATTGCTCATATATAAACTTGTTGAACCTTTTAAACGGATAAAATATGCCAAAAACATCCTATCGAGAACTAGCCGAAAACTTTATCAAAACAAAATCAGAGCGTGACTACAAAGTTCTACATGACAAAATCAAGCCAGGGCTTGAGAATTATGTCTTTAATGTAGTCAAAGACACAGAAGTTAGAGATGACATCGTTACAAATACTCTAACTAAGATGTGGACTAAGATCGACCAATACGATCCACAATATCAAATCACAACATGGCTTTACAGAATTGCATTTAATGAATGTCTAGGTTACATTCGTCAAAGAAACAAAAAGAGATCTATTGACGCACTTAGAGATTCTGGTATTGAGGTATCTAGATATTATGCTAGAACTTCTGCAAAAGACTTGCTTGTGGAAATGGAATACAAATCAGAAGAAGACTTCTTAGAAGAAGACAACGAGCTGATGAACAGATACGAAATGGCACTCAAAGGTATTGAGAATCTTAAGCCAATGTACAAAGGTATTCTAGAAGACAGACTACTTAACAATATGAAATATGAAGATATTGCTAAGAAGTATGAATTGCCACTTCAAACTATCAAAAACAGAATTCGTAGAGGAAAAGCCATCATTGCATCTGGGATTTAAGAAACAATCCCAGAGCAATAGTGTATAAGTAATACTTACCTTTTAAAAATTCAAACAAAAATGCGACAAGCACTAACTTACGATGACATTCAGCTCATCCCTAACTTTTCCGACGTGCAGTCACGTCAAGATATTCAACTAACTACTGCAGTCAGCAGGAATTGGTCAATTGAAATTCCTATTGTGGGTTCATGTATGGACACTGTGACAGAATTTGAAATGGCTTCTACACTTATGGAAATGGGAGGCGTTGGTTGTATCCACCGTTTCATGTCTATTGAAGAACAAGTCAAGCAAGTCAAGAAACTAGTGGCTTTCCGAGACACAGATCCTACACTTGGACATTTACCGATTATGGCAGCAGTTGGTGTGGTTGGAGACTATCTCGATCGAGCAGTCGCACTTGAAGAAGCAGGATGTAATATCATCTTGATTGATGTGGCACATGGCCACCACGCAAATATGGAAGTAGCTCTAACAGAGTTGAAAGCAAATTTGGATGATGTCACAGATGTTATCGCTGGTAACATCGCCACTGCAGAAGCAGCAGAAGACTTGATTGCTTGGGGAGCAGATGGACTCCGAGTTGGTATTGGAGGCGGTTCTCTTTGTACCACTCGTGTCAAGACCGGATTCGGCGTGCCAAACGTCACTTCTATCTTGGATGTGTTCCAAGTAGCAGACGATGCAGGTATTCCCATCATGGCAGACGGTGGTATTAAATCATCAGGCGATATTGCTAAGGCGCTAGCATGTGGAGCCACTTGTGTCATGGTAGGTTCACTACTTGCTGGCACGAAAGAGTCGCCAGGTGCAATCATTGAAACTCCAGCGGGTCTGTTCAAGCGCTACCGTGGTTCCGCCTCACTTGAGACCAAAGTTACACATGGCCAGAAGTCTAGAAATGTAGAAGGTGAGTCTACTACAATTCCTTTCAAAGGTGGCGTGAGGTTTATTATCAACGGTCTAACCGATGGTATTCGTTCAGCTTTCTCTTATGCAGGAGCAGATAATGTAGACGACTACTACGCTAGAACAGAATGGAATGTGGTGACAAATGCAGGCTTGGCAGAAGCTCGCCCCCACCTAATTGCATAATTTTAACAAAATAGTTGCCTCTAGATTTTTTATTGTCAGATTAATTTCGTATATTAGTACTGTAATTAAACAACAACACTAATGGACAACACATTTTATATCGAAGGCGTGGGTTACTGCAAAGAAGTTACCGTTAATCGCTACAATGAAGACGGCGTTAATGAACCTTACAATATTTACGAACCAGTAGAAAAATAATTATGAACTACGTTATCCTCTTCGGCATCATTTTCTTCATGGCCTACGTTGCCACAAAGATGCAAAATAATTCAAAATTTTAACATTTCAAATTTTTAATTGTCAGATTTACTTCGTATATTAGTACTGTAATTAACAACCAAACAAAATGATTGACATCAACAACTACGAGAACGAATTGCTTCTCACCGCTGGCTACTCTGAAAAAGAAATCGCCAACATGACTCCAAACCAAAAGCGTAGTTACGCATTGGAGATCGAACAAGAGATGGAAGCAATTGAGGCTTCACTCTGAAACTAATCCCAGGGGATAATATATAACTGTCCCCAATGGTTCTTTGACATATCGCTGATGTATGCCCGGGTGGTGGAATTGGTAGACACGACAGACTTAAACTCTGTTGGGCCGAACGGCCCGTGACGGTTCGAGCCCGTCCCCGGGTACCAAATCATACAAATGCGCCGTTAGCTCAGCTGGATAGAGCATCTGCCTTCTAAGCAGACGGTCTCAGGTTCGAATCCTGAACGGCGTACTAAATACGGGGAGTTAGTCAAACGTGGTACGACGCTCCAGCTTATTCATGATGACATCATGGATAAAAATACCGAAAGCATCATACTAGTTAATGTGCAAGTAGGTAGGTTAGGCAGAAGTGGGGGTTCGAGTCCCCCACTCCCCAGCTCTTAGATAGGTTTACAACCGAACAACGAGGCGTCAAATCTCACGCCTACAAGTCGAAAGACGGAGTCTAAGTGGAGTAAAGAAATTGTCAGGCTATATCTCCTACGCTCTGACGGTAATATAATGATGGAGGTTGCACGAATGATTGATGACTCTATATCATTCCTAAAGTATTAAAATGGAGTCGGCTCCGATACCCCGTGGAGTAAAACCATCAGGGTAGAGTTGAGTAAGCGTGCATGTCACTGATCTTCGGACAGGCGCAGCTTAACTCGGTACTGCGGATGTGGCGGAATTGGTAGACGCGCTAGTTTTAGGCACTAGTATCATTTGATGTGAAGGTTCGAGTCCTTTCATCCGCACAAATCACAACACACATCGAGTCTTGCACCTCTACAAATTAAAAGGTGTTTTCAACATGGGAATGTAGCTCAGTTGGTTAGAGCAGGACTCTTATATAGTCAAGGTCAGGGGTTCAAATCCCTTCATTCCTACCGCGTGTGAGGTGAGCAAGCTTCCTTAGCTCAGCTGGTTAGAGCATCTGACTGTTAATCAGAGGGTCCTTGGTTCGAGCCCAAGAGGAAGCGCAAGATCTCGTAGCTCAGCTGGTAGAGCATTTGACTTTTAATCAAAGGGTCGTGGGTTCGAGCCCCACCGGGATCACTACATGGTGGTTATAGCTCAGTTGGCAGAGCACTAGATTGTGGTTCTAGTTGTCGTGGGTTCGATCCCCACTAATCACCCTAAAGGCACCGTGGCCGAGCGACTAGGCGGTGGACTGCAACTCCTCTTACATAGGTTTGAATCCTGTCGGTGCCTCTAAACATTTGCGTCAGTAGTTCAATTGGTAGAGCGGCGGTCTCCAAAACCGCAAGTTGGAGGTTCGAGTCCTTCCTGGCGTGCTTAAACTATTGCCAGAAATGGCGTATAATAACTATTCGGGGTGTAGCGTAGCCCGGTTATCGCGCCACGTTTGGGACGTGGAGGTCGCAGGTTCGAATCCTGCCACCCCGACATAAATACATTAGGGCAATTAGCTCAGTTGGTTCAGAGCACCTCGTTTACACCGAGGGGGTCGGGAGTTCGAATCTCTCATTGCCCACTAAAATAAAATATATGAATATAGCTTTAATAGCACATGACAACAAGAAAGCAGATATGGTAGCTTTCGTGTCAAAGAGGTTAGATTTCTTTAATCTACCAGATAACAAGATAGTAGCGACAGGCACAACAGGTAGTCATGTCAAACACGCGGGTATTAAAAAAGTAAAGAGACTTAATTCTGGCCCAATGGGAGGCGATGCTGAAATTGCAGCAATGGTTTCCAATGGAGATATAGACCTAGTTATTTTCTTCAGAGATCCGTTGGGTAAACATGCTCATGATGTAGATATTTCTATGTTGATGAGATTATGCGATGTTCACAATGTTCCATTAGCGACAAATTACAGAACAGCTTCACATCTGATTAAATGGTACAGAGTACTAGAAGAGAAAGTAGATGCAGTTCTGGTACATAAACCTGGAGGTCCAGTATAAATACTATATGGAAGAAAGAGTTTGCAGAAAGTGCAACAAGTTAATGGAAATATTTAAACCATCAGCTGGACCATATTGGAAATGTCCAAAGTGCAACAAGATAGATTGTTGCCCAAAACAGTCTCGTAGCTCAGTTGGTTAGAGCACTACACTGATAATGTAGGGGTCGGCAGTTCGAGTCTGCCCGAGACTACTGAAACAGATAATACATTCGCGATATAAATATATTATGGAAGATAAAAACTGGAATCCAAACGATTGGCAAGGTAGATCAAAACATCAAGTTGAAACAAGCGAGAAGTTAGCTGGTGTCTCAATGATAGCAGTTATTGCAATGGTTATCGGCTTGGTAATCTACAATGCAATCACACAGGGAATATGAAACTGTTAAAGAAGTTATTAGCTCCCTTGATCTGGATTAAAGATTTACAGGGAAATATCGTAGAGTACTTGACTAAGAAAGCTGTCAAGAAGACTGGAGTCGATAAATCTAATAAGTTCAAAGACTGGAAATTCAAACAACCGATATGGAAGCAATTCCTTCTTGAGGTTGTTATGTTTTTGGTTTTCATTTATATCCTCTACCTAATTACAGGTTACATATTAATACCCCTAGGATAATGCCTCTACCATGCCCAGCTTGTAAACAACAACTAGGAGTCGACTTACTCTTTTTAATGCAACACCCTGTTGCTCAATGTCCACACTGTAAATCCGTAATGGAGTTCGATGTACCTGATGATGTGAAGAAACAGGTTGCAGCAGCTTTCAAAAACATAGAAGATATTAAGGCAGAATACAAAGACATTGCTACCTTCGGAGACCACAAATCCAAGTTAATATAGGAGTAACAAATTATGATATTAGCCGTGATATATAGTATGTATAACTTAATCAAATTTTAATCACATGGCAGGAATAGCAGATCAATTCAGAGGACTTCCAATCGAAGACCTAATCGTTTCTCCTCTAGTCGGTATGGCGAAGGGACAAGCAAAACTAAACGAGGTAACTTGGAAATATATCAAGGATATTGCCTTCCAAGGTAAAGGTGAGACAAGAGCTCTTGACGTACAGATTAACAAGGTGATGACTAACCCAGATGACGGATCTCAGTCATGGGTAACTCACTACGCAAAAGTACCAATGTTACCGTTAGTTCCACTACCTGCTTTAGCCGTTAAAACTGCTGATATTACTTTCGAAATGGAAGTACAAACTTCAAACCAATCAACTTCATCTACAGATACTGAGACAGATGTTACTGTTAAAGCTTCAGGTGGTTGGTTCGGTATGAAATACTCAGCACAAATGTCTGGTAAAGTTGCAACTCATAAAGAGAATACGAGAAAAACAGATAACTCTGCAAAGTACACAGTAAACGTACACGCTGAGCAATTACCTCCAACTGAAGGTATGATGAAATTATCTGACGCTCTAATCGAAATGATTGACCCAACTGTTACTCCACCAAAAGACAAAGGCGACGACAAGTAATAGTAGAACTAAGTTTATACAAAAACATTAAAGCCCTCAGTTGAGGGCTTTTTTTGTACTGAAACATTCCTATCAAATAAAGTATAACAATTAACTTAAGTTAGATAAAAATGGCAAGACTAAACGTCGAAGAATTAATTGGTGGTCTGCTGGAAGCAGCAATGGTTTCTCAAGGTATCTCTGAGAGACAGCACATCAATGCAATTCGTAACTACTTCAACGACGATGGGAGTCCCATCACTAAAACATTTAAAGTTGGTGAAAAAGAGATGGTTGTACCTCTCTTTATTCTTGCTGACCACGGCTCGATCGGTCTATCAGAGTTAGAGATTGAATTTGCCGCAAGACTACAATTCGGCGACGATCCAAAAGATGTTTCAGATGTTAAGAAAGATCTATTAGGTCTATTTAGAAAAAAGAACTACGAACACAATATTGCTTCTATTAAAGTAGACCATGGTGCACCTTGTGTTCATGGAGGTAATCAAGGTACTCCGAATGGTATGTCGTCAATTAAAGTGAAGTTTAAGAAAGACGATAAACCAGAAGCCTTATCTAGAATGATTGACCAATATATTGCATGGATGCAAGATCCGAAAGCCGTTGGTGGAGAACCAGCACCTGATAATACTCCAAAGCAAATTGATAAGTAATGCAACCTAAGTATCTAACGAGAGACGAAGACTACAGATGGAAGCATGGTATCGACTATCGTGAAAATCCACATCTTTACCATTCAGGTAGAGGTCAACAAGGTGTAACTATTTGTGAACCTTACAAATCAGAAATCGGCCAGTATTGGAGATTTAAAACAGAGTCAATTGCAAGAGAATCAGCAACTAGAATCTACACAATGTTCTTAGACTATTTAGAACAAGATGATTTTATCGGAGCTGATATGTGTAAGAAATTTATTCACATGGGTTTCACTAGAGCCAGAAGATATGCAAATCATAAGTCTGGTAGAAAGTGGCAACAGGATAAAATGGGTGAGTGGTCTGTCATTCCGCTAGAAGCAGACAAAGATACTTCAGAGAAAGCAAGAGCGGCACAAGTATTCCACGATCACTGGGTACTTGCCAGAAACAACGATAAATATCTTGAGTTGAAAAAGCAACACAAGAGAAAGTATTGGAGTTAAGCGATAGAGATATAGACAGAATTATAGAGATGGCATGGGAAGATAGAACCCCATTTGAGGCTATCGAATTCCAATTTGGATTAAAAGAAAACGACGTAAGAAAATTGATGAGGTCAGAGATGAAAGAGTCCTCATTCAAGATGTGGAGAGAAAGAGTAAAAGGTAGAAAAACTAAGCACGGGAAAACGAATCCCGCAAATAGATTCAAATCAAAAAATCAGAGGGCTAACAGATGAGACTATTACTAATACTACTTATGATAACTCTGCCATTCCAAGCGCAGAACTTCTTTCAACAAGAAGATAAACAAATGCATTTTGCTGCCGGCAGTGTAGTCGGAGCTACTGGATATATCATATCTTACAATAAACATCAAGATAAAAAGAGAGCAATGATAACAGGTATCTGTACAGCTTTTGCGGCTGGTGTGGCTAAAGAATGGTTAGATGCAAACCAAGGTGGTTATGTAGAACATGAAGATGTATTAGCAACAACTCTAGGTGGTATTACATTCTCTCTTACGATCCCACTATTTCAGAGAAAGAAGATTAGATACAGGCAATTAGATAAATGGAATGGAGGTTACAAATACTAAAATAGGAATTACTTGTTCCAGCTTTGATCTTTTTCATGCCGGTCATGTTAAAATGTTAGAGGAGGCAAAACAACACTGTGGCTTTTTGATCTGTGCGCTACAAACAGATCCCAGTATCGATCGACCAGAGAAAAATAAACCGAAACAATCTATAGTTGAGAGATATATTCAAGTGGAAGCTTGTAAGTATGTAGACCAAATCGTACCCTACACCACAGAGAAAGACTTAGAAGATATTTTCTTGTCTTTTAGATTAGACGTTAGAATTATCGGTGAAGAATATAAGGACAAACATTTTACAGCAAAAGACATCTGTAAAGATAGAGGAATAGAGATAATATATAACAGCCGAGCCCATGATTGGTCAAGCTCAGAATTAAGAAATAGAATTAAGTAATGGAATTTGCACTAAACGTCTTAACAGTATTTTTGACACTGTTTGCAGTTATTGATATGCCAGGTAACGTACCTCTGATTATTCGTCTTAGAAAAGAGAATGGTGAGGTAGAATCTGCCAAATCTACGTTGGTAGCCACAGTAATTATGGTATCAATTCTCTTTATTGGAGATATGGTATTTAAACTACTAGGCCTAGAAGTATTTCACTTTGCTCTAGCAGGTTCTATGCTACTTCTCTATTTTGGTGTGAAAATGGTTTTAGGTGTAGAATCAGAGACTAGTGGAGAACCTATGCCACCGTCAATCTTCCCTATTGCATTTCCAATTATTGCAGGGCCGGGTACTCTATCAACTATTATTTCTCTAAATCAAGACTTCTCTACACCAACAATTATCGTGGCTATTATTGCTAATTCAATTGCAATCTACGCCTTCTTAAAATCAGCAGATTGGATTCAAAGAAAACTGGGTAAAGTAGGTCTAACGATTATGGAAAGAGTCTTCGGTATTATCCTGATTGCAATCGGTATGAAGATCTTAATTAACGCTCTAGTCCTGAGCGTTAACTATGCCAATAACTTAATATAAGACTTGATTCGGGTATCTCTCAAATAAGACATAACCCTGTTTAATTTTAGCGAACACTTGTGGATTGGCATAATCTACAATCTCTACAATTCTAGATAATTCTAAATTGTCTTCTCCCTCTAAATTAGGATTGTCAAAATAAGAGTATCTATTCTTATCAAATACTTTTTGCATAATAATCCACTTAGAAATAAAGTAATCCATCTCTTCTTTTAATCTCTCTAGGTGTAAAAGGTGTGGAGAAACTTTCTTTTCTAAATAAGATTTATCCACAGTCTGAAGATAAGCATGAAGTAAATATTGCTTATGTTCAAAATCAATAGGAGATTGAGAATACCAGTCTAAATCTATTAGCTTCATAATTTATATATTGGAAATTCAAACAGATATATAAAGTAACAAACAAATATAGATCTGACAATGGGAAGACTAAAATCAAAGCAAATTTCGGATTTCAACGACAACATTAACGGTTTAGCCGGCTGGCAAGCTGCAACTAATGATGAAATTCCAAACTCAAGAGACATCGCAGACCACTTCGTACCTGAATATGCAATGGCTGTAGATAGATTCACAGGATTAACAGTTACTTCGACATCTGCATGGACAATTACTACTTCAAATGCAGTTTCAGGTAACCACACAGCTCTAGTGGCTGTTTATGTAAACGGTTTAAAATTAGACGAGAGTGATATAACATCTGTATCTGGAACTACTATCAACATGGCAGCAATCAGCTACGATCTTGATACGATTGATGTTATTGAAGTTCACTACGTACAAGATCACTAATTATGATTCAGGGGATAGGATTTAAAGCTTCTAGAAAAGTTGTAGTAGAAGTAAGAGATAATACAGTTAATTGTAACGTTACCAATACAGGTACATTCACCTTTGAAGGTAGAGTGGGTCAAACGTTTACTATTATCAATGATGTGAGTATTGATACTTCAACTGGCTTTTTAAAGATGGGTATTGTAGACTCTACATACTCACATACTGGTGTAGGTTCACAGACAATTAACCAAGATACTGGTAGAGTTACTACTACAATTACAATCCCATCTGAAGATGTTACTAATATGACCATCGATATTAACGCTGGTGCTCTAGTAAGAAGTGGTTTAACCATGTACTTCGATCCTACTGAAACTACATCTTACTCAGGTTCAGGAACAACATTAACAAATATAGCTCCAGCAGAATTTAACAATGGTATTAATGCTACATTAGATAATGCAGACATGTTTACTTCTGGAGATACTCCATACTTTAGTATTACTGCAGATGGTATTAATACTACAAAGAGAATTGAATTTAGTTCAAGCGCAGCACATTTACCTGCAGGTTCTACTCTAAGTATTTTCTGGTGGTCTGACTATAATCCAGACGATAACTACAGTGATTCACTAGCATTCCATGCTCAAAACAAGTATGTCGACTATATGGGTGCAAGAAGAACTACTTCTGCAACCACATGGGGAGTTGAAGCTGAGACGAACGGCGTAGGTACTCCACAAGGTAATCACGATTATTTTGCAACAGATAGTGGTATTGGATTTAATATCGGTGATTGGAACGAGTGGACATCTGTATTCAACAACAATACAGCTACGAACTTCTTTAACGGTACTAAACACGGTACTTCAAGATCACTTTCATCTTCTTCACAACTTACACTTAATAGAATTGGATCTAATAAAACAGGTGCAAATGAAAGAAGGGGTAATTTTAGAGTCGGTAGATGGATGTTATACAACAGAGCACTAACCGACGATGAGGTTAGAGCAAACAGATTAGTATTCGAATCACTTTACGGAAGTTATTCATAAAAAAAGAGGGCCGAAGCCCTCTTTTTTATTGTCCATGTACTTCACTCCTTAAAATGAAGATAAACTCACCAGGTCGTTCAGGATCTGGTTTGAAATCAATGTCAATTATCTCATAATTGAACACCACTCTCATAGTCTCACCTGGCTTTGCTCTTAAAGTCCATTCTGCACCATAAGTGTTAGCCGTGTAATCTAAAATATCCACATCAGTATTAAAGTAACGTGGAGACTTAATTTCTGAATAGTTGGCGCAACCAGCTAGGGCTACGCAGCATAAAAATGTAAATAGCTTTTTCATAATATAAATTTATTTTTATCTGAATATAGTGATGTGTCCGTTACGTTGATACCACTCAACGGAATTCCACCTCTTTGCTTTAAATGTATAAACGTAAACTCCATCCGCGACATAGGAAGGACCGCCCTGCATACTGCCGTCCCAGTAGGGATATGATTCATAATCATCACCATAACCCTCGAAGACCAATCCGCCCCAACGATTATAGATTCTAAATTCAATATCAACCCAGCAACCTAGATCTAGAATAACTTTCCAAACATCATTCCAACCATCGTTATTAGGTGTAAATGTATTGGGAATGTAAACCGCCCATGGCCAACAATCATCGTCTTCGGGTCCACCTGGTGGATCTTCACAAGGTAGTCCAGTATTACAGTCAATGAATTGTACTTCAACAATAGTATCAGTTAAATAAATGTATTCAATCACTTCAATTTCTAAAGTGTCGGTGATTTGAACATACTCGATGACAGTTATTGTATCTGGTGGTAATTCCACAAAGACAGTATCTCCTGGTAGTACTAAAGTATCTTGTGGAAGTTCAATGTAAATCGTATCAATAGTCTCAATAAAGACAGTGTCCTGTGGTAGTTCAACATAAACTGTATCTACAATAGGATCTGGATATTCACAGTTCTCAGTATCACAAGTTGCATCTGGATTATAGTTATCGGCACAGGGGTCCGTGCAACCCCAGATACAAATAGGCATTGCTGGTAGAGTTATACACATTGAGTTATTAGATAATACTGTTTCATCTTGTCCCAATACCGAGACTACGACACAGAGCTCATCGCCCTCTTCCCAAACCATGTCCTGAGTAAAAGAATTAATAGTATTGCTATCAACTCCTGGTGGTAATGGCACGGCATAGAAATTATCACCGCCGTTAAAGTTAACACCATACTCTGCAGAACTGGAAAAACCATTTGGACCTGTCCACTCAAATAGGTAACTATAGATAGAATCTTGACCTATATTACTAGCCACTGTATGGTATCTAATACCTGGTACACATTGACTCTGTGGTTGATTAAAGATGTTACAGTTAGCGGCATAAACCCAAAGTGAGTCTAATTCAATATCAACAGTTAACTCTTCTTCACAATCAAATAAATCAATGTACCATTCCCAGGTATCTTGACCACAAGCAGCAACTCCCTCTTC
>CEUV01030624.1_pt1 | contig 16853 bp, 15 predicted proteins | sample 356401 | NCBI WGS metagenome assembly CEUV01 (sample SAMEA2622710, study PRJEB7988) | marine metagenome | isolation source: saline water (ENVO:00002010), including
GGTACACAAGGTGGAACAGGAGCTCAAGGTGGAACAGGAGCTCAAGGTGCAAAAGGAGATGATAACTCAACTCAGGGAGCTACGGGAGCACAAGGTATAAAGGGAGACGATAATTCAACCCAAGGACCACAGGGAACACAAGGTGAAACAGGAGCTAAAGGAGATGATAATTCAACTCAAGGCCCTCAAGGTGCTAAAGGAGCCCCAGCTACAATAAATAATGCGGTAGCTACTAGAATAACTACTGTAGGTACTGATACATCTGAATTAGATGCAGAAGCTAATTTATTATTTGATACTCGTACTTTAAATTTATCTGGTGGTGGTAATGTATTAATTGATGAATCAACTTTAGCAATAAATTCAGGCACACCTACCTGGGATATAACAACAAATTCAAATCATAATATTACATTAACACAAGACTCAGTACTTACAGCTTCAAACTGGCAAGCTGGAGATACGGGAGTTTTAGTAGTAAAACAAGATTCTACTGGTGGACGTAAATTAAATGTAAATTTAGGTGGTGATGCAGTATTCCTTGGATCTGCCACACCATATACGGCATCTCAAGCTGCTAATGCTACAGATTTATTAGGATTTTATTTTGATGGTGCTAAATATTATGTTAGTATAGGATATGGTGATGCAAGTCAAACAGGTGCTCAAGGAGCAAGTGGAGCACAAGGTGCTACAGGAGCAGGAACACAAGGTACTCAAGGTATTCAAGGAGTAAAAGGAGACGATAATTCAACTCAAGGAGCACAAGGTATTATTGGTCCTACAGGTCCTGTTGCGTCAATAGATAATGATGTAAATACTTTAGTAGCTGTTTTAGGTGGCAATGGAGGAATAACGGGATCCTCTAATTTTAAAAATACATCTACTAACGTAGAAATGATCTCACACGCTATTGTATCTGGATCTTTATCTGTTGGATTTTCTACTAATGCTACTACAACAAAAGGAAGGATAGATGCTAAAAATGATGTTGTAGCCTTTTCTACATCAGATTTAAAATATAAAGAAAATATAATTGAAATAGATAATGCTTTAGATAAAGTTAATAAAATTAGTGGTGTTGAATTTGATTGGATACCTTTAACGGATGAAGAAAAAATAATTCACCACGGGAATGAAGGACATGATATAGGAGTTATAGCTCAGGAAATAGAAAAAGTATTACCTGAAGTAGTAACAACTAGAGATAATGGAAGTAAAGCTGTTAAATATGATAAAATAGTAGCATTACTTATTCAAGCAATAAAAGAACAACAAATAGAAATAAATAAATTAAAAAATGGCGGGACCGATTAATTTTTTTAGAGTGATGCAACACTCTCAATTCCCTCCAGAAACAGTTCCATGTAATGCAGCAACAGTTAATTTTACAGGTTCTCAAGGAGTATTTTTAGCGGAAGCTATAGTATTAGGTAATGGTATAGGAGGAGTTACAGCTTCATTTAATTCTTTTAATATAGTAGATAGATTTCAACTAATATATGATGGTAGCATAGTTGCAGATTCATTATTTGTAGGAGGTTTATTATCCTCTACCGGCCAATATAACACTGAAGTAGCCCAATTATCGGGTCCACAAACACAAAGTATATTTAAATTTAATTATGCTACTCAAATTTTTACAGATACAGGGCAAACCGAAGAATTTTTAATTACATCCGCTTCATTTCCTCCCTTTAGTGATGGTGAAACTAACTTACGTAGTACTGGTAGTTTAGGAGCTCAAGTAGGAATAAACCCTGGTATTAGTTCTTCTTTAAGGTGTACGGCTGGTAAAGTAGCATTAAGTTTTAATAAAACTACAGCCCAACCCTCTAATTTTACAATTAAAGTTTTTGGTGATCCAACTAATGCTAATACTGGGTGGGAATTGGAATTTTTAACTTGCCCTACTTAAAATTCCTTGTATATTAGGAAATTTTTTACCATATTTATGACTATATTATTGGCCTTAATAGGAAGTGGGCTCATAGAGTAACCAACCGTAATAAAAATTGATATGCCTAATTGGAAAAAAGTTATTGTATCTGGTAGTGATGCAAATTTAACAGACTTAAAATTTGAAAAAGTATTCGTAGCCCCTACAGGTTCAGGCTCTGTCCCTAACTTAGCTTATAGCATACCTTTTTTAAATACATCTTCAGGAAACAATTTTGATCAATTATTTAAAGACGACCAAAGTAAATTAACTTACTTCCCTGCTGGAGGTCTAACTGTTATAGGTAATGTTACTGTAGGCCAACACGAAGATGGAACAGCAGGTTTTTTAACAGCTAGTAAAGTTATAGCAGCTAATGCCTTAACAGGTAGTAATTTACATATAAACGGTTTACCCACAGGTTCTACAGAAACTAGAATTTTAGTATCTGATACAGCTGGTAATATAAAATATAGAACGAATTTAGGACTCCAAGGAGCAACAGGTGCTCAAGGTACTACAGGTCAAAAAGGAGCAACTGGTGCACAAGGTGTCCAGGGAAATACAGGAGGAACAGGTACACAAGGTGAAGCAGGTGCTATAGGAGCACAGGGAGAAACAGGACCTCAAGGAGCAACAGGACAAAAAGGACAAAAAGGTGCTACAGGAGCACAAGGTGAAACTGGTACACAGGGTGAAACCGGAGCACAAGGAGCTACGGGAGCACAAGGAGTTACAGGTACACAAGGTGAAACTGGTACACAAGGTGAAACAGGAGATACAGGTGCTCAAGGTGCTACAGGTACACAAGGTGCTACAGGTTCTAAAGGACAAAAAGGTGCTACAGGTTCTCAGGGTGCAACAGGTACTCAAGGAACCACTGGTACTCAAGGAACCACTGGTACACAAGGTGAAACAGGAGATACAGGAACACAGGGAGCTGTAGGATCTAAAGGACAAAAAGGTGCAACGGGTGCTCAAGGGGAAACAGGAGATACAGGTGCTCAAGGTACTACAGGAGACACGGGAGCACAAGGTGCAACTGGGGCACAAGGTGAAACGGGAGCTACAGGTACACAAGGTGAAACCGGAATACAAGGAGATACAGGACAAAAAGGACAAAAAGGAGCTACTGGAGCTCAAGGTGTAGATGGTACAGATGGTGTTCAAGGTGATACAGGAGCAAAAGGTGCAACTGGAGCACAAGGTACTGATGGTACAAATGGTACTGATGGATCACAAGGTGCTACTGGAGCAAAAGGAGCTACTGGATCTCAAGGTACAGATGGTACTAATGGTGCAGACGGAGACAAAGGACAAAAAGGTGCAACTGGAGCACAAGGTGAAACAGGAGATACAGGTGCTCAAGGTGAAACAGGAGACACAGGAGCACAAGGTGCAACAGGAAGTCAAGGAGCTATTGGTGCACAAGGTACAACTGGAACCCAAGGAGCTACTGGAACAAAAGGAGCTACTGGGGCACAAGGTACAGACGGTACTGATGGTACTGATGGAGCACAAGGTGCTACAGGTTCTAAAGGACAAAAAGGTGCAACAGGTGCTCAAGGTGAAACAGGAGACACAGGAGCACAAGGTGCAACAGGTACACAGGGAGCTACTGGGCAAAAAGGAGCTACAGGAGCACAAGGTATTACAGGTACTCAAGGTGCCGATGGAGAAAAAGGACAAAAAGGTGCAACAGGTTCTCAGGGAGCAACTGGTACACAAGGTGAAACAGGAACACAAGGAAATACAGGTACACAAGGAGCAACTGGGGCTAAAGGAGCTACAGGTACACAAGGAGCAACTGGAACAAAAGGAGCTACCGGAGCACAGGGAACAACTGGTACACAAGGTACTGATGGTAACTTTGGTGGTAACTCATTTGATTATACATTTGATACTTCAACTACAGATTCAAATCCAGGTACAGGTAAAGTAAGATTAAACAGTACAACACAAAATATTGCATCAAGAGCATATATTAATAATACTGATGACGATGGCAATAATATAGATAATACAATGGCAACTATTGATAGTGTTACTTCAGCTATCAAAGGTCATATGAGAATATCTAATAGAACTGATGCTAGTCAATTCTTAACATTTGCAATTACAGAAGTAACAGATGATGGTGCTTATTTTGATTTACAAATAACAAATGAAGCAGGATCAGCAGTTGCTCCATTTACAAATAACGAAGATATTATAATATCATTTGTAACTACTGGTGATAAAGGAGATACTGGACCTCAAGGAGCAACGGGTTCTAAGGGCCAAAAAGGAGCTACTGGTGCTCAAGGAACAACTGGTGCTCAAGGTTCAACAGGAGCTCAAGGAGCAACAGGACAAAAAGGACAAAAAGGTGCTACAGGATCTCAGGGCACAACTGGAGCACAAGGTGCTACAGGTACACAGGGAGCTACTGGTCAAAAAGGAGCTACAGGAGCACAAGGTGCAACAGGTACTCAAGGAAATACAGGAGGAACAGGTACTCAAGGTGCTACTGGAGCTAAAGGAGCTACTGGTGCCCAAGGTGCAGATGGTACAGATGGTACAAATGGTTCAGACGGAGATAAAGGACAAAAAGGACAAAAGGGTGTTACAGGAGCACAAGGAATAACTGGTGGTCAAGGTGCTGCAGGTACAAATGGTACTAATGGTACTAACGGAACTCAAGGTGCTACAGGTACTCAGGGAACTTCAGGTACAAATGGTACCCAAGGTGCAAGTGGTACAAATGGTACTAATGGTACTAATGGAACTGATGGAGATAAAGGACAAAAAGGAGCCCCAGGTACAAATGGTACTAACGGTACTGACGGTACTGACGGAACTCAGGGTGCAACAGGTTCTCAAGGAACTGCAGGTACAAATGGTACTAATGGTACTGACGGAACTGATGGAGGTAAAGGTCAAAAAGGAGCCCCTGGTACAAATGGAACAGATGGAACTAATGGAACTCAAGGTGCTACAGGTGCTCAAGGAACTGCGGGTACAAACGGTACTGACGGTACTGATGGAACTAACGGAACACAAGGTGGAACAGGAAGTCAAGGAGCTACTGGTGCTCAAGGTACTACAGGAACTGCTACTCAAGGTACTACAGGTACACAAGGAACAACAGGAGCTGGTCCTCAAGGTGCTACAGGTTCTCAAGGTACTACAGGTACTCAAGGTGGTACAGGTACTCAAGGAACCACTGGTGCAGATAACAGTACTCAAGGTACTACAGGTACTCAAGGTACTACAGGAGCTCAAGGAGCAACTGGTGCAGATAATAGTACCCAAGGAGCAACAGGTGCTCAAGGAACTACGGGAACACAAGGTACAAATGGTACACAAGGAACAACAGGAACTGCTACTCAAGGTACTACAGGTACTCAAGGAGCAACTGGAACTCAAGGAGCAACTGGAACTCAAGGATCTACAGGTCAAAAAGGTGCTACAGGTTCATTCTCTATAGCAAATAATACAAATAATAATATATTAACTGCTACTGGAGGTAGTTCCGTTAATGGTGAATCTACTTTAACATATAATGGATCCTCATTAAACTTTGGTTCCTTACCATATGAAATACAACAAGATACTGGTAATTCACGAATAGTATTTAATAGTGCTGATGATGATGTTTCAACACGAATACAAGGTTTAGCTAGTAATCCAATATTTGAGGTAAGTGAAGACTATGCATTCCTAGATGGTGGTGGATTTATTGTAGGGGGAACAACAGTTACTACAACTTCTGGTATGATTAGGGCTACTAACGATATTGTATCATTCTATTCATCAGATAGAAGATTAAAAGAAAATATTAAGCCTATAGATGATGCCCTAGTTAAATTAGATAAAATAAATGGTGTAACATTTGATTGGAAACCACTAAATGAAGATGAAAAGAGATATATACATGGTAATGAAGGACATGATGTAGGTGTTATAGCACAAGAAATAGAAGAAATACTACCTGAATTAGTAGAAACTAGAAAAGCATCAGGATATAAAGCAGTAAAATATGACAAACTAACAGCTCTATTAATTCAAGCAGTTAAAGAATTACATGAAAAAGTAAAACAATTAGAAAATAAAAATAAATAATTATGGGTTTTATAATTACGGGTTCAATTACAGATGCACATGGAAGATCAGTAGATAATTTTTATTGTAGAATAGGAAACTACCAGATACAAAAACCAATGGGTTTCATTAATGTAACAATGGAACATTATACTACTAAAGAATCAGCATCTTGGGCTCATCCAACATATCAAGAAGATATATTAGATGTGGATGCATCTGGTCTATTAACTCCTCAATTTACTTATAATGAAGTAGATTATAATTTTGCTCATCCGTTTCAATTTCCATTAACTGAAAGTGTTCAAGTAGAAAAAACGGTTTACTCCAGTTCTTTCACAGAATCAGAAGTAGGTTATATTGATTTTGATGATGATGGAAATGAAATTGTAAAAACTAGAATTGAAAAAATAGAAACAATACATACATCCAGTCAAATGGTAGACAGATCTAAAATAAATCCCAATGTAATAACTGGTAGTGTTTATGAGTATGCTTACAATGAAATAAGAAATGTTTATAAGGATTTATTTGGTAGTAATAATGTAAAGGATGACATATAATGACTTATTATGGATCTGTAGGGAATAGTAATTTATGTGTTAGAGGAGAAACTAGCACAGGTCAAAACCAAGTTAATGCAGATGGTTTTTACAATGGGATGTTTATGGTATGTTCAGGTATTACAGATATAAAAACTCTACCTGCTACAAATAATAGTCATAGATGTACCTTTGCTTCAAACTGCGTCCCAGTAATTACATCATGTCAAACTAGCGCAGCTTCGGAAATTTCTATGGGTAGTAATCATTATAGAAATGAAGATAGAATGTTTCATACTAACATGGTTCAATCATTTAGTAGTGTAAATACAATGGCATTTACATCACCATTTTCTACCTCAACTACAAATCAAAATTTACGTGCTTATAAAAATACATCTTTAAGTAATAATCAAACATTTATCTCAACTAGTGTTACTGCTGGTTATAATTATGCTTTTATGGGTTATAGAAGAAATAGTAGTAGTGGATCATTTTTAACACTTACTACAGCTGTTAATTGGTTTTATAATGGAACATATGGAGGTAATAGTTTTGCATACTTACAAGCTTTATTTTGTGATTTTGAATTTGAAGAATTTGGTCCACCTAGATAAAATTATTATTAATTGGTTATATGAATGCAATATGGGTTTTAGAAAACTGTAAAAAATCAGATGATTTTTATACTAAACAATTAGTACTAATGTTACTTGCTTCGGTAGCGTTATGGAAAAGATATCATCCTTTACATGATGTTTTTTTATATTTAGATACAGTAACTTATAATAAATTCAAAAATACCCCTATATTTTCTTTTTTTCCTACAACAATTGTTTTTGAGTATGATGAAAAAATAGATAGATCTATATTTTGGTCTAGTAGTAAAACTAAAATTATTAGTGAAATAAAAGATCCTACTATAGTTGTAGATCATGATTTTCTTATATTTAAAAATATAGATGAACATCTAAATAATAAAGTATTATACACTTATGATGAAATTACTAATAGTTGGTATTATATAGATAACAAATTAAATAAAAAACTAACTAAACCTATAACTAAAATTATAGATAAAGCCGCTAATGTATCTTTATTTTATCTCCCCGACTATAAATTTGCTAATGAATATGCTAAACAAGTATTACAAAATCATATAGAATTTACTAAATTAGGGGCTGATTGTACTAATTATATGGTTTTATCTGAACAAATGTTATTAAAACAATGGTTAATAGAACGTAACATACCCCATAATACTTTATCTAATTATTTATGGGATTGTAACAAAATTAAACCTAGTAAATTACTTAATGATAGAGGTATTTGGAATTATAAAGAAAGTAATTTATATTATAAGCACTATGGAATGGAAAAAAGACGTAAGGTTGATTTAGATTATTTAATTAGATGTATTAATTCTGGGGGGATTAAAGTAAATAAAAACGATAAATGGTTATTAAATTTTAAATGAAAGCAATACACGTAAATTGGACTAAACCATACTTTCATAGAAATAGACTACGAGGACATGGTTTTGAATTATTAAAAAATATTAAATCAGACACTTATGATGTTCCTGATTCCCAAATTTTATTCACTTTATTATCTATTTCATATTGGAAAAGATATAATGGTCCTATAAAACTTTACACCGATTCTATTGGTGCTGCATTTTATCAAAGATTTGGTATATTAGATTTATATGATGAAGTAGATATTAAATTTTTAAATAATTATTCTAAATCTAATGTTGATCCTGCTTATTTTTGGACTAGTGGTAAAATTAAATGTTTAGCTCATCAAACGGAACCTTTTGTTTTTTTAGATAATGATATGATAATAAAACAAGAAATACCTAATTGGGCTAGAACAGGAGATTTAACTATAGCGCATTGGGAAATAGGTAGAGGTTATTATTACTTTGATAAAGATAAATGGGAAAGAGAAATTACCCATATGCCTTGGATAGAAAATTACAACGCAGATGATTGGTCCCCTAATACTTCATTTTTATTATTTAATAATTTAGAATTATTAGAAAAGTATCATAAATGGCATAAAAAACTAGTTACTACTAATGCAGATAATATACCAGAATGGTATTGGTTATTAACTGATCAAGGTATTTTAGGTCATCTTATAAGAGAAAATGATTATAATGTTAATACTTTAACTCAAAGAATTTCTTTATCTCATCATAATATGATAGATGAAGCTAAAAGATATAAGGGTAAAGCTGAAAAATGGTATGATTATGTAAATAAAGATAAAAAAAGAGAGGTAGTATTTGATCATATTTGGTTAGATAAAATTAATACTCAAAATATGAATACACATAGATGGTTTAAGGATTTAGTAGAGTTACATGATCTATCTGATGTATTAAGCACAGATGTCAGGTGGAGTAAATATTGGAAATATTACCATGAAAATAATTAGAGTATTATGGGGAGTTAATGTAACTCATGAAGTACCTAGAAAACCCCTATTTCCAGATTTAGAGGAAATAGTTTATGTTTATGGAATAGAAAACTTTTGGTTACTAAAAGAAAAAGGCTATAATACTCGTTTAGTTAAGGAAGATTTATTTAATGGTGAATTAGATTGGTTTGGTAAAAAATTGCAAGTATTAGACTTAGCCCTGCAAGAATTTGGAGAGGTATTACTATTAGATTGGGATTGTTATTTAGCCAAACCTTTAGATAAAAATTTTTTTAACTCATTAAAAAGTAAACCTATTCAAATACCCTTATATATTCAACACAAAGATACTAAAAATGCTATATTAGAGATATTACCTAAACAACATTCTAAACTATTAAATGAATTAACTGAATTAGAAAAAGGATTTAAAAAATATGGTTGGGAATGGGAAGAGGGTATTGTTGCTCCTAATTTTGGATTTGTATATTGTAGAGATAAAACATTTGGTCAAAAATTAATTAACATAGCTAAAAAACATAATTTAAATAGTGTTGTAGATGAATTTGCTACTTTAATTTATGCTAATTGTTCTTTAGATGAATATATTGAAAAATATACACCTAATGTTTTATTTGGAAGAAGCAATACAATGTTAATATATGATTGTAGATTACATAACATAGGTAAAAAATTTAATCAATTTTTAGATAAAAAATTAAACATAACACCTTATTTTGAACATGTCTAATATTAAAATAGTAAGAACTTGGTGGGGCAATGATCCTCATAAATGGGCTGAAGTACCCAGATTACCTTTATATGATAATGAAGTAGTTTATGTTTGGGGTGATAAAAATAAAGAAATTTTAGAAGAAAGAGGTTATGCATGTATTAGTATGGGTGATGAAGAATTTTCAGGCCCTAATGTTTATGGTAAAAAACTACAGGCATTGGATATTGCTCTTAAACACTGGGGAGAGGTATTATTATTAGATTGGGATTGTTGGTTACTAAAACCTTTAGACAGTACTTTTTATAATTATTTAAAAGATAAACCAATTCAAATCCCATTATATGCCCATTATAAAGAACCCATGTTTGCGTTATTAGATGATATTCCTGATGATCATCCTATTTTAAAAACAGAACAATCTTATTTTGATCTAGTAGACATGTTATCTACATTAGAAAACCAAATTCAACATTATCATTGGAAATGGGAAGATGGTTTAATAATACCTAATTTTGGTTGTGTATATTCAAGAGATATTAATTTAGGAGCTGATTTAATTAAAATCGCAAAAGAAAATAATATTAAATCATTAGTAGAGGAATTTGCTATGTGGGTATATGCTAATTGTAGTATGGAAGATTACATTAATAACTATCATCCTAAATATACACTTGGTGTATCAGATAAAAGATTGATAGAATCCAATTATTTTAATAATAATGGAACTGCCAAATTTGAGGAAAGATTTAATAACATTAAAATAATACAATCTAAATTTAATAATTATATTAAACAACAATTAAAAATGAATTTATATTATGAGCACTTATAAAATTAAATGTATTTCTCTTCCACGAAGAGAAGATAGAAGAATTAAAATGAAACATATGTTTGGTAAACATGATTTCGAGTTCGTAGATGCCATAGACGGAAAAGATTACAAATTAACTAAATTTGATAAAGAATTTATTAAAGGAAATGATTATAAAAAACATGGAATACACATACCATCGTTAGTATGTGCAAACTATATGCATTTAAATTTATTAGATGAATGTGCTAATCAACCTTGGGAATTAAGAGATGTCCCTTATTTTATTTTTGAAGATGATGTTAAATTAGAAAAACCCTTACCTTTTAGCTTTGAAGAAATAGCGGCTAAAAAAGATCTTCATTATTTTTGGTTAATAAAAGAAGAACCTAGTATAGCAGCCTATGTAGTATGGCCAGATGGAGCTAAAATAATGAGAGATTATATAATTAACGAAGTTAAATTAAAAAAAGGTTTAGATTGGTCGTTTTTTGATTTAAGAAAAACCGATAAATTGGTTGGAGAACAAGTAGAGGATTCGTATTTTACCACCGTTCCTGGAGAGGATTCTGACATAACGACATTAAAAAATTATGATATTTCATCCAACAAATAAAAAAGATGTATTTCATTTAGCTCCTATACCTGTATATAAAAGAGTATATGAAGATGATATTGTAACTCAAAGGGCATATGATTTTGGTTTACGCATATTAGATGCAGAACAAAGAAGAATGGGTCAAGAATTACCAGGACAATATGATGATGAAAGACAAAATAATTATAAAATAAATTATGATAGGCAAGATGAGTGGGTTGAAAACCATGAATTACCCCCTATTGGAAGTAGATTTTATGTTAAACCTAATGATTTTTTAAATGCTGAAAATTATGATGTTGAAGTTATAAAACGTAGAGTAGAAGCAGGATTTAAAGAATTAGTAGGAGAAGTAGGAAAAATAACTGAAAGTTGGCTACAATATTACGAGCCAACGGAGGGAAGAGGACATAATGCACATAATCATAATAGGTGGCAATATAGTGAGGAAAAACCTAAAATGTATGCTGGTGGTTATTATTTAAGTGATGGGGAACCTATTAAAGACCACCCTTATAGCGGTACATTTGCTTTTCATATAAGAAATAGTAAATATTATATTAGACCAAAAACAGGAATGATACTTATATGGCCACATGACATACTCCATTCAGTTGCTCCTTTTTATGGTAAAAATCATAGAGCAGTAATTAATTTTAATATACAAGCATGAATATAGTTTTTGAAGTTACAGGTGGGTTAGGTAAAAATATTATCGCTACAGTAATGGTTAAGTTATTAAGACAAAAGTACCCTAAACATCATTTTGTTGTTGTATCTTCATCTCCGGAAGTTTTCCATCATAACCCACATATAGACGTTTTACTTACTCCTGACCGTAGAGGTGAAATTTATCATTTAATAAACCCTAAAACTAAAGTATTTTTACATGAACCTTATTACAGTTCTAATTTTATAACTAAAAAGGAAAGCATTTATAATACTTGGGCTAAATTATGTGGTGTAGAATATAATGGTGAACAACCAGAAATATTTATTACTAAGGAAGAAGAAGAAAAATATACTAAACTATTTGATACTTCTAAGCCTATTTTAGTTCTTCATCCTCATGGAGGACCTGTGATTGAACCTACTACTAATCCTAAAAATTACCCCAATAATGGCTACAATTGGGTTAGAGATATACCTAGAAACGTTAGTAAAGAAATAATAAATTATTATAAGAATGATTATAATATTTACCAAGTAAAACATCCATTACAAAAAATTACTTTAAGTGGTGTAAATATAGCAGATAATCCTATCAGAGAAATAATGGTATTACTAAAAATTTCCAGTAAAAGAATATTAATAGATAGTTTTTCCCAACACTTAGCAGCGGCTTTAAATTTGGAATCTACTGTATTATGGATAGGTACTTCAACTAAAAATTTTGGGTATGAGTTACATAATAATATTAAGGCAAATCCATATACTCAATATCCTCATTATACAACGTATGTAGGATTTGACCTAGCAGAACCTATGAATTATATGCCTTATAAAAATACTTTAGAAATATTTAACATTGATAAAATATTAAAATGAACATAAATTATACATTTGCACAACCAGAAAATGATGCACAAAATTTTTATTATTATAAACAAGGGTTTACTAATGATGAATTAAATAAAATTGAAAATGATGTTCATACTTTACCTTGGGCAGTAGCTAAAACTGTAAATAACAATAAAAAAGTAAGAGAATCTACTATAAAATGGATTCCTCAAACAGAAGAATGGTGGTGGTTATATGAAAAATTATCTAATTATGCTATAACTGCCAATGATACATTATGGAAATTTGATTTACAACATATACCTGAACAAATACAGTACACGGAATATTATGCCCCTTCGGGACATTATGATTGGCATGCTGATATTGGTCCAGGATTATTATCTAAAAGGAAAATTTCTATTACTGTTCAATTGTCTGACCCTGAGGATTATGAAGGAGGGGATTTAGAACTTTTTAGGGGAGGAAACATGAAAGGCCCATTTATAAAAGCAGAAAGAAATGCAGGGTGTGTATTTTTATTTCCTTCTTATATGATGCATAGAGTAACACCTGTTACTAAGGGTGTTAGAAAATCTTTTGTTTTATGGTTAGGTGGGGGTCATTATAGATAATATGATAGATAATTTATCCAAAATAGTTTTAAATAATGGAGGTTCTATATCTCCCCTAATAATACCAGGCGAGTTAACTGATGGGACTGGCTTATGTAATGTTTCTGTTTTTATAGATGATAATGGAGATATTTTAGCTAATATTAGACATGTTCATTATTCTTTATATCATAGTGAATTTAATCAAAACTTTTATTGTGTATGGGGTTGTTTAGCTTATCTTAATCCCGAAGATGATATAGTTTTAAGAACAGGAAATTATTTATGTAAATTAAATCCTGACACTTTATTAGTAGATACTTACCAAAAAATTGATACATCTACTTATGATGTAAAACCGGTTTGGACTTTTATTGGTTTAGAAGATGTTAGAATAGTAAGGTGGAATAATATTTTATACGTTTCAGGTGTTAGAAGGGATACAAAACCAGATGGTGAAGGTAGAATGGAATTGTGTGAAATTGAAATGGATAAAAATAAATGTATTGAAAAAACTAGAGATAGAATTGAAGTAGACCCACATACTTATTTAGAAAAAAATTGGATGCCTATTTTAGATATGCCTTATCATTATGTTAGATGGTGTAATCCCTTACAAATAGCTAAAGTAGACCCTAAAAATAATATTAGTGAAAATGTATATGAAAAAGAATATAATTTAACTATTCCTTTTGAATTAAGAGGTGGTTCTCAAGTTATTCCATGGAAAAATGGAAGTAGAATTTGTGTAACTCACGAAGTAGACTTTTATCATAACCCTGGCCATCATAAGGATGCTCATTACTATCATAGATTTGTTATATGGGATAAGGATTGGAATCTTGAAGCAGTATCAAAACCATTTAAATTTATGGCTGCTAAGATTGAATTTGCTTGTGGTTTAGCAATTAAAGATGATAATTTTTTAATTACATATGGTTACCAAGATAATGCAGCTTATATATTAAAAATGCCAACTATATTATTAGATAAATTAGAATGGGAAAATAGAAAAAGTTGGAAAAATAATGGATTATAAAATGGATAAACTACAAAAACTTTTACACGTTTATATTGATAACCCTTTAGACCCTCATGCTAACGCAGAATTAGGAGAGGAATATGAAAAATTAGGGCAGGGAGCAGCGGCAGTTTCTTATTTTTTAAGAGCATCAGAATTAACACATGATACGGATCCTATCTTAGCTTATAATGGTATTTTGAAAACTTGGAAACAATTAAAAAATACTGAAAGAAGAGAATCATTTGAAAAAGGACAATTAGAAACAGCTATAGCTTATTTACCTACTAGACCCGAAGCTTATTTATTTTTAAGTTTATGGTATAGTAAAAGAGAAAAATGGAAAGAAGCATATATGAATGCCTGTTTAGGTTTACAATACCAAAATTTAGAACCTTTGCCTTATGATATTGGTTATCTGGGTGATTGGCAATTAAAATTTCAAAAAGCATTTACATGTTGGTATGTTGGGTTAAGAGATTTATCTAATAAATTATGGTTAGAATTATATGATGATCCATATGTTGATGAAAACCATAGAGAAATAGTAATTAATAACTGTATTAATTTTGATCTTATAAAAGAAAGACCTAAACAGGTTTATTGGCATGATTTATTACCTTATTCATCACATGATTATAGTAATTTTAGATTTCAATTTAAAGGTCTTAAAAAAATAAAGAAAAATTACTCACAATGTTACCAGGACTTATTTGTTTTAAGTATGTTAGATGGTAAGAAAAAAGGTACATACTTAGAAATAGGAGCAGGAGATCCTTACTATGGTAATAACACAGCCTTACTTAGCGAACATAAATGGAAAGGAATCTCTATTGATTATAGTTTAGCTGAAGGTAGTGAGTTTATTAAAAGATGGGTTAAGGAAAGAAAAAATGATACTATTTTAGATTTAGATGCTACTAGGGCGGACTATACTAAATTATGTGATACTTACATTAAAACCCGTCATATAGACTATTTACAATTAGACGTGGACCCAGCTTATAATACTTATAAGGTATTGCAAAATATACCGTTTGATACGTTAAGTTTTAATGTTATAACATATGAACATGATTATTATTGTGATGAAACAAAAAAGTGTAGAGAACAATCAAGAAAATTATTAAAGGATGCAGGTTATGTATTAGTAGCGGGAAATATTTCACCAGATAAAAATAGTCCTTATGAAGATTGGTGGGTAAACCCTAAATATATTTCCAATATCCCTTATAAAGATACTAAAAAAAGAGTATTATTTGCTAACGATTTTATGTATGTATAGTCGTTGCGTTAATAATTTTAACTTAAACAATTATTATGAGTTGGACCTATAAAGGCGAAACTATTAAAGATATAACTGATTTTCCCCCAAATTCTTTCGGCTTTGTTTATGTAATTACACATAAACCTACTAATAAAAAATATATTGGAAAGAAAGTACTTTATTTTACTAAAAAGGTAAAGATGGGAAAAAAGGAATTAGCCAAATTACAAGGAATAGTAGGCAGAAGACCATCATATAGACTGGCTGTAAAAGAATCCGATTGGTTAAATTATTATGGTTCGCAAAAAGAATTAAAACAGTTATTAACTGAAAGTAAAGCGGAAGATTTCGACAGAGCAATTATAAAAATTCTTCCTAGTAAAAAATTACTTACTTACTTTGAAACTAAATATCAATTTATTTACCAAGTATTGGAAAAACCTGATGAATTTTTTAATGATAATATTTTAGGTAAATTCTATACTAAGGACTTTGAAGAAATAGAATTTGAAGATCCTGTGGAAATTAAAAATACTTAATGTATATTACACCTTATGGTTAACCAGTTATTAGTAACATTGGTAAACTCTGTGCTTGGCACGGGGAAGAAAACAGCTCGTGGTAATATGGCTTATAATTGTCCATATTGTAACCATCATAAACCTAAATTAGAAGTTAATTTTACTGAAAACAAACAAGGGGTAAATCCTTGGCATTGTTGGGTGTGTAATAAAAAAGGTAAAAATATATTATATTTACTAAAAAGTGCAGGAGCATCTAAAGATAAATTATTAGAAGCTAAATCTTATGTTAAAGATGTTAATTATGAACCTAAGGAAACTCAAACACAAATACTAAAATTACCATCAGAGTTTAAACGTTTGGACCAGTCAGATAACAATAATATTACTAAACGCCATGCAATATCATATTTATATAATAGAGGCGTTACTAGCACGGATATTACCAAATATAATATAGGTTATTGTGAAGATGGTTTATATGCCAATATGATAATTATTCCTACTTATGATAAAGATGGTAGACTAAATTATTTTATAGCTCGTTCTTTTGATAAAACATCATATATTAAATATAGAAATCCACAAGTAAGCAGAGATATTATTCCTAATGAACATTTTATTAATTGGAGGTTACCAATTATATTATGTGAAGGTTTATTTGATGCCATAGCCATTAAAAGAAATGCAATACCTTTATTAGGTAAAAACATACAAACTGAATTAATGAAAAAAATAGTTAGTTCTTTTGTAAATAAAATTTATATAGCATTAGATAAGGATGCTATAAAACA
>CEUV01058119.1_pt1 | contig 16792 bp, 10 predicted proteins | sample 356401 | NCBI WGS metagenome assembly CEUV01 (sample SAMEA2622710, study PRJEB7988) | marine metagenome | isolation source: saline water (ENVO:00002010), including
TGACCCAGCTTCCAGAATGAATGAACTGATGAATGAGAGATTAGCGCTTCAAACTGAGAGTGAAGGACTTTCCAATTCTGTATCAAAATGGGTTGATGACAACGGAGAGGACCTCATTTGTGGCTTAGAAGTTCTAGAAAGAGATCACGAATTGATTACTTCTCCAGTGAAAGTAGCCGTATCAGCCCATGCCTTCGTAATTGACGGCTGGGTTGAAATGGATAGGTCAGCCGACATCAAAGTCGCTCTTGGCAACGTTTGCACTGTAGTAGATGTTGAGCCATTTGTAATCCAAGCAGGGGGGGCCCATCACGACCATGATGACGAACACCATGAACCAGAGATGCCACCAATTGCTTACCAACCGAGGTCAACAACTAAGCCAATGGAATTGGTTACAGATATGGTAGGAAGGCCAGGATATGGCAGGCTCGATCCTACAGTTTTCATGTTCTTCACTTACCCAATTTTCTTCGGCGTAATGCTAGGAGACATGGCCTATGGACTTGCAACCGCAGGTCTTGGAACCTTCCTATACAGTAGGGCAGGTACAAATGAAACACTAAAATTAGGTGGCAGATTCTTACAACTAATTGGTATATCTACCTTGATTTTCGGCTATTTATACGCTGAAATAGCAGGTTTTGAAATATTCCTTTATGAAAAATTGACCTATCCTGATGGAAGTTACATGAAAGATTCAGCGGGTCATTATATGTACAGCGACAATCTATCTCCAGTCGCCTTCCTCAGCGCACTTTACTTCCCATTCGATATCGAACATGGTTACGGTTGGGAAGCATCCTATGGTTTCAGCCTATCACTTGCTTTCCCATTCCACAGGGTTGGAAGCCACATGACCGATCTAATCATCATCAGTCTCTACATGGGTTGCTTCCATGTCCTTCTAGGATTAATCATGGGATTCCGTGATATTCTACTAGTCGGAAATGGGCACGGTGGAGTTGGATTAGTCGCGGCATTCTTCGAAAAAGGAGTTTGGATGATTTTGTTGGCTGGTGGATTCATGTTTGCTCACGGATTCCTCGGTAGCTATGATGAATTATTGATGCCAGGAGTTGGCCTTATCGCATTCTCAACAATTTGTCTAATCTGGACTCTCTACAGATACCATGGCTTAGATTTGTTCGTTGCAGTCCTTATGGGTCCAGTAGAAGCAATCGGACTAATGCCTACAGTCATCTCCTATGTTCGACTTTTCGCAGTAGGAATAGTCGGAGTTAAGATTGCTGAAACCGGCAATCACATGTTCTTTGATAAAATCTCAATGGACGAGCCATTGATGGCAGTTTTGCTAATCATTGGTTGGCTCCTAGTCCAAGCATTCGCTTGGTTACTAGGTGTGTTCAGTCCAAACATCCACGCAGCACGTCTGCACATGGTAGAGTGGATGAAGCAATATTACGATTCCAGCGGACAACCGTTTTCGCCATTCGGCGGAACCTCGCAATATGTGGAGGGTGAGTAATCAACCGGCTGTCTGCTTGGGAAAAAATGGAGGAAGAAAAATGAAGAAAACCGCAATAAAAGGAATGAGTCTATTGTTCGTCTTGTTTGTCGTCGCTGCTTTTGCAACCGGCGTACAGGCACAGGATGCAGGAGACAATGAGAACACCACAGCAGGTTACGCCGCTCTCGGAGCTGGTGTAGCACTAGGTCTGGCAGCTATTGGTACTGGTATGAGCCAGGGTCCAATCGGTGCTGCAGCTGTAGGAATGATTGCAGAGGACAGGTCACGACTTGGTCACGCAATTTTGTTCACTGCTCTACCTGAGACAATTGTTCTGTTCGGTTTCCTTGCAATGTTCGTTATGCCAGGCTTAGCCTGATTGCGAAAGCAAAGAAATTGAATTTTGAATGAAATTAACGAGTTGATAATATGACTCTTGAAGCGCTAGCAGAACAGATTGCAGCCGCGGCTAAAGCCAAAGGCGAAGCAATCACAGAGGCCGCGCGAGAGCAAGCCAAAGAGATCGCATCAGAATCAGCCGCAACTAATGCGGCTGCTCGCGACGAGGTTGTTGCTCGAGCAAAGCGAGAAAGCGACCAACTTTCCGTAGAAGTTGTAGCATCAGCGCGCCAAGCAAATCAGAAGCGAGAGCTAATTGCACGCCGTGAAGTCCTAGAAGCGACATGGCAAGAAGTGCAAGAAAAAGTCGGTTCAGCCGATTTAGCTGGTCGTAATGACATATTGAAATCCCTTCTAAATGAGGCTAAATCTGTAGGTGGAGATATGATTCTGCACCCGGTAAATACCGACAGAAAGGCCCTTACTGGAAAGGGATTCGATCTTGGCGATGATGTTGACGGCTTAGGTGGCTTCATTCTCGAATCTACAGATGGTTCAATACTATTGGACTACAGATTCGATGGACGATTACAAGAGGTTTGGGAAGCAAACCTCGGAGCAGTAAACGAACTAATGTTTGGAAATTGAATAGGTGATTAGATGGCAAGATTAGCGACTGGAAGTTCCAATATTTCCAATGCTGGAGCGAGAGCAAAGACTCGCAAGGCGTCGCTAATTGATGGCACAAGAATCCGCCAACTCCTGCAACAGGGTACAGATTCGATTGGAGCCAGTATCGGAGAATTCGGATACAGGCAAGAAATGGATCTCTATTCAGCCAGGATGTCTGGGTCAGATGCTATTGAAGCCGCTTTAACCCATAACTTGGATAATGACCTAAATTCTGTACTCGGTTTCTGCCAAGGAAACCTAAGAGATCTTGTCGCAATTTATGTCGAGAGATTCCAATACGAGAAGGTCAAGACAGTTCTCAGGTCAGTATCAAAGGGCGCATCAGATGAGATGATTGCCGATCAGATATTGCCTGAAGAAAATCCAAACAATGCCCATTGGTTGCATATCGTTCGTACAACGGAAACCGTTCAAGAAGCCATAGACGCAATGCGAGGCTCTCCATGGGGGAGATGCCTAGCAAAATTAGATGCAGATACATCTCTCACAGAGATGGAGGATGCTTTGGATAGACAGTACTTTACTGATTCACTCGCAGCATCTCGAGGCAAAGAAGGAAGCCCTCAATTAATCCGATATCTGCAGACCGAAATAGATCACAGGAACATCGTGAACCAGTTTAGAGCACAGAGACAAAACCTGTCTTCTGAAACTCGTGAGAGAATCAACATCCCCGGTGGAAAAATCGCGGATGCTGTAATCAGAGCTGCTTCACAGGCAGATACACAGGAGGCATTGTTGGAAGCCCTCCGTCGTTCAAATGCCTTCGATGATTCTGGCTTCGAAGAAGCCATGCAGGAATCAGCCCAACGTGGTACATTTGACCCACTGGTCAATTTACTCAGGCTAAAGAGATTGAAAATGCTTAGGAGATTTTCATACCTCAATCCTGTATCTGCCTTCCCTGTGATTTACTACATTCAAGCAAAGGTTCTGGAAGTTCAGAATCTACGCCTACTCGTGCGCGGTAAGGCGGCAGGCCTCTCAGATGAGGTCATTGAAGCGCACTTATACATCTGAGGTGAAAATATGGAAATCGCAGTAGTCGGAACACCAGAATTCACCCTCGGATTCCAACTCGCCGGCGTAACTCGCCTGCACAATCCAGCAGACCTAGAGGAGACAGCAACTGTGCTTCGAAGTTTGATGGATACACCAGAGGTCGGTATTGTCGTGATTGACAGTTCCGACCTCACACAAATGCCCGACAAGTTGCGAATGCAACTCTCGGAGAGCATTACACCCACAGTACTGGGTATAGGGACTGAGGAGGACAACACCCTTCGCGAGTCCATTAAGTCAGCTCTAGGAGTTGACCTATGGAAGTGATTCCAGAAAAAGAAAAGGAAGTGAAAAAATGAGTGAGGAAAATGGAGTGATTTATCGCATTTCAGGACCAGTAGTTACCGCTGTAGGTATTACCCCAAGAATGTATGAGGTAGTACGTGTAGGTGATGAAGGACTGATGGGTGAAGTCATTGAATTGCACGGAGACCAATCGGTTATCCAGGTCTACGAGGAAACATCGGGTATCAAACCGGGTGAACCTGTAGTCAGAACGGGGCAGACTCTGTCTGTTCAGCTAGGTCCGGGTCTGTTAACACAGATTTACGACGGTATCCAGCGTCCGCTAGAGGACCTTGAGGAGACTATGGGTGTCTTCATCACACGTGGTGTAGATGCTGATGGTCTAGATCTCAAGAAGAAGTGGGAGTTCAATGCTACCGCTTCGAAAGGAGATGAGGTCAGCGCGGGTCAAGTAATCGGTACCGTACAAGAGACTGAGACTATCGAACATCGAGTAATGGTGCCACCTGGAAAGAGTGGTACAATCAAGAGTATCAAATCTGGTGAATATGATGTCACACAGACCGTTTGTACTCTCGATGATGGCACAGAGATTGCAATGATGCAAGAATGGCCAGTTAGAACACCGCGACCATTCGTCCGAAAGTATGCACCGGATGTCCCACTAATTACAGGTCAGAGGATCCTCGACTTCCTTTTCCCTCTGGCTAAGGGTGGTACCGCTGGTATCCCCGGGCCATTCGGTAGCGGAAAGACAGTTACCCAACAGCAGTTGGCTAAGTGGTCTGACGCTCAAATCGTTGTCTACATTGGATGCGGTGAGCGTGGAAACGAGATGACTGAGGTACTTACTGAGTTCCCTCACCTAATCGACCCGCACACAGGAAAGCCTCTGATGAACAGAACTACGATGATTGCAAACACATCAAACATGCCTGTAGCAGCTCGTGAGGCTTCTGTGTATACAGGAATCACCATCGCGGAATACTTCCGAGATATGGGATACGATGTTGCTCTAATGGCTGACTCAACAAGTCGATGGGCAGAAGCAATGCGTGAGATTTCTTCTCGACTTGAAGAGATGCCTGGTGAGGAAGGTTACCCTGCTTACCTTTCCAGCCGACTTGCTGAATTCTACGAGCGAGCTGGTCGCGTACAGACTCTCGCTGGCGACGATGGATCGGTATCGGTTATCGGAGCGGTATCACCACCTGGTGGTGACATATCCGAACCGGTCAGCCAAGGTACACTACGTATTGTCAAGGTGTTCTGGGGATTAGACGCAGGTCTCGCTCGACAGCGACACTTCCCTGCGATTAACTGGCTGAGTTCATACTCGCTTTACCCACAGGCATTAGATCAGTGGTATCGCGACAATATCGCTAGCGACTTCCCTGAGATTCGCACTGAAATCAGTGCTCTCCTGCAGGTTGAAGCAGAGTTGCAAGAAATCGTCCAACTGGTCGGTTCCGATGCACTACCAATCGATCAGCAATTAACTCTGGAAGTCGCACGTATGATTCGTGAGTTCTTCCTTCAACAAAACGCGTTCCACGATGTGGACACTTACAGTAATCTCAAGCTACAATACACAATGGCAAGAGCAATTCTGTCCTTCCAAGATGAAGCAAAGAAGGCAATTGCCGGTGGTGCAGACCTAGAATCTGTGGTTAACGTACAGGCTAGAACTGACATCATGCGTGGAAGATTCGAAGAAGGATACGAAGAGCGTATCGAGAAATTAGTGAAAGAAATGGGCAAGCAGATTGCTGCTACCATGGAGGAGAACTGAGGAGGGATATGAATGAGTGGAAAAGAGTACCGAACCATTACTGACGTCAAGGGACCTTTGGTGTTCCTAAACAAAACTGAACCGGTTGCATACGGTGAAATTGTCCAATTGAGACTAACCGATGGGACCATGAAGAACGGGCAAGTTCTCGATACCTCCGATGACCAAGTTATCGTGCAGGTTTTCGAAGGAACATCCTCGGTTGATCGACAAACAGGTGTTAAGTTCCTAGGAGATGTATTCCGCCTACCAGTTAGCAAGGATCTCGTCGGCCGTATTCTAGACGGTGCCGGCCGACCTCGTGATGGCGGACCAGCAATCGTACCTGACGAAATGGCTGACATCATCGGAGCTGCAATCAACCCCTACTCCCGTGAAAGTCCAGAGTCTTTCATTCAGACAGGAATTTCTGCAATCGATGCATGTACATCTCTTGTTAGAGGACAAAAACTGCCAATCTTCAGTGCTGCAGGTCTTCCTCACAACGATATCGCACTTCAGATTGCTAGGCAAGCAAAGCTTGTCGGAAGCGATGACGATTTCGTCGTAGTTTTCTGTGCTATGGGTATCACAGCGGAGGAATACAACTTCTTCGTTCACGATCTAGAAAGAACTGGTGCATTGGAGAACTCCGTTCTGTTCGTCAACCTAGCTGACGACCCAGCGGTCGAGCGTCTGATTACACCACGTCTAGCACTAACTGCTGCTGAGTATCTTGCTTTCGAGCATGACTACCACGTACTGGTTATCTACACTGACATGACAAACTACTGTGAGTCTCTGCGACAAATCGGTGCTGCTCGTGAAGAAGTACCTGGACGACGTGGTTACCCAGGATACATGTACACTGACTTGGCTATGCTTTACGAGCGTGCAGGTCTGGTTAAGGGCAAGAAGGGAAGTATCACACAATTCCCTATCCTAACCATGCCTGGTGACGATATTACTCACCCAATTCCTGACCTTTCAGGATATATTACAGAGGGTCAGATTGTTATTTCCCGTGAATTGCACCAGAAGGGTATCTACCCACCAATTAACGTTCTACCATCGCTAAGTCGACTGATGAACGCTGGTATTGGCGATGGTAAGACTCGTGAAGATCACAAGTCGGTATCCGACCAGTTGTATGCTGCTTACGCTCAAGGTAGAGAATTGCGTGGTCTGGTTGCTATTGTCGGTGAAGATGCATTGAACGAGCGTGACCTTCAGTTACTGAAGTTCGCTGATATTTTCGAAAATGAGTTCTTGCGACAGAGCCGTGACGAAGATCGTTCAATCGGTGAAGGAACTCTAGACCTTGCATGGAATCTTCTAACCAACATCGATACGAAGTATCTCGTTCGATTAGACCAGAAGTGGATTGACAAGTATCACCCAACCGAAAAGAAGGAGTGAAACTCTCGAATAACAAGTCGATGAGGAGGTGTAAAAATGGCATTGGACATTAAACCAACCAGGTCCGAGCTAATCAACCTCAAGCGACGCATCAAGCAGACCTCAAGTGGATACAATCTACTGAAGATGAAGCGGGACGGTTTATTCCACGAGTTCCGAACTTTGTTGTCTGAGATGATTAGTGCAAGAGAGGAACTCGTCGGTACATATCGAGAAGCTGTAGAAGCCATCAGTTTGGCTAGCGCTATCGAAGGTGGATTAGTTGTGAAGAGTGCAGCAATTGCAAACTCGGCTTCACCGGAAGTAGAAGTTAGTCGCCGAAACATCATGGGTGTTGTGGTTCCTCAGGTAGAAGGGCAGAATCTGACCTCCACAATCGAAGAGCGTGGAACCGGTCTAATCGGTGGTTCTCCGTACATAGATGAGGCTGCAGACGCCTATTCTTCGTTAATTGCCAAGATAGTCAAAGCCGCAGAAATGGAGGCTACTCTGAAGCGACTCCTAGAAGAGATTGAAGCAACCAAGCGCCGTGTAAACGCGCTTGAGTTCAAGGTCATTCCAGAGATGCAAGAAGCTCAGACATTCATCCAACTCAGATTGGAAGAAATGGAGCGCGAAGAGACCTTCCGCCTCAAGCGATTCAAGAACAAGTAAGTCAACCTTGATTACGCGGTTTGATAGGTGGGTGCATGAGTTCGCAACCACCAAAGGTGGTTGCGTAGTATGTCAGAAGCCGAGCCAATCGTACTTGATCACTCGGCTTGGACTCAACAAGATTTGTTGCTCCACATCATCCATCGCTACTTCGATTTAGGCAATGAAGCGATGGCCGGGCAGGCTTGGGAAGTACGAGCAAAAAGTGGAAGGAGTGACTCCGAGGCGCTAATCCAACTCAACAATGAACTCGAGCCATTAGGCTACCTTTCGATGCTAGACAGAGGTAATCCTCCAATTCTTAGCATCGCTCATTATCCAGAAGGTCAGCAAGTCATTGCTAATTGGCAATTATCTGTTGTTTGGCTGATGATGGCTGGCTTCCTTACCATGATTGGTAGTGCATGGTTGATGCAGTTTGATTCAAGCGCCACCGCCCTAGATTCTAATTTACTGCGAGAATCAATGTTTTACATGGCAATTCCAATGATATTCGTCTTGGGATTGGCCAGCGAAATTCGCAGAAGAATCGCCTTACATTATGGTGTCAAAATAGGCCATGTTGTGCCAATAGCATTCCCAATTATGGCCGTTAGTTGGCCTTTTGGTTTGGCAGGTGTATTGAGTCAACATAGAGCCGATTTAATCCCAATTCCTAATCGAAGGGCTCTTGCAATAATCGAATTAACAGTGCCTATTTTCCTATTCATTGGTGGTAGTTTACTGACCATTATTGGCTTGCATTTGACTCCACTTGAACCTCCTGAACTTTCCTCTTCACCTATTGGCTTTGAAAATAATATTCTAATCTCAATCTTAACTTTAGATTGGATGGGTGAAGATTTGCTCATTAAATTACAGTGGATTCACCTAACTGGTCTTGCTGGAATCGGTTTGACTCTAATCGGCTGGACTCTGTTATTGCCGATTCCTGGATTCCCAGGTGACCGATTATTACATGCTCTAATCGGCCCTGCTGAGATGTCCGATTCAAATCGCCAAACAGGTATCTTCATCCTAATGCTCGGTGCAATGGTGATGATTTTTGCAAATACCGAGTATATGCCTTGGTTGTTGATTGCGGCTCTGGCGGCCATGCGTCGATTCAGTCCAGAAAATTCTCCTCCACCTCTAGTTGTCGACGAATCAATTATTCCTTCAAACAAGGAACGCAGTAGGTTCGCAACGCTACTTGTATTCGTTCTGATTATGGGATTCCCTGGATTGAACCCATCCTTCACAATAGACCAATGGGATGAGGGCTTGGACACCTCAGGATGGGTTGAGGAAATCGAACTTAATATTTCAGAATCCTACAATCTAACTCTAGAGTTAACCCCCGAAGGAATCAATCCGGTTTCCGGATGGATACAGATTAGAATGGAGGGGGAATACTCGCAATTATGGGATATCACCTCATCTCAGTTTAATGAAAATAAAATCTACAGATTTGATGGAGTAACTCAGAACTCTCCTGATGAATTACGTTTGACAATAATTCCGATGGATATTGCTCAAGACGATGCAACACTTCTCCCTGACGCTTCGATGTGGTTGAGAATTCTGGTCGATGTAGACGACCATATCAAAGAGCACCTGACTGTTCTTAGGCACGCTGAAACAACTTCTCCAATAGATCCTCTCTGGTTACTGATTGAGGATACCGAGACTCCAAGAATTTGTATGAGTGTTCAGAAGGTTGATGATAGACCTGCGTCTTTAGTTCTAACAAATCCATTTTGGGAGTTTGAGAACGACACTAACCTCACTCTCCCAGGCCTTCACGACGTTTGTCTACGAGGTTACGAAGGCGCCTTACAATCATCACAATACAAAGACGAGTTTAGACGGGTCATGGGTCCTGCCTTGGCATTAGATTTCGAAGACGGTGAGAGGATAACTTGGTGGTTACCAGTGAATGGAACAGAAGCCAAATTACAGATTTCTGATGAAGGCTGGCAAATACCCGCTTGGTACTCAGCCAACACCGATTATACGATATCTTTCGGCGCTCAAGGCAGTGCATTTTGCCCTTCATCCGAAATAATGCCAGAGATGGAAATAGGAGATAGTTGGAATTGGACCTTTACCGACCGTTCTTCAATTAGAATTCCAGCCGGCCAATTGGGCTTTGGAACTCTATTCTTCGCCTCTAATGGCTGGCTAGCCTTCTGTAAGGAAGGAGTTATGTTACGTTCGTATATGATCGTCGAGGGAGATGATGTGATTTTAGACGGAGGAGATATAGGGATGCACTTGGCTTTCTCTGAGTACATAATCTCTAATCGCATGAACAAGACAATTCCGATTACCGTAAGTTGGACTGGAGACTCACCGGAAGCAGATGTATGGAGTGTCTCGATTCAGGACGAAATAGCTCCGAACTCAGATTCCATGATGATTCTAGAGACCGCTGGCACAACCGCTCTCTATCGTGCTGTTTGGGTAACTGTGGATGATGGTGAAATTACAGTTAACTTAGCCGCTCGTTGTCCGGTTGATGGGTGTGAGTAGATGCGAATCGCAGTCCTTGGTGTAGGTTCTATCGGTGGAGTTGTCCTCGGCGCACTTTCCGATACCGATGCAGACCTCGTCGCAGTATCTCGTGGTCAAGCCGCGAGCAATCTCGAAATGATTGGTTTGATTCTTCACACGCCTGAGGGTTCTATCGAGATGATTCCACCAGACCGATTTACTGTTGTAGATAGCCAAGAGGGTCCAATATCTGAACAGATTAGAGGCACTTGCGATGTTGCAATCATATGTGGCAAGGCCTCCTCGACCTCAGTTTTGGCACAAATTGCTGAAGAAGTGCTAACTCCCATCGGACTTGCAATCAGCATACAGAATGGACTTGGTCACACAGAGATGTTAGCCCATCGTTTGGGTAGGGATAGAATTCTTGGAGGCTCGATTACTCATGGTGCTTGGAAGGATGGGGAATCAGGGATTCATTGGGTTGGTCGAGGTGCCGTAAGAATGGGATACCTCGACGGTGGTGAAGCCTCAAACTCAGCCCTTGGTTTGTTACAAGTATTTGAGGCTGCAAACCTAAACCCGATTTGGTCTGATGATGTGAAAAATATAGTTTGGAGAAAGTTGTTGTTGAATGCTGCAATCAATCCTGTTTGTGCCATTGCAGGGGTTAGAAATGGAGCCCTCCTTGAGGTACCTGAACTCTGGGATCAAGCAATGGCCGCTATGTTAGAAGCAGCAGCAGTGGCCAGAGCCTCTGGAGTTGATTTGGGCGATGTGGATTTGGAAGCCCATCTACGAAAGGTGGTTGAGACTACTTCCGAAAATCGCTGCTCGATGTTACAAGATGTGATGGCTGGACGCGCCACAGAAATCGATTCGCTTTGCGGCGCTGTTGTAGAAAGAGGAGAGTCTCTTGGAATTCCCACTCCCGCAAATCAATCTCTACATGCATTGGTCAAAGGCATCGAAAGGTCTGGCGAATTTTCCTGATTACTCACAATCGATATTGTAGTGGAGTCCTACGTTTTCCCTTCTAGAAATCGAGGCTTCGATAACCAGTTCAGCGCAAATTATCAGATTTCGCAATTCTACCATAGCCTGAGTAGGTTTAGTCGCATGCCAGACAGGAACCACATCGGCTCGGATTTTTGCAATCTTCTCTCTGGCATTTTCTAAACGAGAATCACTCTTTACCAAACCAACATCGTTTGTCATCATTGTTCTAAGCGACAACAAATCACTTTCGAGGGTTCCGTGGTCTGCTAATTCCTCAAGTTCTTCCCCTCTCCAATAAATGATATCTTCAACGAGGTCCGGAAGCAATCCATCTTCTGCTCTGGAAATAATTTCAGTAGCCGCTCTCTCAGAGTATACCACCGCCTCTAGCAGGGAATTCGAAGCGAGGCGGTTAGCGCCATGAAGTCCGGTTCTAGCAACTTCTCCGACACAGTATAATCCAGGTAGAAGTTGACCTTCATGCATTGCCCTGCCTTTCTGATCCACCTTAACGCCTCCGACAAGATAGTGAGCGGCAGGGCGTACAGGAATCGGATCAGGTCCTAAGTCGATTCCATATTCAGCCAACTTATTTGCAATCGTTGGGAACTCTTCACGGATCTCCTGTAAATCTAGATGTTCTGTTACCAAAACCACATGAGAATCTCCACTTCGTTTCAATTCACTATCAGTGGCTCTTGCGACGACATCTCTAGTATCCAATGACCCCTTCTCTGAATATCGGTTCATGTAGGATATTTCAGCAGGGTTGCCTCCAACCTCCTTCCATTTTTGGTATTCGGAACGGGTCATCAGAATCGCCCCGTGTCCTCTCATTGCTTCCGTAATCAAAAATGGATTTTGTAAATCGACAGCTAATGCAGTTGGATGAAATTGAATGAATTCCATATCGCAAATATCTGCACCTAACCTATGCGCCATAGCCACTCCATCGCCTGTCGAAACCGATGGATTTGTAGTAGCGAGATGTAGCATACCTGCTCCTCCAGACGCCAATACAACGCATCGTGATGCCAGTGTGTAGACCTTGCCATCAGGGGCTAAACACCACAAACCTGCAACTCCTTTTTCCGGCTTTTCCAAATCCCGTCGAACAAGATCTAGAACCATCCAATCTTCTAGAATCCTTAGTCCGGATTCGTACTCATTCGCCGCGCCTTCGGTTAGGGCCCGCTCGATTTCAGCTCCGGTTCGATCACGCGAATGCAGTATTCTGCTTTCGGAGTGTCCACCCTCTTTGGTCAGGTCATATATGCCATCTTTACTCAAATCGAATTGCACTCCATGTTCGACCAAATCACGAATCCGATCTGCGGCATCGTACACAACCGAACGAACAACCGCCTCGTCACACAAACCTCCTCCGGCAGACAGAGTGTCTCGCACATGAGCCTCCAAAGCCGCTTCATTATCGACATCAAGAACTCCGGCAATTCCACCTTGAGCCCAGTTGGTAGAAGATGTCGAGAGACTCTTCTTTGTGACGATTGCAACGGAGAGTCCGGCTCGAAAACATCGCAAGCCAAGAAACAACCCAGCGATGCCCGAGCCGATAACCGCGACATCGACCGGGGGCAGGTCACGATTGGAAGCATCCCCTGCCATGTGTATTCCTCATACTAACCTGCATTGAAGATAACCATCCTTCAGCCACTCTTCGGTCATTCGAAATAGTGTCTACAAACACTCTCCAAATCTCTGTGATGCCTCAACCTTCATAGCCTTGAAAGAGGGCAGGGCGAAAATGACGTTGGGCAAATTTCCTTCGTCAAATAGGTGATGGGATGCACTTACTGAGAATAGAAGTAGAGAACTTCAAGTCTTTTGGCGGTGAAATGACCATCCCGTTCGATGAGGGATTTACTGCGATAACCGGTCCAAACGGGTCAGGAAAGTCAAATTCGGGTGACGCGATTCAATTTGTTCTCGGCACTCGTTCGACAAAAGTAATGCGAGCAGACAACGTTGCCGACTTGATCTTCAACGGTGGAAAGCGCGGGAAGCCTGCTCGCCACATGTCGGTAACACTCGTTTTTGCCAACAAACCCGAATTAGGAGGGCGACGAAGGCTTCGAATCGCTGAGGACGAAGTTGCATTCACAAGGGCTGTTCGCTTGAACAGAAAGAACCAACCGGTTTCATCCTACAGAATTGGCGAAAGAAGTGTTACTGCAACAGAGATGAGGAGAACTCTTGCCGAGGCGGGACTACATGGTGATGGGTACAATATTGTCCTGCAGGGAGATGTAACTAATCTTGCGACAATGACCGATTGGAAGAGAAGAGGAGTTCTGGAGGAGGTAGCAGGGGTAACTGCATATGATTCCGAAATTCGCTCAGCCAATAATCAACGTAAAGTGGTTGAAAACGATATCGAGACTATCGAATTATTTGAGTCGGACCAAAAGGCTCGCCTGAAGAAATTGGAAAAAGAGAGAGAACAGGCTCTCAAGTATCGCGACCTCAAAGAACAGTTGGATCAGGCTAGAATCATCTTGGCTCAGGCCAAGTATCGCAATCGAGTCGACGAGATTCGTATGCTGAACGAAGATCATGAAAAGTATCAAGAAAAGAGCAACAAAGTTCGTGAAAGTGTCAGAACTAACGAATCTCGACTTTTAGAATTGGAAGAAGAATTGGTCAACGTCTCTCGTGAACTCGAGGATATGGCGACTGGAGAATCCAAGGCGGTTATGGACGAGATTCGAGCCTTGGAGATTGAGGTCGAAACTAGCCGAGACAGAATTGGCGACCAAAACCGAGCCTCCGAAGATGCAGTCGGTGAAATCGAATTCTTCCAATCCGACTTAGAATCAGCCGAAGCCGCAATTACACAACTTGTAGGGGATATTGAGGCGGCCAAACAATCTGTGATAGATGCCGACAATGCCCTTGAGGAGGCCGAAAGAGACGAGGCAGAAGCACGCAAAGCAATAGAATCGGGAGACAAGCATTCTCGCGATTTGAATCGAGCTTTAGGCTTGGCAAATGAGGAACTGTCCAAGGTACATGACAAAATGGCTGAAGCCAGACTAGAATCTGATAGGGCTGAGCAAGCGGCAAGAATAGCCTCTGATAATTTAGCTGATTTGGAGGAGCAATACGAGGTCGTATCACTTGAACGAGATGACCTCGAGTTAACCGGCGAAGATCTACAAGAAGAAAAGCCGGTTGAGGATAGAGAATCATTGGCCGTCAAATTAACACAATTACAGAAACAAGAGGTCGCACTTCGCGGCGATCGCGATAGTGCAGAGGAGCAATTGAGAGGTGCCAATAGGGCACTTGACCGCGCTCGTGCTGCACAGGAGGCAAGAGCCTCTAAACCAGGTTCAGCGGTAACCTTGCGTGCATTATCCAAACTCAGAGAGAGCGGAGAAATCAAAGGAATACTCGGTTCACTTGGTGAATTGACTTCGCCAAAGGATGGTTCACACGAGGAGGCACTAGCATTCGCACTCGGCGGAGGTATGAATTCAATCGTTGTCAGCGATGATGAGGTCGCTGCAAGTTGTATCAAGTGGCTTGGTGCAAATGGAGGTGGTAGAGCCACATTCCTTCCACTCAACAAAATCAGTGCGTCTCGCGCTCAGGGTAGAGCCCTAATGGTCGCCAGAAACCCTGGGATTATTGGATTCGCTCATGACTTATTGGATTATGATGAAGAAATCGAAACCGCTGTACGCTTCGCCTGTAGAAACACGCTGATTGTCCAGTCCATGGATGTGGCCCGCCGCAATATGGGCGGGGTTCGGATGGTCACTCTTGACGGCTCAATAGTCGAAGCGACTGGTGCGATGACAGGTGGTTCTTCGGCAAAGGGATCACGTCCATCATTCGGTGGCGCTGGAGCTGCTGGTGCTGGTATGGAGAAACTCGAATCAGCAGTGAATAGAGCCAATCTCAGATATTCAACAGTAGAGGCTGCTCTCAAAGAAATCAGGGACAATATGAACGACGTCCGAAACCAAATTCACGGACTCGATGATAGTGACCACTCCGTAAAGGTGAGGAATTGGAAAGCCGATGTTAAGATTGCTCAGAAGCAAGTAGATGACATCTCGAAGAAGGTTGTCGATGCTCGTAATGAACATGACAGATTGGAGTCCGCCAGTCAACAAGCGATTGAGGCCGCTGCCGATGCAGAAAGAGAACACGGAGCCGCTCTAGAAGCTCGCCGATTAGCCGCGGAAGCATTACAGAATCACACTCCAGATCATCTTTCACAAATTCTTCGAAGCGCTCAGGACACACGGACTGAGGCTGAGCGTACTAAGTTGAGAGCCGAGTCAGATATTTTGACCGGTGGCGAGAAACTCAAGGTTCTAGAGGATAGAAAGAACGACCTCACTAGGTCTATTGAGAGACAAAACGAAATCATTACCGAAGCCGCAAGCACGATTGAGAATCTTCAAACATCAATCGATAAGGCAGAGGAAAGTCTCAAGGAACTCAAATTACAAGCTTCACAATTTAATGAAGAGCATCAAATTCTCAGCGAGCGCAAGGACGAGATTGTCGACGAAAGAGCCAGTCTCCGTGCTCATATTGAACAGATGCAGACTCAGCGTGAAACAATCAAGTCGAGATTGGAAGGTCTCGTTGAGAGCATAAGGAACAAACAAGAGACCTTGGCCGAATTAGAGAGCGAACTGGCCGAGAACGAAATCGAAATTCCTGCATTAGATACTCAATTGCCAACAGTGGCCGAGGCGGAGAAGGGGGTGCAGGGCCTTGATCGCCGCCTCGGCCAACTCGGCGACGTGAATATGCTAGCGATAGAAGACTACGACATAACCGTAGAGAGAATCGCTGGACTCGTCGCCGATGGAAAACTCTGCAAAGAACGACACGCCATGCTTGTCAGCCTCGCAGAACAACTCGAAGAAGAGAGGAAGACAAGACTTCTGGCGGTCTTCAATGAAGTCAACCGTAACTTCACTCGAGCATACAGGCTGCTTCAACCCGGTGGAGAGGGTGAATTGCAACTTGAGAATACCAAGAATCCGTTTGAGGGTGGACTCAGAATGGCTTGTATCCCTCCAGGGAAGAGCAAGAGGACTCGTCGAAGTTTCCTCTCTGGCGGAGAGAAATCCATGGCAGCCCTTGCTTTCGTTTTCGCGATTCAGGATTACGAGCCAAGCCCATTCTACTACTTTGACGAGGTCGACCAAAACCTAGATCCATTCAACGCTGAGCGAATTGCTACACTCTGTAGGATTCGCAGTACTCACGCTCAATTCATCATGGTGACTCTAAGGAAGGTCAGCCTAACACTTGCTGACCATCACATTGGAATAACTCACGCCGGAGATGGATGCAGCCGCCGAATTGCAGACTTCGATAGGGCTGCAGCAATAGAACTTGGAGAAGAATTTGAGGCGGAGCAAGAGGCGCTGAAGGAAGCACAAAGTGCAAAGGAAGGCATGACTGATTTGCCGAGTGCCGAGACTATGCCAAAGGTGCCTGAACCAATGGATCGTCCGTTGAGTCTTGGTGGTCTTGCAGATAGGGCAGGAGTCGAAGTATCCGAGGATGCCGAAGAAGATGACTTAGAATCTAACGAATCAACAATGGCTTCTCTAAAGGAAAGAACCGATGAGTGGAGCGAAGATATCGCAGAGAAGGAAGCGGCAATTCCT
>CEUV01040629.1_pt1 | contig 16786 bp, 15 predicted proteins | sample 356401 | NCBI WGS metagenome assembly CEUV01 (sample SAMEA2622710, study PRJEB7988) | marine metagenome | isolation source: saline water (ENVO:00002010), including
AAAATCGGCAAGGAGAGATGGGAAATGAAAAACACAGATTACGACATCCAGGAGTTGCTCCAACGAGATGTCTATGTCAACGATACGAAAGTAGGAACGATTGTGGGTGAACGTCATCACCCCAACGAGGCACGAGTGAAGTCCATGCGGATTCAAGTGTTGCCCGACGTTGCTGACGAATACATGCGAAAACCTGCGGAACTGGCGCCGCTGCCGAAAGAACTGGTGCACAGCATCCGTGGCGACGGGACCGTGAAGCTGTCGAAATCCATGCGAGAACTGCAGCGCCGTTGGCGAAACACCGTCCGCATCGACGAGAAGCTTTACGCTCCTGACGAGATGTTGGACCGAGCCGTTCTGGACAACCAAGGCGAAGAAATCGGCGTCATCACCGGCCTCTTCCGTGTCAAGCGCACCTACAAGGGCGTCATCGTCACGACCCGCATGCGCATGCAGATGGAATTCGGCGTGGATGAACAAATCCGCATCCCGATCACTGCCCTGGCTCGAACCCGAGAGCGCCTGGACGAAGTCGTCCTCTCTCGTACGTTCGAGAAGGTCATGCAGTTGCCTTCGTACATCACGATCAACAGCATGGAAGAAGAGTGAGTCGGTTCGAACCGGAGCACTGCATCGCGAGCCGTCATGCTTATGACGGGGGGTCAAGTCGGCGAGTTTACCCTTGCGCGGGTGGCTTAGTCGGTTAGAGCACCCGGCTGATAACCGGGAGGTCGCAGGTTCAAGTCCTGCCTCGCGCACCACTCTCCTGGTTGAAGCGGCTCGCAAAGAAGATGAAGGGCCAGCCGTTGGAACAGTCCAAGGGGATGGCATGGTCGTCGTATCTGGCAGCAACGCAGGCATCATGGCCAAGCAACTTGCTGACGCACTCGGCTGGGCCCACCATCCGTTGGAAACACGTCGTTTCCCCGACACGGAAGGCTACATTCGAATTCCGACCGAAACCATCGAAGCCCTCAGGGAGGAACCGGTGGTCTTGGTATCGAACACCTTTCCCGACTCCGGCATCGTTGAGACGCTCTTGATGCTCGACGCCATTCAGGACGTCCGAGGTGGCCGTTTGCAAAATTTGCGAGAAATCGGCCCTCAGACCCTCCCTGATGTCGGAAAAGGCGTCATTTTGGCGATTCCTTATTTTGGCTATTCCCGCCAGGACAAGCGCTTCAAGCCCGGAGAGTCCATTTCGGCCCGAGCCATCGCAGAGATGTTGGGCAGTCGATGCGACGGGATGGTCCTCCTTGACCTCCATGCTCCAGCCGTCCTCAGCGACATGTCCATTCCCGTGGCCTTTACCAGCGCCATGCCTGAACTGGCGCAACATCTCAAAGAAACGGTGGGTCCAGATTTCATTCTCTCACCGGACAAAGGCGCCATTGACCGTGCATCGAGCGTGGCCCAGCAGATTGATTGTGAATTCTCCTACCTCGAGAAAACCCGTATTGACGCCCACACCATCGTTCACCAGGCCAAGGACCTCGATGTGGCTGGAAAGTCCGTGGCCATTGTGGACGACATGATCGCCACGGGTGGCACCATCTGCCGAGCAGCTGAAGCCCTTCGGAGTCAAGGGGCTGTTCAGGTGCACGCTGCGTGCAGTCATGGGCTTTTCACCGGCGGCGCCATCGCACGCCTTCTCCGTTATGTGGACGGTGTGCACGCCACCGGCTCGCTGCCCAACGCCAGGGACGTGATTTCGGGCGGTCCGGCGCTGGCCCGAGGCGTCGAGCAGGTCCTTGGCGAACTCGGTCTTTCTTCGTGAAAACCGGCAGACTGCGTGGATTTCGCAAGGAGCGGGCCGAATTTAGAGGCCCGTGCGGCTTCCGTTGTGTTTATATCCGCGAGGTCGTGCGGAGGGATGCCCCTATCACGAGGAAGGAGTGATTCCAATGAGTGTACACGTGCAATTTGAAACCCCAGAAGACCTAGCCAACAAAATCTACGACATGATCGACCTCAACAAGAACGGTCGTGTCAAGAAAGGAAGCAACGAAGTGACCAAAGCCGCCGAGCGCGGTACGGCCCAGTTCATCATCCTCGCAGAAGATGTGAACCCACCCGAGTTGTTGGCCCACATCCCTCTCATCTGCGCTGAGAAAGACATCCCCTTCGGCTACGTGCCAAGTCAAGAGTTCCTCGCCAAAGCCATCGGCATGCCCAAGGACACCTCCGCAGCCTCCGTCGCTGTGATGGAGATCACCAAAGGCGCCCAAGAGAAATTCCATGAAGTCGTTGAGGAAATCAAGGGCCTCAAGAACTGAACCACGACCACGAGTTGATTGAACATGAGTGAAGAACTTGGTGGATGGCCAGCAGAAGTGGTCGAAATCGTGGGACGAACCGGTATGACCGGTGAAGCTACGCAAGTCAAGGTGCGTGTCAACGATGCCCCCAACCCTCGGGACGTCGGCCGCATCATCAGCCGAAACGTCGTCGGACCCATTCGAGTTGGCGACATTTTGATGCTCAAGGACACGGGCCGTGAAGCCCGCAAGCTGAACGCACGGTGAGAACAATGCCAGAACGACGAATTTGCAACTTCACGGGCGAGGAGATCGAACCCGGTACCGGCATGATGTTTGTCCGCAAGGACGGCAGTGTTCTGTGGTTCAAGAGCAGCAAGGCTCGCAAGAACCAACTCCAACTGAAGCGAAACGCTCGCAAGGTCAAGTGGACCCGCCATTACGTCAAGGGCGGCATCCAGTGAGTGCTTGAACAGCGCACAGCCTTACAGCAACGCCCATAAACGGGTCACTTTTGGGTCGGCATGGTGAACACCATGGAAACGACCTATGTCATGATCAAACCCGACGGCGTGCAGCGAGGACTCATCAGCGAAATCATCGGCCGCTTTGAGCGAAAAGGCCTGAAACTGGTTGGTTTGAAAGCCATGGTACCCACCGAAGAAATCGCTCGATCTCACTACGACGTGCACAAAGAGCGCCCGTTTTTCCCCGGCCTCATCAAATTCGTGACCTCGGGTCCCGTGGTTTGCATGGCGTGGGAGGGCGTGGAAGCCATTACCGTCGCTCGCAAACTCATCGGCGCCACCAACGGCCGTAACGCCGACCCAGGTACCATCCGTGGCGATTACGGCATGGACATGGGCTTCAACATGATTCACGGCTCTGACGCACCTGAAACGGCCGAATTCGAACTGGGCCTCTGGTTCCCTGAGGGCTTGATGTCCTGGGAAAACACCATGGGCGCCTGGGTTTACGAGTGAAGCCTGATAACACCGCAACATCAGTGGTGAAACCATGACCGACGAAGAGGTCGCCAACGCCGAAGAAGGCGACGAAGCACCTCGCGGGCACAACCGGCAACCGATCGTCTCGGTCCTCGGCCACGTTGATCACGGAAAGACCAGTCTGCTCGACATGGTTCGCTCCATCGGAAGCCAGCGCCAAGCGAGCGTGATGGACAGGGAAGCCGGCGGCATCACTCAGCACATCGGGGCCACCGAAGTTCCTGCCGATGTCCTCAACGAAACCTGTGCCGCCATGCTGGGCGGGAAGAACTTCAAGTCACCCGGCTTGTTGTTCATCGACACACCCGGACACCACTCCTTCGCCTCGCTTCGAAATCGAGGCGGCTCCGTGGCTGACATCGCCGTCTTGGTGGTTGACATCATGGAAGGCTTGCAGCCCCAGACCATCGAATCCCTCAACATCCTCAAAGAAACACGGACGCCCTTCGTTATCGCTGGAAACAAAGTCGACCGTTTGCACGGTTGGCGTTGCGAAGCTGGTCGCTCGTTCATCGAATCGTTCGGCGCACAACGCGAAGACGTCCAAGCGCTGTTTGAGGACCGCTACTGGAAGACGGTCGGGCAATTTTCCGAGCACGGGTTCAACCTCGAGCGCTACGATAAAATTCGGGATTTTCGACAAAACGTGGCACTCGTGCCCATGTCGGCCAAGGAAGGCGAAGGGCTCCAAGACCTCTTGGCCGTGACGGTGGGTCTGGCTGAACGTTTCCTCGAAGACCGGCTGACCGATACGCTCGGCGCTGCTCAGGGCACCGTGCTTGAGATGCGCGACGAAGTCGGCATGGGCAAGACGATTGACGTCATCCTCTACCGAGGTGAACTGAGCGTGGGCGACACCGTCATGCTCGCCGGCCAAGACGGGCCCTTCACGACCCACATCAAGGGCCTCAAGCGACCGCAAGGCATGGCTGAAATGCGGGACGCTGGCAAGCGCTGGGTCAATTTTGACACGGTTGAGGCCGCTTCGGGCGTGAAAATTGTGGCGCCAAAACTTGAGGCGACCATCGCCGGAACGACGCTCCATTTGGCCAACACCGACGAAGAAAAAGCGGCAGCCGAGGAAGCCATTCGAGAGGAGTGGCGAGCGATTTTCAACACCATGCCGGTGATGTGCTCATCGTGCAACGAAATTTTTGCTCGCCAAGCGTTCGGTGAGCACACCGCCTCCGGCCCGTGCCGAGGAGCAGAAGAAGACCGCACGGGCGTGGTCATCAAAGCCGACACGGTCGGCGGGCTGGAAGCCCTGGCGTTTGAGTTGCACCAGCGCAACATTCCCGTCCGTCAGGCCACGGTCGGCCCGGTGAACAAGAAGGACATCTTGATGGCGAAATCGGCAGCCGATCCGCTCCAACAGGTGATTCTTGGGTTTTCCACGAAGGCCAACACCAGCGATGTCGCTCAACAACTTGAGGACGACGGTGGCGAGGTCAAATTCATCTCCGGACCCATCATCTATCACATCATGGACGCCTTTGAGGAATGGCAGGAAGCCACCAAAGCTGCCATCGAAGAAGAACAGCGAGAATCCATCGTCTACCCCGGGAAGGTGCTCTACCTCAAAGACCACACCTTCCGCGCCAAAGGACCGGCCATCGTCGGCATGCGCGTGCTGGGCGGTCGTATCCATGTGGGTCAGCGCCTCATGAAGTTGGACGGTACGCCCGTCGGCCAGGTCAAGAGCCTGCGCACCCGTTCCAGTGAGGATGTCAAAGAGGCCATGCAAGGCGAAGAGATCGCCGTGGCCGTCCAAGGGCCCACCGTGGGTCGCCACATCGAGGAGTTGGACGAATTCTATGTCGACGTCCCTGAGCGCCACGTCAAGCGGCTGAAGAAAGCCGACCTTTCGCCCGTTGAAGAAGAGATTCTTGCGGAGATCGTGGCGCTTCACCGAAAAGACAACCATTTCTGGGGCCGTTAGGCGCCCTGCGCAATGATGTTCGGATGAGCATTTTTGATAGAGAAAGCGCGCACATTCATATAAGATATGAGCAGACATTCTTCCTGCGAACGAGGTCTTGTCATGGAAGCAAGTATGCAAGCAGGCGCCGGTGGTGCACGTACCCAAGATTTGATTGCGACCGTTTCGGCCATTTCCAACAGCCTGATGAACGAGGTCAGCAAGGTCATTATCGGTAAGAACGAGAACCTCCGACGGGTGACCGTCGGTATTCTGTCCAACGGCAACATGCTGCTCGAGGACTTCCCTGGTCTTGCAAAGACACTGCTGGCCAACACCTTCGCCCGCGCCCTCGGATGCAAGTTCAAGCGTGTGCAATTCACGCCCGACCTGTTGCCCTCGGACATCATGGGGACCTACATGTACGACCAGAAATCCGGGGAGTTCAAACTCCGTGCCGGTCCGTTGTTCTCCAACATCCTTCTGGCTGACGAAATCAACCGTGCGCCCCCGAAGACCCAGGCGGCTCTGCTGGAAGCCATGGAAGAGAAGCAAGTGACCATTGAGGGTATCACGCACAAACTGCCCGCACCGTTCGTTGTGTTGGCGACGCAGAACCCCATCGAGCAGGAAGGCACCTACCCGCTGCCTGAAGCTCAAATGGACCGATTCCTGATGAAGATGAGCATGGGCTACCCCGACCGTGCTGAAGAGAAGGCCATTCTTGCCCGGCGAAAGTTGCGAGGCCAAGACGAGCACGTGGTGGAACAAGTGACCTCACCGAAGAAGGTGGTTGCCATGCAGAAAGCCCTCGAGACGGTTCATGTCGATCCGGCCATCCTTTCCTACATCATCGAAATCGTTCAGCGCACCCGTGAGGACCACCGTGTCATCAACGGGGCCTCACCCCGTGCCAGCCAAGCCCTGTTCAAGACCGGGCGTGCTGCTGCGGCCGTGGCCGGTCGAAACTACGTCATTCCCGATGACATCAAAGGCATCGCCCTCCAGATCATCTCACACCGCATCAACATGAAGCCCGAAGCAAAGATTCGCGGTATCACGGGCATGCACATCGTTCGGAAGATCCTCTCCGAGGTTCCTGTTCCTGTGATTCAACCGGCCTGATGCGTGGGTGTTTGATGCCTGCATTGAAAGGGGAGGTCCTTCCTGCTGAAGACGCCGGAGGTTGGACACCATGAACCCCTACAAAATGGTCATCGCTGTTGCGAACCAGAAAGGAGGGTGCGCCAAAACCACCACGGCCGTCAACGTGGCCGCCGCCCTGGCCAAGGGGTCACGTCGCCAAGGCTTGCCCCCCGCGAAGGTGCTGCTGATCGATTTGGACCCTCAGGGAAATTGTGCCACCTCGTTCGGTCTTGAAAAGAAGAAGATCAAGAAAACGGTGTACGACTTGCTGACCAACGATTCCGGTGAAGACCTCCCGTTGATGGAGGAGTACCTCATTCCACCCGAAGAAATCACCAAGGCTATGCGAGAAGCTTGGAGCAACCGAAACGGCGGCAAGAAGGTCCCAGACACCATCGATGCCGGCCACCTTTGGATCCTCCCCAGCGACATCCACCTTTCCGGCGCAGAAATTGAACTTAGCCACAAAATCGGCCGTGAAACTCGCTTGCAGGAAGCCTTGCTGCCCATCATGGACGAGTTTGACTACATCATCATCGATACCCCACCCTCACTGGGCCTGCTCTCCATCAACGCCATGTGCGCTGCGAACTGGGTGATGGTGCCCGTACAGGCGGAGTATTATGCCCTTGAGGGCTTCAGCATGCTAATGAATTCGATCAAGATGATTCAGCGCCGCATCAACCGTAACCTGAAGATCTTCGGTATCGTCATGACGATGGTGGACGGGCGCTCCAAATTGAGCACCTATGTGTGCGACCAGGTCAACAAGAAAATGCCAAACAAACTGTTCAACACCACCGTCCGACGGTTGGCCAAGGTCGCTGAAGCGCCTTGGAGTGGTGCACCCACGGTGATCCTCAACAAACCCACCAACTCAGGGGCTGGCGCAGGCAGCCTCGAGTATTGGACGCTCGCCAAGGAAGTGCACCAGCGCGTGCAAGAAGTCCGTCGAGAGTTCGGCGTGGTTGAGGAATCTCGTTTGAGGCGGGAGCGCACCATCCGTTGAGGTTTGGTGACCCGGTTTTCGTGGCAAAACGAGCGTTCTGAACCCACAACCTTTCGCATGGGTTAAGTATGGGCCGAGGCCCAACGCAAGCAGGGATTGACATGACAGGCGAAGGAATGACCTCGGTCAGCGTGAGTTATGAGATTCGACGTCAGTTGAACACACTGCGAACCACGGGTGGCCATCGTAGCGTCAACGAATTGCTGGCTGAGATGATTCGCACGCACAAGATGCTCAAGATGAAGGGAGAAATCGACACCCTTCGAGAACGCATGAAGATGGCCGTGGACGTCGATGTCGAACACCTTGCTGAACGCCTCAACATGGCGCCCTTCCCGGTGTGATGCTCCATGATGTCATGGCGCCCACCTGCCTATCGCTTCGGTGCGAAGGACTTGGTCAAGGCGCTGTGCAGCGATGAAACCGATCAGTCCAAACTGCTGATGGCAGCGGTGCTGGGCAAAGTGGAACTCTTTGCTGATTCCACGGCGTGGAATGGCTTCCTGTGGCTGGTCATGAACACCTGCAAGGTGGAAGGAACACCGCTCTATACCGGCGTTGAACTCGGTGCACTGAAAGCCAGTTTGCCCATCGTTTGGCGTTAATTCTTCCCGTACTTGGCCAACCACTCATGGCCGTACCAACGCCACTGGTCCATCGTCCAACCGTCTGGGAGTCCGCCTTCGGGAAGTGGCGGCGCCTCGGCTGGCATTGCCGGTGTTTCATCGACTGGCTCGGGTGTTGGTTCTGCACCAACCCCGGCGATGGCTTCCATGCTTTCTTCCTCGTAAGTCATGCTATCGGCTTCGGCAGGCGCATCATCGCTCTTGATCGCCATGTCATCAAAGCCGTCATCTTCTGTGAAGTCGAGTTGGACCACGTCGTCGTCCCACGAAGCATCAGCAATGATACCTCCGTCGGCCGACATACCACCACGCCCTTCCAGCGCCTCGAGTGAGGCATTGGTGGATGCGCCAGGTGCTACGCCACCGTATTCTTTGTTGGTGGCCGCCATCTTTCGACGATTCATGATGAACGCCACGCCGAGAATGAGGGCTGTCAAGCCAACAAAGGCCACGAGGCCCACCATGATGACTTGGTTCAGCGTGTCCTCGTCCACCAAGGTTTCACTGTTGCCTCCTGGGTTCTCGTTCTTTGTGGTGTTCCAAGCGTTGTAGCCCAACACCAAGGTGCCTTCCTCAACGTTGCTGAGGTAGGCCTGGTAGGCGGGGTCGTTCCATCCCATGCAGGCTTCTGAGGTGTCGTTTTTGTCGTTGAGGCAGTGGTCCTGTTCAGTTTGGATGAAGCCCTTGGTGTCGTCGTAATCCGAGTTGGACCCAACCCCGTCGCCGTCGCCGTCGAAGTGTTCGTTGGGGTCGATGTCCATCAGGGGCGATTCGGTGCGGTCAACCCAACCATCGCCGTCCTCATCAAGGCAGCCAAAGGACGGAATGGCGACGTAGCCTGTGGTGCTGTTCGCATCTACGCTCACGGCCTTGGTGGAGGTGCCAAATTCCCACGGGCAAGAATCCGGGCTCTGACCGTCACTGGCGTCTCCATAGCCATCTCCGTCCCCGTCCAGCCATTGGGTGGGATTGTTGGGCAGGGCGTCAGCACCGTCGTCCACGGTCCAGTTCTCGTCCGGATTGGAGTACCCGTCAAGGTCGCTGTCCGGGCAGCCGTAGCGATCCAAACTGGAAAAGGCGTTTACAGTCGGGCAACTGTCGGGCTTGAACCCGTCAGGGTTGTCGCCGTAGCCGTCTCGATCGGTGTCGGCCCACTGCGTTGACTCTTCTGGATACACGTCGCCGTCTTGCCCGTTGGTGTTGTCGCCGTAGCCGTCGCCATCGGCGTCGGCCCACTGGTCAGCGTTGTTGGGAAACAGGTCAGGGTTGTCGCCGGCCACGTTGTCGCCGTAGCCGTCGCCATCGGTGTCGACCCATTGCGTCTCATCGTTGGGGAAGGCGTCGGGCTGGTTGCCAGCTGGGTTGTCGCCGTAGCCGTCGCCGTCTTCGTCTTCGGTCTGCGTCGCGTCGTTAGGGAAGGCGTCCCTGAGGTCGTTAACGCCGTCCTGGTCGCTGTCCATGTCAAAGTAGCGGAGGGTGGTCTTGGTGGGGAAGGTGCCAATCGCAAAGAATTGGCCCGTGAATTCTGGAACCACATCGATGATGTCGCCCGATGCGGTGAAGGTCTCGAGGACGGTGAAATTGGTTTGGTCGATGAAGGACACACGACCTTGCTTTGCTCCAACGACGTACATGTCGCCGGCCTCTCCGATGAAGGTGGTCTGTTTTGTGTGGCCGAGGGAAAGGCTGGAAGACGCCCATGTTTCGGTGTTGTAGTGGTACACGGTCCCTCCGGTGGTGCCTGCCAGCATCGTGGTGTTGTCAACTTCACGAAGACTGGAAACGATGCCGTTGGGTTCGGTCAGGGTGGTGGACAGTGTTCCGTCGGTGTTGTGAATGTAGATGTTCTTGTTGTAGGAGGCGATGGCCAAGCGGCCGTCGTGCAAGATTTCAAACGCAGAAATACCTGAAGAAACCGTTGTGCTGCTCACACCGGTGAACCCTGAGGTATCGTACTGGTCGGCACGTCGCTTGCCAGCAAAAAAGGCCAACCAAAGGTCGCCTTCCTGATCGAGCACAGCATCGTCAACGGGATCGGGTGAGGAAATGTTCCAGTAAATCGACTGGGTGCTCATCTGAACGACATAGGCTCCATCATCGTGGGCCACCGAAACCAACTCCTGAGCGTCGTCGACCCGAGCGTTGTTGGCGCTGACGTCCAAGAACACGGTCCACTGCGTTGAGAGCACACCATTGCTGAAGCTGTTCACACTCACGTTTCCTTGATTGTCAACCGTGAGGACGCTACCGTCGTTCAGCGTGGTGAAGAGGACCAAGGGTCGGTCGAGGCTGTCGGTTTCTCCGCCGTCGGTCAACAGCGAGAGGTCGCCAGCAGCAGAACCAACGGCGCATTGAGCGCTTAGCAAGAACACCATGAACATCGCAAGCCATCGGTTCATGAGACAAGCGATGCCCTCGTTAGATATGAACCACGCGCTCACCTGCGTTCACAGGTTCAGGCTCAGTCTTCGCTCTCTTCGTCAGGCTTCAGTTGCTTCACTGGAGTCTTGGTGACGGGTGTGAGCGTTCCTCGCACGGGACGAAGTTTGGCCGTTGGCGGGCGCCCGACGGAGGCGGAGGGGGGTGGTCCTCGCTTCTTCTCGGGCACGAGCATATGTCCGATTGGCGTCAGGGAAGCGGTACGGACTTCTTCCTCTTCCGTGAGTGGTTGGAGGGTCCCTCGGATCGGCTTCAGCAACGCAGTTGGCCGAGTCATCGTCGACGTGGACGCTTCAAGTGCTTCCTCAACAACATCGGCCACCGACTCCTCCAGTGCCTCCTCATCGAAGTCCTCCACGGCGGGTTCAATCGTTTCCTCAACCGTTTCAACCGTCTCTTCGACCATCTCCTCGACCACTTCAGCCGGTGCATGGGCTTCTTCGAGCATGGCTTCGCCGATCTCTTCCATGGCGGCTTCTTCTTGCGGTACAATGGCGGGTGCGGAAATGGGCTGACGAACGGTTCGAACCGGCTCGGGCTGAGCAATTGGCTGACGAACCGTGCGAACGGGTGGCACCTGGCCAGCGAGTGGTCGGGCGCTGGTCATCGGCGCCCGCATGTTGCCGAGGCCGAGCCGCGGCTCGTCCTGGGTCTGCTGCCCCATCAAGCCACGAAGTGGCCGACCTGCGGCAGCTCCGAGCCCGTCCGGGCGAGCGCCGAGGGCGGTGGGGTCCATCGCACCTGCGCCGAAGGCAGCGGGGGCTTGTCCCGAGATGGACTGCATCCACTTCTGTCGCTTCTCTGCACGGGTGTCGGTGGCTTGAAGCGCACTGAACTCCTGCTCACGGGCTCGCAATTCGCCTTCGTCGGCGTCGATTTCACCCTGAATCTGTTGTGATACCGCTTCTCGCATCTTCTCTTCGGCCATCTCCTTGAAGGAATCCATCTTCTCGGCAAGGCCTTTCAAGCGGTCGCGAATTTCTGCCCGCTTGAGTCCGAGTTGTGCTTCAATTTCAGCACGGATTTGTGCTTCACGCTTGCGCACATCGATAAGCGCTTTGTTGCGCATGATCTCTTCGCGCTTGTCGAGTTGGCGCTCCAATTGCGTGGCGACTTCCTCTTCTTTGCGGGTCTTGAAGGCTTGAAGGCGCTCCTCCATTTCGACCTCCAGTTCGAGGGAGGTCTCCTCCTTGAGCAAGTCAAGGTCCGTCTCGTGCGTGAGGCGCTCGTTGCGAAGTTGCGCATCCACTTCGGACATGATGGCCTTGCGGGCTGCGGCTTCCCTGGATTGGAATTCAAGGTCGAGCCGTTCCGTCCAATCCTGCTTGCTGGCGTCGTACTGGGCCTCGAGTTGTTCGCGCAATTCGGCTTCTCGCTCGTAGCGATAGCGGGACAATCGGTTTTGGATCTCTGCTTCTCGGGCGTGACGATAGGAGGCGAATTCGTTCTCTTTTCGATGCTCAAGTTCTGCTTCAATCTCGGTTTGGAGACTTCGGGAGATGTCATCGATGGCCTTGCTGAACGTCAGGTCGTACTTCGCCTTGAGGCGGGCCTTTCGTTCCGCCAAGCGCTCGGATTGTTGTTCGTTGAGTTGGGACTCAATTTGGCCTCGCAGTTCGTCGCGGCGCTTGGCGATGGCCAATTCAACATCTTCACGCATGCGCTCCTCAAGATCGTCGGTTTCACGGCGGAGTTGCTGTTCAATGTCCTGTTGGAGTTGCTGGGCGATGTCCTCTTCAAGGCGGAGACTGCGGCGCTCGTATTCCACTTTGAGTCGGGCTTCACGCTGCTTGAGTCGCTGACGAAGTTGTTGTTCAAGGCGGGTTCGAATGCCGCGACGAAGTTGTTCTTCTCGTTCGGCCAACAGGGCTTCATGCCCTTCTTCAAGTCGGCTGATTTCCATGCCTTCCATCTCGACAAATCGGCGCTCCATTTCCTGCTCAAGGTTGGCCTCAATCTCTCGGAGGCGCTGCTGGAGGGCTTGGTTGTAGTCAAGGCGCAACCGTTCTTTTTGAATGGCCAAGCGGCGATCGTATTCCTCGTGGAGTTGCGTTTCAATGCTGGCTTTCATCTCAGCCTTTCGCTCTTCAAGGCGCTGATGCTGTTCAACACCGTGCTTCTCGTGGAGCGATTGGACTTGCCGGTCAAGTCGGAGGTCAAGTTCGTGTCGAATGCGTGCTTCTTCAGCCGCCAAGGCGTCCTGCTCCATCGTTTCGAGTTCGGCTTCCATCGTGCCACGCAGTTCGTTCTCGAGCGCATCGAGGGTCAACTCGTGTTGGGTGGCGAGGTCCTTGGCGATGTTGGCTTTCATGGCGTTCACACGTTCGGTGATTGCCTGTTGGCGGAGTCGGCGTTCACGGCGCAAATCAGCCCTCAACCGCTCTTCCTGACGGAATCGAGCACGGGTGCCCATCGCTTCGTCAAGGGTCGAGGTGCCGGTGGATGTAAACTGGGAACGCAACGATGCGAGCGTCATGCGTTCCGTTGTATCATGGCCTGCGTGTGCTGCGTCCACAGCCTCACTGTCATGGCTTTCGCTCATCCCCATTGGAATCCCATCCACTTGTTCATGGACTTCTCTTCATAGATAAGGAGCGCGACGGAGCCATGGGCGTAGCACGCGCTTTTTCCACCTCTTCCGGGGTGCGGAGGCCCTCAAAATCGGACCGTGAATTCTTTGTTGCATGCAGGGCAGGAAATTTCCCGCTTTCCTGGCCTGCGCTTCATTCGAAGATTTCGATGACAACCCGGGCATTCAATCTCGACCCGTGGCACGTGCGCCGTGAGCGTGAAGTAGCATTCACAAGATCCGCACTTGAGATCGGCAGGACGATGGTCCACGCCCGCCACGAGCACCTTTGAGCACTCTGGGCAGGACAATTTCTCTTCCTTCCACTTCCTTCGAGTCGCAGGGTGGTCCACGCGGACCCTGGCTTCACACAGTCTGCACTGGAGTTCACCGAGGCCGGAAGGCAGGAGGCCGTTGCATTTCGGACATGAGAGCGGTGGCGGGGCCACCTTGGATTCCACGCTCAACTCCTCGGCCATGGAATCACTTCTTCTTGGAGTAGAGAACGAGTTGCTCGGGGATGAAGTTCCACGGTACGTCGAGGGTCAAGCCGAATTCCTCCGAAAGGCGAACGATGAGTTGCTTGGCGCTGACTTGGTCTCGAGAACCTTCAAGGTCCAAGACGATGACTTCCCGCCCCTCTTCGTCAACCGCCAACGAGGCCAAGGTGGTTCGGGTGGCAGCTGTGGGTTCGGGGGCAGCCGTGCTGGGTGCTGTCGGAGCAGGTGCTGCCGAGGCGTTGAGAAGTTCGGGAAGGTCAACGTGAAGGTTCTTCCGCCACCATCGTGCCCGGCCTTCGTCTCGATGGTTTTCAATGAGGTCGAGGGAGGCCAATTTCTTCAGGTGATGATAGAGGTTGTACCGGTCAACGCCCAATGCCTTCTGCAACTGAACCGTGCTCATCTCTTCGGCTTGTGCCAATTCAACGTAGGCGCCACGTCGTGTCGGGTGGGCCAGAGCGGTGGTGATGGGGTCGCCGCGTACTCTTCCCACTCGCTCACCGTTTGCCAAGAAATGCTTCTATGGTTTGAAGATGTCGCGTGAAAACGAATCAAATCCGCTCAGCTCTTGGCAGGGAAATAGCGGGCTCTGAAGGTGGAAAAGGCAAGTTTGGTGTCGTCAACCATCGTACTGAGTGTTTCCTTGAGGAGTTTGAACGACTGCCCGTTTTGTGCGAGTCGCGCGCCGTTGAGGATGACGATAATGACCGAGAGTTCGTGAATCAGCACACCGACCCAGAGTTGGTCGTACCACTGTTGAATCACGGCAAACACCAAGGTGACGGTGATGAAGACCGAGAAGAACAGGTTTTGCATCAAGGTGCGTTGTGCTTGGCGAGCAAGGTCGATCATCTCGGTCAGCAGCCGAGGGTCATCCCCGGGAATGAGGACGTCAGCCGCCTCGAGGTTCACCGCCTCTCCCGTCCCTATTGCGACGCCAACGTCGGCGACAGCAAGCGCCGCAGCATCGTTGAATCCATCGCCCACCATCATGGTGACATGGGAGCTTGAGCGGGCCTGAACCCACTGGACCTTTTCCTCGGGACTCAAGCCACCGTGGGCTGCACTCTCGGGCAGTCCAACGGAGCGTGCAAATTCCGAAACGGCTTGCTGATGGTCGCCTGAAAGGATTTCAACGTTGATGTTCCGTTCACGCATGGCCGTGATGAGTTCCACCGAACCGTCGCGAGTGTCATCGTGAACGAAGGTCGCCAGCGCAATCCCCGCCCCGTCTTTCACCAGCAGGCTTGCGCCGTGCCCCTCAGCCTTGGCTGCCTCAAACGCCTCGAGCAACCGCTCTTCAACGGTGTAGCCCATGGCTTCAGCCTTGTCCGGTCGGATAAACGCCACGTCTGCCGTACCGTGTTTCCCGGCCACACCGGCATCAATGTCGTTCAGGCCCTTGATGTTGGCCGCCTCGATACCTTCGGCTTGCCCGTGGTCCAAAATACTCAGTGCATAGGGGTGGTTCGACCGGGCCTCAAGCCCCATCATGACTTGCAGGGCTGATTTCATGCGACGGCCTTTTCCGAGAACGATGCTTCCGATTTTCGGTTTGCCCGAGGTCAGGGTTCCCGTCTTGTCAAGCAAGATGTGATTGACGTGTGCCATCCGCTCCAGAGCGTCGCCACCTCGGACAACAGCGCCGCTTTGAGCAGCGTTGGAGAGGGCGGCGGCGTGCGGAACAGGGGTGGCGAGGAGGAGAGCGCACGGACAGGACACGACCCACAGCAGAAGGATGATTTTCCAATCTTCTGGGAAGGCGAAATACCACACGGCAAAGGCACCGAAGAGCACCAGAGGCACCCAAATGGCGGTGAATTTTTCGATGCCGCTGTGAAGACGTGGAGGAACTTCTCGGAAGGTGTGGACCGCATCGATGAGCCCGGACAGGCGCGTGTTGTCGCCCACCGCGAGGACTTCGCAAACAACCGGTCCCTGCGCCAAAATCAGCCCTGCTTCGATGACATCTCCCACGCCCACATCGACCGGAACCGATTCACCGGTAAGCGGAGCTTTGTTGAGCGCTCCTGTGCCCTCGACTATACGACCGTCGGCGGGAATGAGCTCGCCGCTTCGGATTTCGATGTGATCACCGGGGTGAATGAGGTCAATGGGAATGACGTTTTCTTGCTCTTCGTGGGCAGGCGCCAATGCGTGCCCTCCACCCGTGGCGAAGCCGAAGGTTGTCGGGGCGGCACCGATGGAGCCGAGGTTTTCGAGGGAAAAGGTAGGGGCCTTGTTGACCTTGCGGGCGGTTCGCGGCAAGCGGTCAAGGCCGCCCTGCATGGCTTCTCGAGCCTTGAGGAGGGCATCGCCTTCGAGATGAATGGTGAACGCCACAAGAATGGTGACGATGAGGGCTTCTTCCCACATGCCGAGCATGCATGCGCCAATGACAGCAAGGCTGGTAAGGACTTGGAAGCCCATTTGGAAACTTCGGAGGGAACCGTAGGCCTCCTTGAACATCTGAACGCCACCAATGGCCACGCCGGGAGCAGCCAGCACGGGAATAAGCGGTCCGTGATAGCCAAGCAATTCGGCCACCATCACGATGATGAGCACGGGGAGGGCGATGCCACCACCGATGAGTCGCCACTGGTCGGGGCGTACCCGGTTGGACGTGGCTTTGGAGAATTCCGCCGGCCGGCCAAGCACCTCTTCAAGCCCACGGTGTCGTGAATCCAAGAGGGCTTGTTGATTGGTAACCACCAGTTGGACAAGGATGCGATCATCGTCCGATATTTCTACGTCCAACACCCCGGGTTGCCGACGAATAACACGGTCGAGCCGTTGCACGGGAACGCCGTTTCGTTCAGCGATGGCGGAAGCCTTCACGCCGACGAGTTCGTGATGTTCCACATCGGGCGCGTGGCCGAGGGAACGGAGGACGGATGAGATCTCAAACAGCGGACCCAACTCAAGGTCAACGTCCAATTTCACCTCACCAGAGGCGACGGACACGTTGGGGTTGGACACCTGCTTCATTTGGTTCATCGCTCGAGTGGCTTTGCTGGCACAATCGGGACAGTCCATGCCCAGAATCGGCCAGCTGACCGTGTAGGAGCCGCTGGCATCGGTCAACACGGTGGTGTCGACAAGGTCCGCTTCGAGGGTGGGCAGTTCCTCGTCGGCCTGTTTGTTGGATGCCTCGGATGCGTTCGCTGAATCGGCGATGGAGACCACTGGAGTCGTGGCCTGTTCAACAGGTGGGTCGTCCTCGAGGGACAGGAACACCTCTGTCTCATCCGGCGCCGCCATGCTGACCCCCAATCAACGGCTGTTCAAGAAATCATCTCAGTCATCGCCCTGAA
>CEUV01157017.1_pt1 | contig 16762 bp, 12 predicted proteins | sample 356401 | NCBI WGS metagenome assembly CEUV01 (sample SAMEA2622710, study PRJEB7988) | marine metagenome | isolation source: saline water (ENVO:00002010), including
CTAACATTTGTCTCACTCTCCGCGGTATTGTTTGCTGGAATGGGCTTCACTCATTGGGCGCCAGACAGCGAATATGGTTTAATGTCGGAAAAGAGCCTCATCGATGGTATAGTGTACGAAATCAATCATGCATTTGCTAACAGTGACACATTCTTCTTCATCCTGACTTACATTGCAATCGCTATTGGTGCAATATTAGGCCCGGGAATCGCGTTGTCACTGTATGGTGGAGAACTTGCTAGCGGTGAAAAAGTCAAGCCGTGGATGAAACCAATCATTAGGCTAAACGCTTGGGTCTTTGACAGATTCAACTTTGACAATCAATCTGTGGCTAACTCAGGGCTTTCAAAGGCTCTTGAAAACAGGTTATACTTTGACCATTATTACGATATGGCAATGCTAAAACTAGTAGCAGGATTTTCAGATAAATCAGCAGAGACCGACAAAAATGTGGTTGACGGAGTCATTAAGAAAATTGAATCTGGCAGTCAATCAATATCTAAGGTCGTTCGCTCTTTAACCACAGGTTCTGCAAGGGACTACATTTTGATGGTCTCTGTTGGGGCTTTAGCGATTTTCTTCTTGCTTTGGGGGGTGGCCTGATTGACTGATTGGATTTCTATACCGCTTGTTGCTTTCCCGCTGATTGCTAGTATGGTGCTGTTAGCATTTGTGTCCAATGGAAATGATAGGATGAGGCAGCGATTAGTAGGCCCAATTAGAATGGCCTGTCTAATCTTCTCACTCGTCATGCTAACGATAACAACGGGAATGTTTTTCCAATATTTCGGTGATGTTAGCTGGATGAATATAGCGTTTAATGACTACGAATATCGTACTACTTACACATGGATTGAAACACTTGGAATTAACTGGTCTGTAGGCCTTGATGCGCTATCATTCCCAATGGTTTGGCTAACCACTTTCCTATTACCGGTAACAATCATTGCAACTTGGAACGAGAAGAGTGGAGCAACCTATTTCCCACTGCTTTTGATGATGGGTGGAGCACTTATCGGAGTTTTCGTATCCCTTGACTTATTCATGTTCTATGTCTTCTGGGAATTAACTTTGATACCGATGTTCTTCCTAATTCTCAAGTGGGGCGGTAAAGATAGAAAGTATGCGTCGCAGAAATTCTTCATCTATACCTTCACTGCCTCAGTAATTATGTTACTCGGATTGATCACACTTTACTTCTTACAAGACCCATACTCTTTACCATCGGCTGGTACTATGACTGGTAGAAGTTTCTCGATACCGGAACTAATCGACAGTGCGAGAGCTAGCAACGTCGGTGATAGTTGGTACCTAGGCGCGCAGATGCAGAAGATTCTGTTTGTAATGCTGATGATTGGATTCTTGGTCAAGTTGCCCGCAGTACCTTTCCACACTTGGTTGCCCGATGCCCACGTACAGGCTCCTACCGGGGGCTCAATGCTGCTTGCCGGCGTAATGCTGAAAATGGGTGCTTATGGAATGTTTAGGCTACCGATTAGCCTGTTCCCACACGCATTGTATCATTTCCAATTAGCTCTGATGATTATTGGTATGGTCTCGTTAGTTTGGGGAGCAATTGTCTGTCTTGGACAAACCAATCTAAAGAAGATGGTTGCGTATTCATCGGTCTCTCACATGGGTGTAATCTTAATTGGTATTGCTACAATGCAACCAATGGGATGGGCAGCCGCTCTTTTCATGATGTTTGCCCACGGTATCATCAGTCCAATGTTGTTCGCTGTATGTGGTGCGTTCAAGCACCATTACCACAGCATGGAGATAGGAGCTATGCGAGGCATGGCCAAGCATTCACCCTGGCTTGCAACATCCATGATGTTCGCTTGGATGGCTTCGTTGGGATTGCCGCTGCTCGCTGGATTTGTGGCTGAAATAATGATGCTGATTGCCCTATGGCATATGATCTCATTAGACGGCTGGAGCATATGGTGGATGGTTGGGCCCGCACTGGTCTTGGCTTTGACAGCAGCATACTACCTATGGTCTATGCAGAGAACTATTTTCGAAGGTGGAGAAGCAGGTCAGCCACCGGAAAATATGATTGGTAAGCCTATTCCAGATATTTCCGATTCAGAGAAATTTGCTATGCTGATTATGGCTTTCTTTACCATCCTATTCGGTATTATGCCTTGGATTGGATTAGATATGATGGATGATTGGACAAAGCAAATCTTCGAAGGACTGATTGTATTTGTTGGCAAGGGAGGTGCTTGAGATGTCTACAGTTAGCAATGTTGAGCCATTCAAGGACGGCTTTATCGAGGCACTTTGTCCGGAGTTGATTCTATTTGCTGGTCTCATTTTACTGATTATTGTACCTAACTTGGGCAAAGGAACAGTAAGAATTCCCGGCACCCAGAAAAGAGTAATGTGGTTGCTTGGGGGAGACCGTTTCAAACTTACCAGTAACCCAAGGCTACCAGCATGGATAGCAACAGTCACATTAGGTGCGGCCTTCGTCCAAACTATACTCTCTTTCCAAGATGGTGTTGACCGAACAGCAATAGTTACTGCAAGTGGAAAACAACTGATGTTAGTTAACGGCTTCAGTCGTGTCTTTGAGTTAATCTTCTTCGGTGCGTTAACGTTGGCTGCTTTCGCATCAATGAATCGTTTAGAAGTTAGAGGCGTTGGGCCGAAACTCTCCACAGATGATTTGTATAACAATCGACGACAAGCAGATTTCTATATCTTGATGCTAACTTGTGGCCTTGGAATGTCGGTTGTGGCATTAGCACAGGATTTGTTTGTCTTATTCATCGGATTGGAACTTGCCTCGTTCTCAACTTATGTCTTGGTTGCTTTCTACAAGGAAACTGAGGCTGGTACAGAGGCAGGAATGAAATATTTCATTGTCGGTTCAGTAGCCTCCGGTGTTGGTTTGTATGGCCTATCTATGCTTTATCTGTGGGCAGGCTCTCTGCAATTTGATGCTCTAGCAAGTCAATTTATTATCAACGGAACAGATCCTCTCCCATTAATCGCAATGGGCTTTGTAATAGTTGGATTTGGTTTCAAGGTTAGCGCAGCGCCATTCCACTTTGCTGCGCCAGATGCATATGCTGGAGCCAGCAGCCCAATCGCTGGAATTCTTGCTACAGCAAGTAAGGCAATGGGAATCATTGGTCTGCTCAGAATGCTCCTAATTGTCGCCGCTCCAGAAGCAAGTGAGGATGGAACAGTCTGGTTAACTCTACTCGGAGTATTAGCATTAGTCACAATGACTTGGGGTAATATAGCAGCGCTTGGCAGTACTAACCCGAAGCGTATGTTAGCCTATTCTTCGGTTGCACATGCCGGTTATATGCTTGCAGCAATAACGGCAATTGGTGCATGGAATTGGGATGACTCACTGGCAGGAGATGGCGGAGAATCAGCAGTTGCTGTACTTACTGCTCTCATATTCCATTTAGTGGTATTAGTTGCCTTCAAACTGGGCGCCTTCTTGGTATTATCAATCCTAGAATCAGATGGTGATGCTTCACGTCTCTCCTCACTGGGAGGCCTAGCAAAGAGAGAACCATTTTTGGCCGTTGCTATGTTTATCTTTATGATTTCATTAGCAGGCGTCCCACCACTTGCCGGCTTCGTATCCAAACTGCTGGTCATAATGGGAATTGTTAAGGTTGCAGTCGGACAGATGGGCGCTGAAATTATGGCTGGTGGCGACTTTGGATTAGGCGATGTTCACTGGGTTTGGTGGCTCGCTTTTGCTATGGTCATCAACTCAGCAATCTCCATGTATTACTACCTAAGAATCGGCATCGTGATGTTCTTTGATGAAGCTGAAGAAGGACGAACAGGCCCACTACCCCGAGGCTGGCAAGTTAGATTTGCTGTACTTGCATGTTTGATGGCGACACTATTCATGGGAGTAGCAAGTGACAAGTTGTTGGAGATTTGTGAAGTTGCTGCTCAAAGTTTGAATTATGGCTGGAATTAACGCCTTTCTATGTGGTCAATTCAATAAGGGATGGCATTTAGCCAGCAATAGTGAGCCTCAATGGGTAGAAGACACGAGGAAAAAGTCGACGTGGAAGAACTAGCGCGTCTGGAAAATCCAGAAGACGGTTCATCCGGTAAGATTCGTGTCAAAATGCCCAACCGCAGAATAAACGAGATGTTTGCATTAGCAGATCAAATACTTGGCGGCAGAAGGGTCTCAGTTCTGTGTGAAGATGGTGAGACAAGACTTGCTAGAATACCTGGTAAAATGCGTCGTCGCCAGTGGGTTAGAGAGGGCGATTTAATCATCGTTTGGCCGTGGGATTTTCAAGACTCTAAAGCTGATGTTAAGCATCGATACACCAAGACTCAAGCGATGTACCTTTCAAGAAAAGGTGTTCTACCTGATGATGTAGATGTCTTTGGCATGAATGTAACTCATGATGATGATGATGAGCACGATGACATCTTTGGAATTGTCGAAGAAGAAACCGATGAAGTCGATGACATGTTTGGAAGTGCGGACGAGGACGATGATGACGAAGTCGATGACATGTTTGCATCAGATGACGACGACGGCGAAGAATCGACAGATGAAGCGGCTGAAGAAGCGGAGGAGCAAGTCGAAGAGGAATTTGTTCCCGTCGAAGAATACCCTGATTCGGATGAAGACAGTGCTGACGATGATGATGATGATGTTGACATTGATTCCTTATTTGGCTGATGCGAGGTCCGAGGTGGTCGATTGAAAGACCTTAGAGATGACTGGGACGAACTTGCTATCAACAAGAATCGCAATCGTCGAAAGAAGTCTAAGCGCGGGAAAAACAAACAACTCGGGCAGGATGAGATTGATGCTCGTGATTTTGTCGGTTCGCTGGAGAGTTCATCAGGAAAATACGAATGGATGAAAGAAAAGCGTTACAAATCGATTTTCCGCGATATCGAGAATAAAATTCAGGGTGCGATGGGCAAGGGGCCTTTTGAATGGGTTGACCGGCGCGTCTTTGACCAAGTCTTTGATCGTCTAACCCTAATGTCATTGTACAAATTAATGAAAAACGAGGTCATTGATACGGTTGACTTTCCAGTAGCGAGAGGTAAGGAGGCACACGTATTTCATGGTACAGACCCACAAGGCAAATCTGTCGCTATCAAGATATTTCACACCTCAAACGCAGTGTTCAAAAATCTCATGCAATATATCGAGGGCGACCAAAGATTTGGTGGCCTACGCCGTCGCCATCGTGATTTAGTAGATATTTGGGTCAGAAAGGAGCAGCGCAACCTCGCCCGCTTATCACGCTGGGGATTGACTGTCCCTAAACCACTTGGACTGAACAAAAATGTCTTGGTAATGGAATATCTTGGTAATGCAACCTCGCCATATCCTAAGTTACGAGAGGTTGTCGTAGAAAATCCTCAGGAAGTATTCGATGAGTTGCTAGAATTCCTCGCCGTTGCATGGCAAAAAGCTAATCTTGTGCACGGTGACTTTTCGCCATTTAACATTCTGTGGTGTGAAGCAGGACCGGTTGTTATTGACGTTGGTCAAGCAGTGATTCAGTCACATCCGAAAGCTCAGGAATTCTTAATTCGCGACGTTACTAGATTGGTCGAATGGGGCAACAAAAACGGCATCGAAATCGCTTTGGCCGAGGCCATGTATGAAGTTTTGAATATGGATTTAAGTCATGTAAAAGAACAGGACTGAATCACTCTTCTTCCCAAACGATATTTTCGTCTTCTGACAATTCCATCATTTCCGCGACCGCTTCTTCATCCTCAGGGTCTACTTGACTGGCGCGCATTCTTCTTGACCGCCGATCGCTAACCTCTGATAGCCCAGGGACGAGATTTTCGAAGCCACCTGAGGCAGGGTTTTCTGACTTTAGTTCGATAGTTTCCAGCGAACGGTTGGAAAGTTTTGCTCTTCGACGGTCCTTTTCCAGAAAGCCCAGAACTGAACCATGCTCAGAGCCACCAGCCAGCATTTCAATTGCCTGGCGGGCCGCAAATAGTCCCTCTTCCTCACCGATTATCACTACGGTTGATTTGTAAATTGTAATCTCTGTATCGGTGAGATTTTCAATCAACTTACGCACCTTGCCTTGACTACCGATAATTCTTGAGCGTATCTGTCGTTGGCGATTTGAGCGTTTGCCAACAAAATCCCTTAAGTCTACCATTTCGAAAAAGTGGCGGTCATCAAACAATCTTATGGCTGCTTTTGGTGCCATCCCTCGACCTATAGCCTTGATGACATCAGGCAACTTCATTGCTTTTACAGGGTCGTAACTTCCAGCGTCACCCCAATGAACTTCGACATCGCCGGTTTCTGAGTTGATGAACAAATCCTCGCATCCCGACGCTTCACGAATCGACTTAGCAGTTGCACCTTTTGAACCAATCAAGACAGCAATTCTGTCTTTGGGAACCCGAGGAAGGCCTTGTCGCATGGAGGTGCGGGCGGCTTCTTTCTTTTCAATCTCTTGTATTCCTTTGAATGAGAGTTATGACGAATCCACAGAACAAAATGGCTGTTAAAGAAGGCATAAATGATGGCGCATTGATTATGCTACTAACTGAAGCACCCGTGACAACCATGAAGTTGTCATTGTTGCCTTCATTATATTCGTCCAGCACGTTATTTGGGTCAATAACTAAGCGAAGGTCGAATTGACCCTCATTTGGTACCGTATAATTCCAAGTTAGTAATTCTGTTTTATCGGTCAAAACCCCTGCATCAAGGGTTCTTGATTCAATTATTGTCCAGGCAACATTTGCCGAACGGTCGGCAGGAGCTGCTTCAAGTCTAACAGTGATACTACCACCATAGTTTTCGTTTACTTCAAGTAAGCCTGTTACGGTGACATTTCCGGTACTATCTCCAGGTTTAACCACTATCCTGTCGACATTAGTCTCAGTCAAATTCCATTGGAAGTCTATACTTGGCAAGACTTGGTAAAATACCGGACTGGTGGTTATGCTATTACCTGCTATGTCGGTCACTGTGGCTCTTAGCATCAAGTATTGTCGGGATTTAGTTGCCCAGCTTGATTGTGCAACTACACTATCGAGTCCAGTTCCCATGGAGGGTTGCCAGGTGCCTGATATATCGGGTGTTTGGCCAAAGCCATTGGAATCAAAACCGTATTCAATAAATGAATTAGATAAGTCAATTCCAGAACTATCATCTGTAGCAACTAATTCAACACTAGCAACACCAATCAGTGCTGTTGTCAGGTCATCGACAATCCAATCACCTTCAATTGGAGATTCAGTATCTACCTGTATCGTAAGTTGAGTAATTTGACCAGTATTGCCGACATTATCGGTTGCTCTTAGCGAGATTGTATGGATTCCGTCAGCCAAGTTCAACTGGTATGAATCAGATGTAGTTTGGCTCCACGCTGTGCCATCGAGGCTAATTTCGGTATATGCTACACCGCTACCAAGACCGTCATCAACAGAATTGATTAATCCAGTTAGTGTTACAGACGATGTAGTAACCCATCCAGAGTTGGAGCCTGTGGCGATATTGCCAATACTTGGGCCAGATCTATCAATTCCGATGAACATAGTTTCAACGGCGGACAAACCCGAGCCATCATAGACAGTTAGGCGAGGGTTCCACGTTCCTTCAGCAAAGCTTCCTGATGACCAATCCCAACCGTAATTTATACTCGTTGGGCCATCGCTAGATGGGCTTCCAGGACCGGGAACATTGGTTAGCGTCGCCCGTAGTAAATCATCATCTACTGCATCCCATGTGAATTCTAAGACTCCGTCAGCAGCAATAGAAAACCATGCTCTGTCTGCAGCGCTTGCTCCGCTCCCATACTCGATATTTGCGACCTCAAAGGTAGTTATGACTGGCACTTGATTATCGATGGTAAATGAAGGTGATATTTCGACTACATCTTCACTTACAGTCGCATCATAAGCAGTTGCGCGCAGTTCGTAGGTGCCGTTACTAAATGTCGTGGTGTCAAGATAAGTTACCCACGGAGAGTCAGTAAGAGTAGCAATATTGGTCCATGATGTACCATCATCAGAGATTTCTACATCCAGCGAGGAAATAGTACCTGTGCCGGAAAAACTGAATGATAACGTGTAAACTCCGGTCACACTCTGTCCATTACTTGGGCCGTTTGAATAGGTTATAGTAACATCAGAATTAGACATAGAAATAGATTCTTCATCAATCAGGGATATGTGGTCGATATCAGTATTGCCAACGCTTGCGAATGCTAGCAGTAAGCACATCAAAACTGCCACACTAACTGCTCGCATGTATAGTTCACACGGGCCGTAAGCCTTGAATGCTACCCTAAATTATTGGTAATTGTCGTGATTGAGTCTGGAATCAGCGTGGCCGAATAGATTTGAGGCATAATATATTGATATTTCATCAAGAAAAGAGATGGGTTCAAGTGCTTCTTCATTTGTCCATATTACTGATGGCACGCAACAAGGCGCTATTCTTGGCAGCGATTATGGCGACTATGCTGGCTTTACCAGTGAGTGTATCTGCATATAATAGCGGTGGAATCGAAGCATCAGAGAGTCAAGTGGCTATGATGCCATCAACCGGACTAAACGTCGGTGATTCTGTTACTTTCTATCTCACTTTGACAAATACTCAACAAAGCGAAGCTTTGAATGTGGGCTATACTTTTTACAAAAATCAGTATAGTACAGAGAACAAATTCGTCGAGAATGTAATCGATATTCAAGGCGATTCATCAGTAACAGTTGACGCCACTTGGGATGGTTTGCAAGAAAGTGACGACAAGGTTTGGATAGCGTTTGAATTTCCTCGTGGCAGCGGTAATGAGGAATCATTCTTCATTGATTTCTCCGTTATGGGGTTGCCAAATTTGCGGGTAACTCAAACGATATTAACACCGTCAACGTCAATCCACGCTGGCGACACGGTACAGATTTCAAATCTAGTCAAGAATACGGGAACAGAATCGGCTATTGCTTCCCAATTAGAGATTAACTTCCCGGGTAATATCGCAAATCAATACTTAGCAACAAAGTCACTAAATGCTAGCGAGGAAACTTGGGTTAATACAACTTTTACAGCCCCTCAAACTGGTTCATACAACATCTACGTGACTCCGGATTTTAATGACGATGTTCTGGAAGCGTCGGAACAAGGCAAATCAGTTAATGTCAATCTATTGGTTGAGCCGCGTATGGATTTGTATCACATTGGTGACTTGTCTGTGTCACCCAGTTCCGGTTCGTCAGACGGCCCATGGGTGGTAGAGGGGACTATTGGACAAATCGGAGAGACTGGCAGTACCTCAGTAACAATGTGGTTGGAAGTTCCACATAATGGTGGCATGCTTGCTACCCAACCATTTACAGTCACAATACCAGGCTCCTCCCTCGACCAACAAGCATGGAGCACTTCATTTGATGACGATTTAGTAGCATCTTTGGATCCCGGAAGTTATGTGATTACTGCGGTCATTGATCCATTTTCTGACGGAGCGTTTACTCAAGAGGACACCAGCAACGATAGACTCAGCTCAACTTTCATTATTCTTGAAACTCCAGATGTCCTAGTCGATTCTATTGCCCTGCCCTCGTCCTCAGTAGTGCAAGCAGGTGAAAAGGTGACTTGGGGTGTCTCAGTGACTAATTTGGGCGGCGAAGAAGTAACAGGAAACTTGGAATATACCTTTGAGGGGGTAGTTGCTACTTCGAGTATAATTGCCCTTGACGCTGGGGAATCATATTACTGGACTGCCGAATTAAACACGGCTGCAGGGTCTCACACCGCTGAATTTTCCGCAGAATGGATTCCATCCGTCGGATCAACAGATAGAGATTTGACGAATAATATGGCGACTAACAGTATCACAGTAGAATCCGGCTTAGTACTGAATTGGGCTGGTTCAAGTCTTCGTATTCTCGATGCTGAAAGAAACGCAGTTTCATTGCCATTGGATGAAGGAGAAGAATACATCTTCGCAATAAATTTGACCAGCCAAGAGCTTGGTGAACTAACCATTGATTGTTTTGATTCAACAATTAATTCCTTGATTGTCACAATCCCAGTAAATGTGTCGACAATCGGTCAAAAAGTCTCCATTGAGTGCCAATTCACTGCTTCAGCGCCATCAACAACGATTCAAATGGTACCATCAGATCCCTCAGTAACCAACACTTACACACGAAAGTTAAGCACGGTTTCCACCGTAACAGATAATGCTGAAGGAGAACAATCAGGAATGGGCACAGCTGCCTTGATTGGACTTGCAGCAGCAATTTTAGTAGCAATTTTTGGTGCAGCAATATGGTTAACGCGTGAAACTGAGGAAGAGGTCGAAAGAGATATTTTCGATTATTGTCCAGCATGTGATGGCGAATTAGAAGGTGATGAAAATCGCTGTCCGCACTGCGGCTTCAACCTCGCCAAGGCGCGAAAGCAGTTCCACGCTTGCCATGAATGTGGTGAGTCGGTTCCAGACCTAATGGATAATTGTCCATATTGTGGTGCTGAACAAGATGTTGCATCATTCTTTGAACGACGCGAAAAGCGCGTTAGCAAGGTTGTGAAACCAATAGAGATAGCACTACCAGAGGAAGATGAGGATGCTATCGTGCTTGGAAGTAGAAACTTTGCAGAAACGGTAAAAGAATTTGGATACGATGAGGCACAGTTAGAGGATGACTGGGATGAAAACATAGCATCTGCTGAGGCCGAAATCGCTGAGATTGAGCAGATGTATGAAGAGGAATACGACACTGAAGGTTTGACACCGGAAGAGATCGAAGAACTGGAATCTCAAGTAACAACCAAACTCAAGACTCTCAAAGAATTGAGCGACGGCAGTCAAGACCTCGATGAAATGTTAGCCGCTAAAGGGGAACTCAAGGCACACAAGGATGATGATTCTGAATTATCGGCTAGTGATGCAGAGATTAGAGGTCGTTTGTATGAAATAACCGGTGAGGAAGGAGTCATGCCGGGTGATGAGGTTCACATTGGCATGGGCCTATCCGATTCATCTATTGCTGGTAATGAAATCGAAGATGTAAGTTCTGATTTCACTGTCGAGGATGATAATGAACCCCTTGCCAAGATAGAAGAGGAAGATGAACTTCAACCAGCTAGGCAAAAACCCAAGCGACGTCAATCAACCAAGAAGACTGCTGAGTGCGGTGCATGTGGTGCAGAGATACCAGTCATGGCAAAACAGTGTCCAGTTTGTGGCGCAGAATTTGAGTGATGTCCGTCGGCTTTCATAGGGTTCGTCATCGCTATTGCTCGGCCACCATGTGCGTCATTCGGACAGGCTGCGATTGATTCTTCCATTTCAAACACTCGCTCTAACTATCACTTAATTGATAACCAAGTTAACTATCGCATGGCTATGGGGAGAAATGGTCTAGCGGTGTTTCTTCTTTTGACTCTAATGATGTCCAGTCTCTCAGGTTGCATGGGTTTACTACAGGCAAGAGAAACCATTGAGGGTCTGCGTGACGATGTTGAGATGATTCAATATCCCGATAAAGTTGACATGGCACACACATTCACCACTATCACTGTTCAACCGTATTCCAATCAAACCACATTTCCGGTAGATGAATCTGTTGAACGAATTGAAATTTACTTCAAGGTAGTGATGAGTGGTTCAGACCAAGTTTCCTGTATTGATGAGGTGTTAACAAATGAGTTACGCTATGTCAGGGCAGAGGTAACAACACCATCCGGAGTTTCATTTTGGTTGCAAAATGTATGTGAAGATGTAAATCCCGCAGTCGAAACATTTGAGCCAAACCCCGAATTTGAGGTCGGAGATTGGAACTTAGATGTTGAAGCAAGAGGTTGGGGAGAGAGCACACTAGGCTTACTACAAGACAATTTCATAATTGTAATCACAGTTCACCGCGTTTGTCAACAATTCCCAATCGAACCACCATGTGATGAATAATCATGCTAATGATTCGTTACATGCGTATTTCCTTGAGCAATTTTGACACTTTCCAACGCGGTTGTGATTTCTCTTAGCACCGCCTTCAACCATCAAGCGTTGGATTTCTTGGACTTCTTGAAACAGTTCTTGTTTCGCTTCATTGTCCCACATTATTTGATGGATATCTTCATTACCGTAGCGTAAGATGCCGTAAGGAGTTTTGCGTTTGGTATTCTTCTCGACAAGATGTATGTACGCCAACAACTGACGACGATGAGACGTATGTGGTCGCTTGGGGATACGTCCAGTCTTCTGTTCTATCGGAATGAATTCGCCATCGATGATGACTATTTGATCGGGTCTACCACGAATACCGGTTGCGTTATCGATTAGAAGACTGGAAGATTCCTCGTCATCCGAGTATGCAACTTCAGAGCCTGCCTCGAGTCCCACGTCCTTTCTTGCCAGTTCTGATTCATTTTCGTAAATCAATGCTCTTTGTAACTGCCAAGATGCAGCAAGGGTCCACACCATCGCTAGCATGACCAATATGAAGCCTGCTTGCTGTCTATTTTCTGCACCATTTAACGCAATAGAGTGGATGCCAAGTAACATTGCCCCAAATAGTAAGCCAATCTCTAATTTTCCCGCTTCGAACCAGCCGCCTTCAAATCCTTCCGGTTCCCATTCTGGTTCCATAATTTTGGTTTCTTCGATAAACTTGGTTTTTTCATCTTTGAGGTTTCCGGCAAAACCAAACCATCTTCGCCAAGGTAGGTAGATAGCAGTAATTCCGGCAGATAATACGGTTAGACTCCACATAGCAAGATATTTTGCCATGTCTTGTGGGTACAATAAGACGTCATCAATCATTAAAATCGCAACAGAGTCAATAATTATTGCAATGATGACTGTAAACCACCAAGTCCAGATTATCATTTGACGTCGAAACAGGGTTTGTTTTGATTTGAATTCACTTACTCTTTCATGAATTTGAGCATGTTTGGCCTTACCCATTTTCACCGCCTCGCCCAATCCCGAATTACCCTTTTTTGCTAATTCCCAAGACATCGGGCAGTAAGAATGACGTTCTATGTCGCTGGCACTTACTCGAATGATTGTGTCATTTGAGTCTCGCCAAAAACCATCTTTGCTTTTCTTCGCCGATAACAGGTCAAAACTTGGAGGATTCTTGTTCACTATCTGCTCCCCCATAGCCTATCTTATCGGTCTTGAAACTTGTAATCTTCGGCAACATGATTGAAAAAATCAACCGATTTTGCATATTCCTAAATTATGTTATGTTGCGAAGCGGTTTAATATGGGGGTCAAGTGGGGCGAATGCTGAGGTCATTTTATGTCTGAAGAAGCAAGCCTACTTTTACCGTTTGAAACCTATGAAGAGAATGCTGTCAATATTGGTACTCAACAAAAGAGTGCTGATATGGCTAGATTCATTGACACTGTGAGAGATGACGGACTTTACCTACTTGATGTAAATATGACTGATTCAAGAATACGAAGCACAGCTGCATTCTTGAACAAGTATGACGCACCAAGAATAATGGTCGTATCCGCAAGACAGTACGGACAGAGACCAGCGAGACTATTTGCTGAAGCAATCGGTGCAAACGCTGCCGTAGGTCGATTTATTCCAGGTTCCTTGACCAATCCAGCACTACGTTCCTACGTCGAACCGGACGTTCTATTCGTAACAGACCCCGCAGCAGATCAGCAAGCATTGAAAGAAGCGGTCAACTCTGGATTACCAGTAGTTGGTATAGTCGATGCTAACAACAACCTGAGAAATGTCGACATTGCATTACCAGCCAACAACAAGGGACGCAGGTCACTTGCACTAATTTACTGGCTTCTAGCAAGAGAGGTTCTCAAGGTGCGTGGTGAGACCACCGATGAAGATTGGGCTGCATCACAAGATGTTGAAGAATGGCAATCTACATTCTGATATTACTACCAATATCCGAGATTGGCACTTGCTTCAGCAATGTACAATATTCCACTTGTGACTATTGCTAACAATATACCAACCCTTATTTTTGATTGTTGCCACTTTGTCAACCATCGCTTGCCCAAATTAACTCCGAGCAGCGCAGCGCTAACCAAGCACAAAATCAAGATATATTCGTCGAGAATGCCATTTCCTTCAAAGAACAAATAAATTGGGATACGAGTCAAGTCCACTGCGAGTGCCAAGATACTTGCTGTTGCAGCATAAGCTAGTTTATCTGGCAACCTTTTCTGTAAAAACATCGCACGTAGAGCGCCTTGGTGTCCGGTTAGACCACCAAAGAAACCCGAACCAAATCCGCCAATTCTGTCCTCTGAATCTGGAAGCCTGATTTTAGTCCATTTTTCGGTAACTGAAAGAATTGGAAGAATAATCAAAGCCACTCCAACTACCAATAATAACGGGTCAGATGGAATGTATGAATGTAACATTGCACCTATTATTGCACCAAGGATAAGTGCCCATCCGTAGCGTTTTACCGCGTTGAAATCAACATTATCACGTAAGAGCTTGAGTTTGTATGCATTGTGCGCACCGTGAATAATCGCAACCACCGCAATAGCCTCATGTGGGGGCAACCACAACAGCACAATAGGAGTCAACATTGTTGCTAATCCAAAGCCTGCCGGAACAGTCAATGCTGCAGCAACTAGCGTGGCAATCATGCTCAGCAGTAATAGATGAAGTTCCACAAATAATGCAAATATTCAATGACATAAGTAACAGTCTATATAGAAACACAGTTGCTAATTAGATGAATTCTGTCGGGCAAAACCCTAAGAGCAACATGGCAATAAAACACACAAGGAGGATATATTTTTGCTGATGGACTTAGCGACTATACTGGTAATAGTCAACGCATTATTGGTGACGTTGATGGTATCTGAAGGGTTGTTCAATCAATATGTCCGTAAGCATGAGTCACCTTGGAAAGAAATGATCTACAATCTTAACTCTGGTCACTTACTAATGTGGGTTTGCCGGGGCATCGAAATTGTTGGGTATTACTATATCCTCACATATTCACCATATCGTTTATTTGATGGTTTACCAATTTGGCAAACGTTCATTATTGCCTTTATTGCGTGGGACTTTGGATTTTATTGGTTCCATCGAGCCCATCATAAATTCAGTGCGTTGTGGGTGTTACACAATGTACACCATCAAGGTGAAAATTACAATCTGTCACTAGGGATTCGGAATGCTTGGTTTTCCTCGCTTACTGCCTTACCATTCTACGCATTACTAGCAGTGGCTGGCTTACCAGTCGAGATGTTCATCACAGTTGCCAGCATTCACATTGTAATACAATTCTATAATCACAATAGTATAGTCAATAAGTCCGGAATTCTAGAAATTTTCATGATAACTCCATCACATCACAGAGTTCATCACGGCACTCAAGATATTTATGTTGACAAGAATTTTGGCGGAACTTTCGTTATATGGGACAAGTTGTTTGGTACATTCCAAGTCGAATTAGACGAATTGCCAGTGAAGTACGGCTCCCACGATAAAGTCGAAACCTCAAATGTATTCTGGGGTAATATGATACCAATTTTGCGTTGGTTAGGGTTCAAAGTTGAGAATCCAGTTGTTGGCAACTATCGTATTCCTACCTATCAAATTGTTATCAACGGCATTCTTGTTTTCGGACTTTATGTTCAGTACCTCATCTATGAAATCGGTGGAAACTTCTCAGATATGGCGATAATCTTTGCAATCGGTTTTGCGGGAACCTTAGGGCTTGGGTTCATTAGCGATCAAAAATTACTCGGATATCGGCTGAATTTATTGACATCAGTCATATTGTCGTCAATCTATTTCTTGTTCTTCAGGATTAATGATATTTATCTTGAAGTAAATCTCATGCTTATCATCCTATCTAACTTAGTAATGTATCTAACGTTTGAAGATATTAGCTTCGATATCACCTCAGAGTTTCCTGAGCCTTTAGATACCGTCATTTAGCCATCTGTGGAGGGATAAGTTTGGTCGAGGCACACAGTAAAATAATCTCCTTTGCTAGTTACATCCCCGAAAATTATGTCCCTATCGATGATTTTGCCGCACCAGCAGATATGCCCAGCAAGTTAGACTTGAATCGAATCACTGGACTTGAAGGTCATCGTCGTAGTAAAGAGAATGAAGGGACATTAGAATTAGCACTACAGGCCGCCACAAAATGTATCGAAAGAAGCAAGGTGGATGTAGCAGATATAGATTTAGTCATCAATTGTGCAGTTGGTAGTCTGTGCAGTGAATTACGCTCAAAATTATCACCAAGTCTAGCCAACTTAATCGCTGAAAAACTTGGTATCAAAGGTGCGGAATGCTTTGACGTATCAAACGCATGTTCAGGTATGGTTACTTCGCTGATGATAGCCGATTCTATGATTAAGACAGGTCAAATCAATTATGCTTTGATTGTTGCTGGTGAACACATTACTGCCCTTGTTGACGAAGCGAGGACGAATAATCTGTGGTTCAAAAGTAAAGCGTTGGCATCGCTAACCCTTGGTGATGGTTCAGGGGCATATCTAATCGGCAAGTCAGAATTGCCTAATCAGTTAGTCTTTAGCGAACCGTTTACCTTAGCGCGTTTCAATAAATTGTGCGTTGGTGAAGCATCAAAAAATCGGCCTGGACCGATGATGAGAACTAAAGCGGCACAATTACAGCAAGGCGTCATGGGTAATCTCGGTGAATTTTTCATTAGGTCGATGAAATACATGGACCTTGATTGGGAAGGTATAGACCATGTTTACTCACACCCAACCTCGCCAAGAGCAGTGAAAAAGGGCGCTGGCATCGCAGAAAACACTGTGGG
>CEUV01020895.1_pt1 | contig 16628 bp, 10 predicted proteins | sample 356401 | NCBI WGS metagenome assembly CEUV01 (sample SAMEA2622710, study PRJEB7988) | marine metagenome | isolation source: saline water (ENVO:00002010), including
ACGCGCTCAAGCGCCAAGGCCGCACCTTGTACGGTTTCGGCGGCTAATCGCGCTCTCGCGCGTACGCCGACGCTCGCGTGTACCATACATAAACTTAGCATCTAGAAACAGTTTAATTAGCCATCAGAAAACACTTTGGTGATTCACGTCGTGTACGTCTCTCCCTTGATCCGCGTTCTCGTCGTCAGGCGCCGTGCACGTACACTATTGTCTTTAGTCACAACAAGGTTTGTCTACTACATAAAATCTGCGAGTGCTACTATTGGGTCAGAGGTCTAAGCAGCGGTGCCCTCGAGTGTCGTCCTCGCGACGCCGTCGAAAGCGTGTTGCATCTCGTGCCACTTCTGTGCCATTTCGTGCACGTGAGGCCCGTTGAAGATGCACATCACTGTGCAGTCTTCGCTGTACTCGAGTTGCGTGAGCAGCTTCGGCGTGATGACAAAGCACTGCGGCGTGCCCGGCGCGCTCGCCGCGTCGACCATGCGCTTGAACACCTTTCGCTCATTTCTCGCGTCCATGCCTTGATTGATTTCGTCCACGACGCGGAACGGCGCTGAAGTGAATGCCTGCAGCGCGATCATGTACAGCATCGTCGTGACGGAACGCTCGCCTCCGGATTGACGATGCGCATCGAGCAGGTGCATGTCTTCATTGGCTCGAAATTTGACGCGAATTTCGAGAGAGTACTGTTTGAAGTCATCGCCAAATCCATTGTGATCCCTAGAGCCATCGCCAGATAAGTTAACCTGCCCGGCACAACCGATGCGCGCGAAGTTCTCTTGAAACTGTTCGCTAATCTTTTGAACAATCTCTTGCAGTTGGGGGAGCCACTGTTCCTTCTTCATAGTGATGGCTTGTTGTTTCACCGCGAGCTCAGACTTTTCAGTTTCAAGAGTGCGTGTGAGAGCGGTCATCTCCGCTCGTCGCTTATTGAACTCATCCAAAACAGCCGGATTGTGACACAAAATGGCATCCGCTTGACCCCGCAGAGTGTCGATGCTGTGTTCGAGCTCTTCGACGGTGTTTGGCCACCCCTCGAAGCGCTTTTCGATTTCAGGTGTGAGCTGCACGACATTGATCGCCTGCTGTTTCAATTCTGCCGCGGTGTCTCTGATGTGGTGAAACTTTGATCTGATATCATCGCGCTTCGCCTTCGCCACGGCCGCTTTCTCTTCTATTTCTCGCAACGAGCTCTCCATGCGTTGCATTCGTGCGGAGGTCTCGACACTCTCGAGACAAGTCAACGTCAGCTTTGTCGCAGCTTCGTGGCCATTGACGATGGTATCGAATAATTCCATCGCGCACGCGACGCGTTCCGCGGTGATTCTGTGTTGATCCTCTTTGATTTTTTTCTCGGCGGAAGAAAAGTCGGCCGATTTTTCCTCATCTGCCAGGAGCAGTTTGTGCTGCTCAATTTGCTTGAGGGTGGTTTTACGGCGCTTTTCTGGTTCTTCGGCGAGCTTGTTGAGATCACCTCGTTGTTTTGAAATTCGCTGTAATTCGCTTTGTCTTTCACTGCGCACCTGCCTGATGTGTTCACTTTTAGCAGTGCACTCGCGCAGTTTCGCCTCTGCCTCTGCGAGTCTTTGTTTAATGTCGTTGATGTTGTTATTGGATTCGCGAACGAACAGTCTTGTCTGACGAATCGGCGCCTGACTCATCGTAAAGGCTGATACATCGTAACGCGACCTTCGCGTGACATAAACACCGCTAGGACAGTAAATCTGATCGGCCAACTTGGATCGGAAGAGTTGATTGACACTCTCCGAGTTGAGCGTGTTGTTTCCTACCAACACCCGCGAAATCCGATGCGTGTCATTTAAAGCTCTCTTCACCGCAGATTTAGCCTTGAATACATTGTCCAAAGTGTTGACCACGCCTGCGCGCTGAAGATCGGCGCTCACCACGCCTGGAACATGTTGCTGCAGACTGCGTGGCGTCCAAACGTTGATCCCAAACTGCTTCATGGCATCGCTCACCGAACGCTCATCGCGCTGATCGGTGACGATGAACGTCGCAAGCGCGTGTAGACCAAGATGTTGCTCAACATAGCCCGCATACGTCGGATCATTCACTTCTATCTCCGCCAGCAATGGGCCTAGAACTTCACCGTGGAACGTTTGCTTGTTGCGCTGCACCCACTCATCGGCGTCCTTGATGCGATTGAATCGAGGGTGTTTCGAAAGTTGTTCGATTTTCTGCATACGAACCGATTCAATCGCATTTTTTTGCTTCTTGAGAACGCTGACTCTTTCTTCTACCGGACGTCGTGCGTGTTCCACTCGTTGGTATTCGTCGTCGGCGGCGCGAATTTCATTTTGTTTGGCATTCGCAGCTTCTCTCAATCTTCTGCGTTGTTCGTCAATATCATCTGGAACCTGCGGCAAATTATCGAGTTGCGACTCGGAGAATTCAATCAACTTGAGACGCTTTTCCACTTTCTGTTTAGCATCAATCGCATCTCTTCTCGCTTGGCTAAGCTGCTTTACTAATCCATCGTAACGACCGCCAAGCTTGTTGAACTTTGCATCCGCTTTATTGATGTCATCCTTGAGCCTGGAGTTAGTTTTACGACCCTTGGCGATTCGAGCGACCGCCTCGTTGTAGGGCTTTTCCACATCTTTGTATTCCTTGACCTTTTCGCCGTGATCCGCTTTGATTCTGTTCACCTTCTCTTTGGCGCTGGTGTACGCATTTTTGAGAATGTGGTACTCCTCAGCCGCTCTGTCAAACTTCAGCCACGGAATCTTCTTCGCCATGTCATCGGCTTTTGTGATCAATTCTTCTCGCTCTTGCAATCGCTTCACGTCGCGCTCCAAGCTTTCGTTGTCTCGCTCTAACTTGACCATTCGCGCCGTCTTCTGGTCAACCGAACGCTCCAAGTCTGCGATACCATTCTTCATCTGCTTCAGCGTGTCGTGCATCTCGTACATTTCGGCGTTACCGATCGCCTTCTCCGTCTCCATGAGCAACTCTTGCGGGTTGAGCATCGAAAACGCCACCACTCTGTCCTGCGGAAGGAAAGAGCACAAGTTGTCCAACTGCATGTTCAATCCCTTCATCTCCTTGAGAATCTGCTCGTGCTTAACCACGACCCCGTTCAACTTCCACACGGACTGACCGCCTGCACGATTCTTAAAGTCTCTCCGCACGACGATCGGTCTCCCGACCTCTCGTCCCCGAAGCGTGATCTCCGTGTACGCACTCTCCTCGCCTCTCTTGACGAAATCCCCTAACGACCCCGCTCGCCCCAACAGATTCGGCGATCCACCGAGTCCGACGCACACTGCGCACACGAACGCGCTCTTCCCGGTTCCGTTCGGTCCGAGCACGACGTTCAGCCTCGGTCCCGGTTCGAACGTGACGTCCTTGTGCGTCATGAAGTTGTGCATCCGCACCTTCATCAGCGCTCCGGGAACGTACGCGCGCTCATCGTATCGCGCCTCCGTCTTCGTGCGCTTGCGCACGGGACCGTCCAGTTCGCGCCCGAAGTCACCGCGCGCCATGATCGCGCGCGGCGTCCGCAACGAGGCGACGATTGCGGTCGACAGATGAGAGATTCAAAAGCTGTCAAATGACGAATGGGGGTGTTTCACCGTTCGTGAAGCAAAGAATAACAGTTTACCCATACGACTGGTTTAGTGTTCGACGAGCGCCGCGATGAATCCGCAGACGCGCGCGCGATGACGACGCCGACGCGCGCGTCCGGCACGGATGACGTGTCATACAGCGGTCATCTCGGTGCCTTCACCGATCGCGGCGGTGCGACGTCCGTCGCGAGCGAGGCGAGCGACAGCGACAGCGTCGCGAGAGCCATCGCGCAGCGCGTGCACGTGGCGAGCAAACTGGCTGAATATAAGCGTCAGGAGAAGCTGTCTCGCGTGCGATTGGCGATAGAGCAGGCGAAACACGAGACGAATGTGTTGATAGAGGACGGCGTCGACGCGTACGCGCTGGAGGAGAAAGATGTGATGAGCGATGGAACGAGTGGAAGCGCGGTGTGGTTGTTGTCGTGCGCCATGGCGGAGGGGGCGAGCGCGCAGGAAGTGCAACCGTTATTTGAGGAATTGGTCAAGTTTGAGGTGGATTTGAACAGTGCTGGAAATCGCATCAATCACGGGAAAGGGTTATCTTCGCTCGCGTTGTTGTGCTCGTTGTTGGAGAAGAAGTTGTTGACGCCGGCAGAGCGCACGATGCGAGAGAAGCGGGCGTTCGAGAGAGACGTTCACCAGGATGAGACGATGAAAGAGGTGACTCTGGAAGGGAAACTGTATGAGGATCGAGTGAAGATGATCAGAAAGCAAGTCGACGATCGTAACGTCGCTTTCACGCAGACACCGAGAGCAATCGTTGATTTTGCCACCGCGCTGCTCGCCGCCGGCGCGGAAGTCAACGGCAAGTACCGCATACAACCGGAGACGAGTGATATCGCCGATAGTCGAATCGCCCCGTATGAAGGCACCCCAGGCACGAATGGTACAGCGCTTTTCTTCTGCGCATTGGCCATCATTTCGGGCGCTGGTGATGAAGTGCTCGAATTGGCCGCGTGTCTCATAACGCAGGGCGCGAGCGCGAACAGCGAATGTGAGCGGCCGGGTCGCAACGCGTGCTGCGGTGACTTCCTCACACCCTTGACAGTCTGCTGTGCTGCTTTGGAGTCAAGTATAGCGTACGAATTGGATTACCAGCACTGCTGTAGAATAGCGAAACTCGCAGGCTTGATGTGCTTGCAGTGCAAGGACGTCAAGTACAACATTGAGTCGATTTTCACGTACAGACTCGGAGCTGAAGACATCCGAAGTCGACGAATAGCGCCGGTCGAGTGCCACACATCTTTACGCGGCACAGCTCTTTTCATACTTGCGTGCGCCGTCGCTGAGGGTGTCGGCTCTCCAGCGATGGTGCTTCTGGACTTACTTTTAGAAAAGGTGGAACGATACCACCTCGACGTGGTTGGAGCCAGACCTCACCACGGTCGAAAATTACCACTGCTCGCCATGATCATCGACTGCATTGATGCGCCGTACGGATTCAACGAGCATGGGGTTTTAGATACTAGGAGTTGGTGGGAATCTGCCGCTGTGAAGGCGAACATCTCAGACACTGGAAGTGTCATGGGCTCGCAGCTCTCTGCGCAAGGACCGACTCAGCGACGTCTTCACGGCGTGAATGAAGAAGACGTAGTTTCTTTAGAGTCCTTCTTACCTGATATCAACGACGCCGCTTTCGGTGGGCAAGGTGCGGTGGCGCGTCGCGAACAGCTCGAGACGGAGAGAAATCGAAGGGAGCACTTGAAGACGAATTCTGAGATCGCGGCTGAAGAGGAGCACGAAAGAAAAGCGCGTGACATTGCCGCGGCGATCGCTGAGGCAGAGCGAGATAAAAGACGGAGCGAAGATGTTTCGAACCCTCCGGAATCTGTGGCGGTAGACGAAGAGGAATCTGTGGCGGTAGACGAAGAGGGTGCCACCATGTACACAGATGAAGACGGAAAATCCTTTGTCGTCGGATTTACTAAGGAAATGCTTCGAACAAAATCCGGCGTGTTCGATGAGGCAAAGAGGACACCCGAAGAGCTTGAACGAGCCCGTGCGCAAGCGTGCACGAGACGTAACGCACGTTTTGAGAGCTTAATTGCCATGGCAAAGCAAGTTACGATCTCTCTCATTGAAAACACAGACAAAGCATTACTTGAAGTCAGCGAGAAGTTGGCGCTCGGTGATGAAAATGATGTGCTCGTTTTCAATCGAGCGACACAGGCGAGGCTCGATTGTATCGATGTTGCCAAATCCTTATTGAAGCTTGGGGTCAACCCAAACGTACGGATGCCTCTTGGAAGAGAGTTTGCGCACACGTGCGCCGAAACCAGTGCGACTCCGTTGACCATGGTGTGTGGTTACATCGCAAGGAATATGCTCGAGGTCTATCCGCTCTTTGATTTGCTCCTCGAACATGACGCAGACATCAACACACGTGGCCTAGGTCCGTATCCCATCTCTGCGCCTCCGCTTTTCACCATAGCGTTGGCGCTCTACCATGGCGTAGAAGGTGCGGATGACGCCATGCTAAAGCTCCTGCCTCGTAACGCCGTCGTTGATCTCAACGCAATCTTCCCGGATGGCAGTAAAAGTACGACGTTGATTCAGCTAATACATGCTTTACGCGCTGGTAAAGCAGATCGGGGCAAAGTATTAATGCTGATAAAACAATTAATCAACATGGGAGCAGACCCAAACTTGTGTTGCGTCGAAGTATACAACGAGGAAGTACCACCTGCCTATCTCGAAGCAATTAAGCTGACGAATCACTTATTGCCGCCCGTATCATTCGCCATGCTGCCAGAGGATACTATGATTGGTTCGCACGCCGAGGAGAACGCGCAAGTGGCATCGGTTGTACACAGACTCAGAAGTCCGTCGATGCAACTTGATCTGGTTGAAGCTGGCGAGCAGTACGACCTGAGCGAGGACGAGATGAGCGTACTAGAATTCGGCAAAATCTTCAACGAAGTCGCACATCTAAATAAAATCAAAGATTCTGGGGCTGATGACGATTCTGAGTCGGTGAGATCTTCCATGTTTGGTTCGGTGAGCAACTTTAATTTCGGAGCACCGTTCCCGGCGCTTCCTTCTCGGGTAGGCGAATGTCAATACCCGCCTTTGTTTTGGGCCATTGAAGCCGGAGCAAAAGAGGGACATAAAGAGTCACTAGAGCTCGTCTTAGTTTTGCTCGATGCTGGCGCTGATGTCAGGAGAATGATCGGCAAGAATTTCTACTCTTGGGTTGAAGGGAGCCTGGTCGCCATGGCCGTGACGGCTGCGATACGGGCCGCCGAGCCGCTGCCACCGCCCGAAGAAAAGCTCGAGCATGACAAGGTAAACGTCGCAGAAGTTTTATTGCGACTTAACCAGGCGGCTGAGCCCGAAGCGCCGCTAGATTCAGGAAAGAGTGATAGTATGGACAATGTTGTCAAGCACGCTCTGGAACACGCCGTTCTCAAGAGACACCCCAGCATCTACTACAAAAAGGGCGAAGACACTCCGAGTTTTTACGAAAAAATTGTACAGACCCGAGATGAAATCGTCTCTGAAATGAGAGAAGACGACAACATCGAAAAAGTACGAATGAGAGCCGTCCTTGAAAGATTGGGCCCAGACCGGCCGACCGATCAGCACGCGTACACCGTCGAAGAAGCTTCGGATGATGGTCTAAACGCAGAAAAGCGCGGACCTCCTGCTCTTAAAATGATTCAAGGTGTGCTACGTCCGGAAGGTTCTCGGTTTGGTCCAGCTAATTTGGCTGCTCGTCGAGACATTCCCGGTCTTGTGCGTACTGTCATCGTCGGTCACACGTCGGTCGAAGCGAGGGCAATCGAATTGGCGAAAAAGGCAAACCAAGAAAAGGAGCGCGCTTTGCGAACACGTGCTTTGAATAACTCCAACACTCATCATCCTTCGGACGTCTCATCTACGTTGAGCGACAGGAATATATATGAGTCTTCTTCTGAGGATACAGACGTTTCAATCACCGAACAACTACAACAAGTCAACATTAAGGAGACGGAATGGGATATACGTGAAGCTGAAGAGAATAAAGAGCGAGATATTGCGAAAGTTGTGCACGGAAACATCGTGCCCACACGCTTGAAAGATGTTGGCATTCGAGCCCAAGCATTGAAGACGAAAGGGGACGAGAGTCGCGTCGAGGCGAATGATAGCGGTGTGCATATTCACTCTCCCAAGCAGCTTAGTGAAAGCACATTTGAAGCCGCATCAGACTCGAAACAACCTCCCGCGTGGGAATCAGACGAGGAGTTTGACGAGGAGAGAGATAAGCCGGATGAAACGGAGATGGAAAAATTATACAACGAGGTGAGTGGGTTTGCTTCTCGCAGCGAGAATGGAGATGCTCAGGTCCTTGACGGAGATTGGGAAACAATTCGTCCGTTGACACGTGAAGAACTGGAGATTCGTCACGAATCACGCGCGAAGACGACCATGGCAGTCGCAATAGCTCTCATAGAACGGAGTGCGACGGATAACATTGATGCGTTTGCCAGAAACCCACTGTTGAAGCAATATGGCGTTGGCTTGGTTCCATACGAGTACACTCCTTTATTTGCTGCTTTATACGGTGCCGCGACGGCCCCATCGCAAAGTCAAATTGAGACCGGCATAGCATTGGCGAAACAGTGCATCAAGAAAGGAGCTGACGTCAACAAGATTGGTTTACACTCGGTACTCGCACCGCGAACAGAGATTGAAGCGGTTACGGCGAGGAATCAGTTGAAGTCGCATCGCATCAAACGCTACAGAGAACTCCGGGATAGATACGTCAACGACGGGGATATAACGGCTCTCAACGAAAAGCTTGATGACGATTTCACACTGGAGCCACCAGATTCGGTGTCGTTGAGAAGTTATCCTCTGATGTGGGCTGTCACCGCGGCGATTCGTGCCGAGTCGAGGAAACTTGGTTGCGAGGAAATCGTTCGCTACATGCTCATGGAAGGCGCTGATCCGACCTCAATTTCTTTACAACCGATCAGCGAACGTCAAGGACCCGACGCGAGATTGAATACCGGTAACGTGCTCTATCTGTGGGGTACGGCTGAAGACTTGTTTCGCGCATCGCAGGATCGATACCAGTCTGTCATAAGTATCCGACTTTGCATAGCGCGCATGCTGTCAGAGTGCGGTGCTCGGTCCTCGTATCGCGTGAACACAAACATGCCCTACGTCGTTAATCGGACGGAAGCCGCCGCCGCGGGCAAGTGGCTCGTGAAGGGAAGCGAGGGGTTCGGCGTCGCAGCCGCCCCCGAGAACGACTCATCGGTCATCTATCAAATCGAGCCGTTCTCCCAACGCGTCGCCCGCGCTATGTACGACGATGGAGACGTTCACAAACGACACGTCGCCGTCGAATCCAACCACGAACGAAGAATCAACTCACTCGTCGTTGATCAGGGTACGAGCGACGCAGTCGGTTCTTGGATGTGGTTGAAGAAGGACGAGGTTGAAACAGAAACGCCCCCGCCAGTTTCGGATAACCAAGGACTTCGATTCAAATCTACCGCCGATCTCGATTACGTGGTTCCAAAGTATCCCGGTCAAATCGAGTTGTTCCAGCGTAGGAAAGTTGCGTGGCCAATGCTCGCCGACGTTCGTCGACATAGTAAGGGAGAGGCGATCAACATCGCCCAAGAGGAGGAGACAAAAGCTGAGACGATAACGAAAAAAGCGTTGCGACGAATGCAAGCGTTAGCGATTCGAAGCGCATTCAACTCAGAGGAACCCGACGTACCGCAAGGGATCATAGATGCAACTCTTCTACCGGGCAAACTGTTGAAATGATTACACATGTAATATACATCATACTGTGACCCTACTCACATGGAGTAACGCGGGAATACTACATCTAATGAGCGCGCGCGTACGCTAGCTTGGTGCGTTTGTGCACCAGACTCAAAGAAATCTCTTAGTTGAACGCGTTTCACCTCCTTGCGTTGAGCGCGAACCGTCGGCTGCGAGCGTTTCGCCAACAACTGCTTCACAGATTTTGTAAAGCCATTCAACACGCCTCGCGTGCGACCATCCTCGTGATGCGTGCTCGACTCTTGCAAAACGACCATCTCCCCGTCATCGCCCTTCCGCGTTTTAACCGTGCGCGAATGCCGACTTCCTCGAGACCGCTTTGCTCCTCGTTTTTCTGCGCTCGCGAATACTTTTCCCTCCTCGAGTACCGTCTCTTCATCGATCGTATCCAGAGATAAAGAGCCGAACGACTCCATCTCTGATTCGATGTTCCCTTTATCGTTGCAACTAAATCTTCGGAATGATCCTTCAGCGTTGCGCCACTCTGGTAAGACAAAACGCAAATGCTTGGCCTTTAGATGTTTCACCAGCACCTTGGAAAATCGCTCTCGCGTGCAAACCTTTGGTAAACGGTCATTTATGGTGCCATCGACCAACGCAGGAAGTAACACTTCTAACTCCGTCGTGTACATCACGATCGCCACCCGCTCACGAGCGTCACCCTTGGCTCGAGCGTTCGCGCCAGCGTTGCCGCGCGTCGCCGGTTTCCCATCCAACGCTCGCATGTACTGCGCCGCCGTCACTCCATTGCATTCTGGCATGTTATAGTCGATGACTACCAGCATCAAATCACACATCGGATCATTTTGCAACGCCTCGTATTGCTGAATACCCTTGCGCCCATCGCTCGAGAGTTCCACGCGCACGTCGCACGTAAACGTCGCCTGCAGCACCTTGGTCACCGCTCGCAAATTCACCGCGCAATCATCCACCACAAGCACCGTCGGTCGAGCGCCATCGAATGCGCCTTCCTCGCGCGCGCGCTCGCCTCCCACGCGCACCTCACACTCCGTGACCCCGTCTCCGCGTTCCCATTCCTCGACGAACCCGTCCGCCGTCGTCTCGTCGCTCTCGTCGCTCTCCCCGCGCGTCGCCGCCTTTGCCTCCCTCACCGCCCTCTTTCTCGCGCGCAGCGCCGGCATCGATTCCGTCCGCCGCATCATCATTTTTGTATCGATCTCTTCGCACCTCTTATCAAATCACGGTACGTCTCTCACCGTCTCTCTCTCCCTCTCCCTCTCCCTCTTCCTCTCCCTCTCGAGCGCTTTAGAAAACACCCGAAACCGCACGACACAAATCACGCCCCCCCTCGCGTCGGCGACGTCGAGATTCGTCGCGATTCCTCGAATCCGTGCGAATCGTCACCCACGACGAGTGATGACCGGCGAACGAGTCCCTCCCTCGCGCCCACACGCGCGTGGAAAAAGCGCACGCACCGACGCCGTCCTCTCGCCTCGTCCCACGGCCTCCCTCGTCGAGACGTCGAGACGGACGTCGTCTCCGCGCGCGTCTCGCGTCTCGCGTCTCTCGTCTCGCGTCTCGCGTCTCGCGTCTCGCGTCTCGCGTCTCCCGTCTCCCGTCGTCGTCTCCCGTCGTCCTCGCGCGCGCCACCGTGTGCGACCGTCCCGGCGAAAAAGCGTCCGAGGCGTCGCGAGACGCACGCGCGCGATCGGCGCGGGATCGGCGCGATCGCGATCGAACGTCCGAAAGAGATGGGCTCGATGTGGGTGTGCATATGGATGCGTCCCGCACATATAGGCGTCCGGTCCCCGTGGGTAATAAAAATCAGACGCGTGGCGACGTGTAGACACCGCGACGAGTCGGGACCGGTGATCGCGACCCCCCCCCTTCGGTCGTCGTCGCCGTGGCCCCCCCCTCGCGTCGAGTCGTGATCGGTGAAACGATGGCGCGAGGGCGCGAGGGCGCGATCGCTCGCTCGATCGACCGCGCGATCGACCGCTCGACCGCTCGACGGATGGATGCGGGAGAGGTTGACTCGACGGATCGTGCGTCGAGGATGATCGCCGCGAGTACGAGCGCGGTGTTCGGCGCGCGCGTGCGCGCGGGCGCGACCGCGGTGAGTGGGAGACGAGGAAGAGGCGCGGCGATGACGACGCGCGCGGGCGTTCCCATTCACATCGAGTACTGCGAGAAGTGAAACTACATGCCCCGGGTGAAGATGTTCATCGATAAGACGAACGAGGCTTTACCGGGGAAGTTTGATTTCACGTATAACGACGACGCGGTGTTGAAGGAGACGGTGCCGGAGGGACAGGGGTGGTACCTGGAGAATCAGGCGGAGAAGCCCATCCCGGGCGGCGAAAACGCGTTGTGGAGAAAGGGAGCGTTTGAGGTGTTGCGATTAGACACCAAGGAGCTTCTGTACTCTAAGAAGGCGGAGGGGTCGCACCTCGTCGACGGTAAGGGCGGACCGGAGGGTAAGCTCGGGAAGTTTATCGAAGACGTGATGAAGGCGCAAGCCTAAACGCCGCGCGGGACGGACGAGGGCGCGCGCGCGCGAGAGCCTCGATGGGGGGTGTGAACGCGAGCGATGAGGGTGAATCGCGATGACGGTGACGAGAGACGTTTGAAAGTTATTCCGACACGGTTTTGTCGGACGGACGTGACTCCGATGATCATCGCGACTCCCGGCGGTCGCTCGCTCGACGCCCCTCGCGAGGCGTTACATCGAAACGGCTCGAATGTTTAATCATATTTTGTAATCGCAGACGAGTCGATATTTCGAGACGGAATCGCGCTGCGTTCAGTGGTCGATCGGTTCGTCGCTCGCGTCTTTCGCATCGCGATGAATCGTATGAATTACAAATTATTCAGTCGGATGCGCGTGCGCGCCCGACGCAAGTGCGTTGCGCGCCAGGCCGATGTCCGTCTTGATGCGCGCCACGAGCTCTGGGAGAGAATCAAATCTCAACTCTGGGCGTATGAAACCACACACGTCCACCCGCATCGTCTCTCCGTAGAAATCTCTATCGTATTCCGGCGTCGCGTCCGTCGAACCCATCACGTGCACTTCAATCGTCGTTCCGTCTCCGTCCACGAACGTCGGTCTCTTACCCACGTTGAGCACGCACTCGTGCCACGCAGATTCGTCGGCAAGTTTTGCCCAGCCGAAGAAAACACCGAGAGGAAGCGTGCTCAAAAATGCCTCGCCGCCGCACAGTTCAGGATCCAAATTCGCCGTCGGCACGCCCATCTGTTTACTCCCTCTGCCGAACCCAGTCACGACGGGCGCCTCGAGCGTGAAACGCTTCGACAACTCGAACGCCTTGGGAATCGTGAGCACTAACGGATTCTCGTCGTCGTCCGCGCGCAACGATCCTTGAGCGCTCAAATCCTTACCGGCGGATCCGACCGCCGCGAGAGGAAGTCGTCTCACAATGCTCGAGAAATCAAACCCACCGTCGACACCACCCTCCACAGCCCCCGCGGGGCGCTCCGAGATCACCACTCTACCTCCCGGTTTGCACAGCATCACGACCCTCGTCAACGCGTCCACGATCGCCTCTTCGTCGCCTCTATCCACCAAGTGCGCGTTGAACGCCGCTGCGTCGAACGGACCGTGATACGGCTTCAACGCCTTCGTATCGCTCGCTCGCAAAAACCTCACCCCGTGTTCGTTCCCGAGCACGTTCACGCCGCTCTCCAGCGCCTTCCCTCCCGGTCCGCGTCCGAGAGCCTCAGCGCACCGATCGAGCATGGCGTTCGACGCGTCCACGCACAACGCCGTGCACCCGGCCGCGTCGTCACCGCCGGCGATCGCCACCGCGAGCGCCCCCGTCTCGACGCCGATCACGAGCGCGCGCGCGTGTCCGTTTCGCGGCAGCGCCATGGCGCGCGCGATCGCATCCGCGCGCGCGCGCTCGTTCGGTAGCGAACACTCGGTGCATCCAGAGACGGCGTCATCGCGGTCCTCCGCGAGCGTACGCGCGACGCGCGCGCGCGAAAATCGTCGCGTGAGGCGCGTGCATCGTCTCTCGTCGCGCGACGAGACGCTCGTCGTCGTCGACGGCGCGGACACCGCGCGCATGGTCGCGTGTCGAGCTATGGCGTCGTATCGGTCGTATCGGTCGTATCGGTCGTATCGGTTTACAGTCATCCAATCGTTCATCTAATCGTTCATCGAGGCGGTTTACGAATAATCTTTTGCTTCATCTCCTTCGTCGCTCGCTCGACGTGATACGTGCCGTCTTTGTTGCTCAGGCTCACAAAGTTGCCGGAACCGCCGAGCAAGCCGTCTCTCCCCGACAGTCTCACCGCGGCGCGTTGCCACGCGTTCACGTTGGGCACGTTGATCGTCGACGCGGCGTCCATCGCCCCCGTCTCATTCGCTTCCTCCTTGGACGCCTCGGCTTCGATTCGGACGACATCCGCGTACACGCTCGCGTCGTCCAAATTCGTCGTCGCGTCGCAGTGAAACACCATCGTCTCCGTTCCCGCCGCTCGCGCCGCCGCGCACTCCCTCGCATGATCCTCTCGCGCCTTATTCGTCTCATCCTCCTCCGGATCCCCCAACGCATCGATCAATCGCTCTAAACTCTCCGCCGCCTCCCCCGCCAGCTCCGCCTTGCCCTCCAAATACAAGACGCGCGCGAACAAACGCATCTTCGTCACGCAGTGTTTCCCCTTGGCGCGCTCGATCGTCTCCACCCGTCGCTTCAACGCGTTATCATCCATCGTCCGCACGCGCATGAGCGTGTGTTGATACGAATTCGTCCCCACGATGGCCGCTCTCGCCTGTTTCCCCGCGTGTCTGCTCGCGTACTCCCGCGCCGCCGTCTCGTGCGCGGCGTCGTCTCGCGCCTCCTCCTCCTCCTCGACATCGACATCGACGACGGGCGATGTCTCGACGCGTCGTCTCGACGATCGACGCACCGCCGTCGTCGCCTCCGTCGCCGTCGCGCGCGCTCGCCGTCTCTTGGCTGTCCTCGCCGGTTTCGAATTCTCGTCGACGTCTCCCTCGCGCGCGCCGCACGACGACGACGACGGACCGTCGTGCGCGCGAAGATCGCTCGCGAGTATCCCGAGCTTGACCATGATGGCGCGATTCTTCGCGATGTTGGCCGCGCGCGCGCGCTCGTACGGGTTTTCCATCATCTCTGGGCGCGGTCCCGCGGCGTCGACGGCGGCGCGTCGCGGTGTGACGCGCGCGCGCGAAGAATCGATCGATCGGTCGGTCGACGGGCGAGAGGGCGAACGAATTCGGAAGATGCGTGGACGTGTCACTCAAAACGCGCGCGATCACGCGTCGTCGCGCGCGACGATGGACGCCGCGCGCGCGCGAAACTTTTCGAGCGCTCGAAACCTGTGCGAGATGGAATTCTTCGTCTCCGTATCCATCTCCGCGTACGTCACGTCGTATCCGTCGGGTTCGAACACTGGATCCCACCCGAAATCCGTCGGTCCGCGCGCGGGGACGATTTTCCCGTGCGTCTTTCCGACGAACGTCGTCGGTTCCGCGTCGTCCGGTCCCGAGGCGTACGCGAAGACGCACTGCGCGTACGCCGACTTGTCCTCGTACGCCGCCAGCATGTTATTCAATCCCTCGTGTCCCGTCTTCTCTAAAAACCACTTCACGTACGGTCCGGGCAATCCGTTCAGGGCGTTGAAACACAGCGACGTATCCTCCACGAGCGCGGGTCCGCCCAGCGCCGCCGCCGCCAGTCGCGCCTTTTCCCGCGCCACGTCCTCGGGTTCTCCCTGAAGCTCGGGAAGGTCGATCTTCTTCGACGTCAGCGCGAACGACCCGTCTCCACCGACGATGGCGCGCACTTCCTCGAGCTTTTTCGCGTTTCCCGTGACGAAGGTGATCGTCGTCGCCATGGCGCGAGACGCGAACGCGAATGGTTTCTGAAAAAGTGCACGCACGCTCGGGACGTCAGTCGTCCGGTCGTCTCGGGCGTCGTCTCGAGGCGCGTCGCGATGCGGGACGATCGGCGAAACGGTCGCGGTCGCGGTCGCGGTCGCGCGTACTCTCGTCCTCGAGCGCGCGCGCGTCGAGAACGGAAGGGCGACGAGACGACGCGCGAGGCTCGGGCTCGGCCGCATTGTGACGCGTCGCGGGTGGATGCGCGCCGCCCCGGGCGTGTTCTCGGGATGGGCGAGCGGTGCGGGGACGGACGCGTGGTGGGGAAGACGGGCGCGCGCGTCGTCGTCGTCGGCGTCGTCGTCGGCGTCGCGCGCGCGCGTCGTCGCGCGTGGTGAAGGGGAGGCGCCCGAAGGATGCGTGCGCAGGGACGTGCGCGGGCGCGTCGTTCGATTTTGCCGCGCGCGAGAGCTTCGAGCGGTGGCCGCGCTGCAGGCGGAGGCGTTTTATGATCCCGTGATGGGACGCGCGGTTGGGTTCACGCCGTTGGACGCGCCGCTGCGGGCGTACTTTGAGCTGGACGTCTTGGGAGCGCTGCGGAAAAAGTACGCGTACGCGGCGATGGGTCGTTTCGCGCCGCTCGTGATGGAATCCGAGGACGGACGATTGATCGGTGCGATCGAATTGAGCGTGCAACGAGATTTTGAGGTGATGCGCGCGCTCGAGGACGTGCGCGGGTCGACGCGAGACGACGAGTACGCGTATCTGTCGTGCATGTGCGTCGACGAAGATTTTCGAGGACAAAGGATCGCGACGTCGCTCGTTCGCGCGGGCGAAAAAGTCGCCATCACGTGGGGCTTCAATCTCACGACGCTTCACGTGTACGAGGAAAACGACGCGGCGCTTCGAGCGTACGAACGGTGCGGCTATAAAGTGTTGGATAGGCCGTTTCGCACGCCGTACGACGTCGTGAAAAATCAGAGAAAACTTCTCATGGCCAAGCGCGTGAGGTGACCGTTCGCTCGCGACGTTTACTAGTCTCGAACCGCGACGGCGTCGAATCGGACGTCGTCGCGCGTTCACCATTCATTCGTGTAGTGTACTCGCTCGCTCGTAGACGTACATTCATTCGTCGGCGGTCGCGCCTCACTGCGTCCCTCGCCCGCCCGGGCGCGCGCGCGCCCGCAACGCGCGCGACGCGACATGACGATCACCCGTCGCGACGCGCGGTGCGGACTCCTTCGGGTCGTCTCCTTGGCCCTGCCGTGCGCGCGTTTTAAGGAGGAGGATGCGAACGGCGCGCCCGAGGATGTCTCGCGCGCGTCGCGCTCGTCTCGCGACGACGGCACTGCGAGCGAGGGCGCGCGCGCCGGAACGTTCACCGACTCTCGCGACGGGTCGTCGTACTCGTCGTACTCGTCGTACTCGTC
>CEUV01037936.1_pt1 | contig 16608 bp, 13 predicted proteins | sample 356401 | NCBI WGS metagenome assembly CEUV01 (sample SAMEA2622710, study PRJEB7988) | marine metagenome | isolation source: saline water (ENVO:00002010), including
GTTACAGATTTTGCAAGGTTTCTAGGTTGGTCTACATTACATCCTCTTAAAACTGCAATATAATAAGATAATAACTGTAGTGGTATATTGGTTAGTAATGGAGAAAGTGCTTCGGAACACTCAGGTATTTCAATAGTATAGTCTGCTATTTCTTTTACAGTAATATCTCCCTTGGAAACTATAGCTATTAATCTACCTCCTCTAGCTTTCACTTCTTGTATATTACTAACTACTTTTTCGTAATTTCCTGTTTTGGTAGCTATTACAACAATTGGCATTTCCTCATCAATAAGAGCAATAGGACCGTGTTTCATTTCTGCAGCTGGATATCCCTCAGCGTGTATATATGATATTTCTTTTAATTTTAATGCTCCTTCTAAAGCTACTGGGAAGTTGTATCCTCTTCCTAAGTATAAGAAGTTTTGTACATTTTGAAATTTTTCAGCAATTTTTTCAATTATTTTTTCTGACTCCAAAACCTGAGATATTTGTTGAGAAATCAGCTCCAATTCTGCAATCATATTATGATAATCAGAAGTAGTAATACTTCCTTTTAATCTTGCAATTTTTAAAGCCATAAGAGTAAGTACTGCTACCTGAGTAGTAAATGCTTTGGTAGAGGCTACTCCTATTTCTGGGCCAGCGTGGGTATATACTCCAGCATCTGTAAGTCTAGCAATAGAAGATCCAACTACATTACAAATACCTAAAATAGTAGCTCCTTTCTCTTTTGCAAGTTCAAGTGCGGCTAAAGTATCAGCTGTTTCGCCCGATTGAGAAATAGCAAGTACAATATCATCTTCTTTAATAATAGGGTTTCTATATCGAAATTCAGACGCATATTCTACTTCAACCGGAATTCTTGCTAAATCCTCAAATAGATATTCTCCAATTAATCCCGCATGCCAAGATGTTCCGCAAGCGACAATTATTATTCTATTTGCGTTTGTAAGTTTCTTTTCGTAATCCATTAATCCTCCTAATTTCACCTCTTTAGTTTCAGGATCAATTCTTCCTCTTAAAGTGTCTAAAACAGAGTTTGGTTGCTCAAATATTTCTTTTAACATAAAGTGAGGATATCCCCCTTTTTCAATAGAGTCTAAACTCATTTCTAGCTCATGTATATATGGATTTTTTCTTATATTCGAAATGGTTTTTATTTCGAGCTCTTCTTTTCTATTAACTCTAGCAATTTCACCATCTTCCAAGTATACTACATTTCTGGTATATTCAATAATTGGAGTTGCGTCCGAAGCAATAAAATATTCCTCTTTCCCTACGCCAATCACTAAAGGACTTCCCTTTCTGGCAGCAATAAATTCATTTCTATTTCCTTGCTCCATTACTACTATAGCATAGGCTCCAATTACTTCATTTAACGAAAGACGTACCGCCTCAAATAAACTACAGTTTTCGTGATTTTTTATTTCTTCTATCAAGTGAATCAATACTTCTGTATCTGTATCCGATATAAAAGTATGTCCTTTATTTGAAAGCATTCTTTTTATAGAATCGTAATTTTCTATAATTCCGTTATGTATTATTGCAAGTTTATTATCTTCTGAACTATGTGGATGTGCATTTTTTTGATTTGGTACTCCGTGTGTTGCCCATCTAGTATGTCCTATGCCTATTGTTCCTTTTATATTTTTATCAGAAGAATAGTCCTCTAAGTCAGAAACCTTTCCTTTTTGTTTTAGGATTGTTATTTCCTCTCCTTCAGACAATGCTATTCCGGCACTATCATAACCTCTATATTCTAACCTTTGTAATCCTTTTATAATAATAGGATAAGCATTCTTGTCTCCTACATATCCTACTATTCCGCACATACTTTATATATCTGTATAAATAATTTTAATAGATGTCTTACTCTCATCTAAAATAGTTCTGTTTGCATTTGCAGACCCTCCAGAGGGAAGCAAATATAAAACATCTGTATACTCATCATTAGTTAGTAATTGAACAAAATATCGAGTAATATTAAATCTATAAGTTGTGCCATCTATCTCTCCACCAAAATGTTGGTCTCCCTCAATGGTAAAATCCTTAAGTAAAACAATTTCTCCATCCTTTGTCTCTCTAACTAAATAAATTTTTTCATGTGGAGGATAATTTAGGTCTTCTATGCATTCAAAATCAATACTGACTTTATTAATCGCTTTCCCAGAAAACATTTCGTGTAGATAATCTCTGTTTAAAAACTCCAATTTAACTTTATGACCCGCCATAGATTGTACATAAGCTTTTTCTTCCTCTTCTACCAAAAAAGAGGAGTCTTTGTCGTTAAAGATATTAATTCGAGCAGCATTACCTCCTAATTCAAAATCTAAACTAACAGCTGTGTCTACACCAACCTCATGATAATACACACTAAATCTACTTTTATCGGCGGTAGGGTTTAGATATAAAATAGTATTTGATGCGGTAGCTTCGACATACAATCCTTTAAAAAAATCTAAAAAAGATTCATTATCTATCATTGAAGAACTACCGCTCGCATCTATAAGTTCTTGTCCTATGGAATTATCAAGATGTATATTTATATATGCTGAACTTATAGAATCTCCATCATAAATTTTATTACCGATTGCTAGATTTGTGTTAGATATAGCTGGACTATAATTGGAGTAATAAATACTATCCTTATTAATATCCTCCTCTAATTTAAATACATTAATGTCTAAGTCGTTACTCTCGTTTAAATCACCATAAAAATCGGTATAACTATAAGTTATCAAAACAGAGTCAATTACTACATTTTGTATTTCTTCAATATTATTTGATGGTAACAACATCTGAGTAGCAAATGCGCCTTTGTTCTCTCCAAAAATAGGATCATTTATTTGACCTAAAAGGAGGTGTAAACTCTCATCAGATCGCAAATTATCTTCAGAAATTGTTGAAGTTTCAAAGTTTTGTATGGAGTCGTTAGAGACAGTAAATCTCGCTGAGCCTGGGAGATCAAGACCTATTACATTTGGGTCGTCACAGGCAAATAATCCAACCCCTAACATAAAGTAAGCTGATTTTTTTAAAATATTCATTCTTCTTTATTCTTCAGTAAGTTCTAATTGCTCTTCTTCAACTAAAGAATCAAAGAAATTATTGTATTGTTTCTCGTAACCCTCTTCTCCAGGAAAGTTCATAATTGGCAGATTACTATCCTTCATGTATTGTAGAACCTCAGTATTTATGTTTTCTGATCCTTGAATAACCGCATCAGAGTAATTAATCGCAAATTTGCTTAAATTTTCAAATGTAGGATTCTTTAATATAGTTAAATCGGATTCATCTAATTTATTTTCAAAAAGCAGTTTGTTTATGATTCCTGAATTTAAACATCCTTCAAATTCTGTATCAAATACATTATAGATAACTTTAGTGTCTTTAAATAGTGGATCTTCATTGTAGATTTTTTTAATATACATAGGGACTAAAGAAGAAAACCATCCTTGACAATGAATAAATTCGGGTGCCCAGCCAAGTTTTTTTACAGTTTCAATAACTCCCTTACAATAAAAAATCATTCTTTCTTCATTGTTTTCTAAGAAATTTCCATCTTCATCATGAAACATTACTCTTCTAGGAAAATATTCGTCATTATCAATAAAATATATTTGCATTCTTGCAGATTGTATAGATGCAACTTTTATGATAAGTTGGTGGTCAAAATCATCTAATATTAAATTCATTCCTGATAGACGAATAACCTCATGTAAATTATTAGCTTTTTCTTTGATTACTCCAAATTTTGGAAGAAAAACTCTCGTTTCATTTCCTAATTCAATGGAGTTCTTTGGAAGGTTTAATCCTACTTCTGACATGTATGTGTCTGGTAGGTAGGGTGTTATCTCTTGCGAAACAAATAATATTTTTTTCTTTCCCATAAAAAATTAATTAGCCTACAAATTTACAAAATTATATGCTTTATATCAAGCAATTCGGTTAGATTTGCTGATTATACAATTTTGATTCATGAAAATATTTAGGTTAAAAGAAGATCTGAAATCGTATTTACATACTCAGAATGATGAAAAGATAGTATCATTTGTTCCAACAATGGGAGCCTTGCACAATGGACATATGACATTAATTTCCAAAGCAAAACAAAATTCTGATTTAGTAGTTTGCAGTATCTTTGTTAATCCAACACAGTTTAATAATTCTGAAGACCTAGAGAAATATCCTAGAACAATAGATGAAGATTTAGCAGCATTAAACGATTTAAATTGTGATATTGTGTACTTACCAGAGGTCTCCGATTTATATTATGAAAATGAAAAAGCAAAACAATTTCATTTTAACGGATTAGATAAATTTATGGAGGGAAGAGGTCGGAAAGGTCATTTTAATGGAGTAGCTACAGTTGTCGAGAAGCTATTCAGAATTGTAAATCCGAACATAGCATATTTTGGGCAAAAGGACATTCAGCAACTACAAATTATTAAACACATAACAAAACAACTTGATTTAGATATAGAAATAATAGGAGTGCCAACTAAAAGAGAAGAATCAGGATTGGCAATGAGCTCCAGAAACAAAAGACTTTCAGAATCTGATTTAGAGAAAGCTACTCTTATTTATAAAACATTACTATTTATCAAAGAAAATGCTCCTAAATATTCTGTTAAAGAATTAAAAGAAATCAGTATTAAAAAATTTCAGAGACATGTAGAATTAGATTTAGAGTATCTTGAGATTGTTTCTTTAGAAAATCTTCAACCAATAGAAGAATATAATGAAAAAGGCCACAACGTAGCCTGTGTTGCAATAAGTATTTCATCCGTTCGATTAATTGACAATATTATTTTTTAATTTTACAGCATGAATAGGAAAAGTATACTTAATATATTAAAAGTTGTTTTTTCTTTTACTTTTATGATTTTTATCTTATACTACTTTTTTGGAAAAAATTCAGAAAGTTTACAAAGAGATTTATTAAAAGTAGATTATTTATATGTAATCTTATCTATGGTGTTTGGGGCTTGGGCTTATGTAAATAGAGGATTTAGATGGATTGTACTTATTGATGCTCTTGGATATAAAACCTCTAAAACAAATTCTGTTTCTGCGGTTTCAGTAGGTTATTTCACAAATTTATTTATCCCAAGGGCGGGAGAGATATCTAGATGTACTGCATTAAATAAATCAGATGATATTCCTGTGGATAAACTTTTCGGAACTATATTAATCGAAAGAGTAATAGATTTTGTTTTTCTGGTAGCTGGTTTTTTCATAGCTGTTCTTTTAAGATTTGGAGAAATTGTGCGTTCTGTAAATGAATATAATAAAATAGATAACTCAGAATCCTCTCATACAAAGTTTATTGTGTTATTAGTGATTATTGTTGTTGCTTTAGTCCTTTATTTTTTAAGAAATAAAATAAAGAAATTGTCTTCTTATCAGAAGGTGTTGGACTTCATTGATGGATTGAAAGAGGGTTTCAGAAGTATAAAGAAGATGAAAAATAAATCATATTTTTGGTTTCATACATTTAGTATTTGGATAATGTATTTCCTGATGACTTATGTTTGTTTTCATGCAATTCCAGAAACCTCTCATTTGGGGATATCTGATGGATTATTTTTGTTAATTTTAGGTGGTATTGGAATGGTTATTCCGGCACCTGGAGGTATAGGTTCATATCATCTAATAGTGATGATTGGTTTAGTTGCATTACAAATACCAGAGGGTAAGTTGAATGTAAATCCATATGATAAGTACAATCCTGCTATGTTGTTTCCATTTGTAGTGCATACGGCTCAAACATTTGTAGCAATTGTCATGGGATCTATTGGTATTTTAATGTTGTTTATTAGAAAGAAAAAATAGTTAAATGCCAAATTTACTTAGCATAAAATCTAAAATTTATACTCTATCAGAATTAATAGAGCAATCCAAAATTTGGAGGAGTAAAGGTGATAAAATTGTTTTTACTAATGGGTGTTTTGATTTAGTGCACAGAGGACATGTTGAGGTTTTAGCTAATACAGCAGATTTAGGAGATAGATTAATTATTGGATTAAATTCAGACAACTCTATTCATAAGTTAAAGGGAGAAAAAAGACCTATTATTGATGAAAATTCAAGAGCAATATTACTAGCTTCTCTTCAATTTATTGACGCAATTGTTTTGTTCTCAGAAGCCACTCCATACCGGCTTATTGAAGCCATTCTGCCAGATATTCTAGCAAAAGGAGGGGACTATAAAGTTGAAGAAATTACAGGTCATGAATTAGTTTTACGAAATGGAGGAGAAGTAATTCTAGTTCCTTTTATTGACGGATTTTCCACCACAAATATTATAAATAAAATTAAACAAGATTAATGGCAAAAAAGAAAGTTCAATCTGCTTTTTTCTGTCAGAATTGCGGAACACAATCTCCAAAGTGGTTAGGTAAATGCCCACAATGTAATGAATGGAATACCTTTGTAGAAGAAGTTATAACTAAAGTTGAAAAAACCAAAACCTGGAATGGGTTGAACACATCAAATATTCCCGTTTTCATAAGTGATATCACCTCATTCAAAGAAAAGCGGATAAAAACAACAGATGCAGAACTTAATAGGGTTTTAGGTGGTGGAATTGTTCCCGGTTCTGTAATTTTATTAGGAGGAGATCCTGGAATTGGAAAATCAACCTTGTTGTTACAATTAGCGCTGAAATCAAATAATAAAATACTTTATGTCTCCGGTGAGGAGAGTGAAAATCAGATAAAAATGAGAGCGCAAAGGGTAGAAAATAGTTCAAAAAATTGTTTGATACTTACAGAGACATCTACTCAAAACATCTTCCAACAAATTGGACAAGTTAATCCACAAATATTAATAATTGATTCAATTCAGACCTTACATACTTCACATATAGAATCTCCTCCTGGAAGTGTTTCTCAGATTAGAGAATGTAGTTCCGAAATAATAAAATACGCTAAACAAACTGGTACGGCTGTTTTCTTAATTGGGCACATCAATAAAGATGGCGCGATTGCAGGGCCTAAAATCTTAGAACATATGGTTGATACAGTTCTTCAATTTGAGGGGGATAGAAACCATGTATATAGAATACTTAGAACTATTAAAAACAGATTTGGTTCAGCATCAGAATTAGGGGTTTATGAAATGACTCAGGATGGATTAAGAGAAGTGAATAATCCTTCAGAAATTCTAATTTCAGATAGAGATGAGGAAACAAGTGGAGTTGCCATTGCCTCTACAATTGAAGGAGCTCGCCCACTAATGATTGAGATTCAATCTTTGGTTAGCTCAGCAGTTTATGGTACTCCTCAACGATCAACTACTGGATTTGATACTAGAAGATTGAATATGTTGCTTGCTGTTTTAGAAAAAAGGTGTGGTTTCAGATTGGGAGTAAAGGATGTATTTTTAAATATAACTGGAGGTATAAAGCCAGATGATACAGCTATAGATTTGGCTGTTATTTGTTCTGTACTTTCCTCTGATCAAGATTTACCAATAGATATGCATACTTGTTTTGCTGCTGAAGTTGGTCTCTCTGGGGAAATAAGAGCCGTAAATCGAATAGAACAAAGAATATCTGAGGCTGAGAAACTAGGATATAAACAAATAATTATATCTAAATTTAATAAATTTAATCCTTCTCATTTCAAAATAGAAGTAAAACAGTGCTCTAAAATTGAAGAGGTTTTCCGATTACTCTTCTAAAATGTCATATAAATCATCCAAATTTGGAGAAAGAATCATTTCTATTCTTCTGTTCATTTTCCTTCCTTCAATAGATTCGTTTGTTGCAATAGGATTGTATTCTCCTCTACCTGCAGCAGTAAGTTGTAGTGGATCTAATGCTGTATTATTTAACAATATTTTCACTACAGAAGTAGCTCTCATAACACTTAAGTCCCAATTGTCTTTTATTATTCCTCTACCGCTGCTTTGTACATTGTCAGTATGTCCTTCCACTAATATTTCAAGATTTTGTTGACTTTCAAGTGCTGATGATAGTTTGTTTAATGCATTCACACCATTCTGATTCACAACATATTTACCTGAAGCAAACAATAAATCTTCCTCTAAAGAAATGTAAATTTTGCCATTTCTTTGTTCAATGGTTAATCCATCACCCTCTAAACCGGTAAGGGCTTTTTGTACTTTGTTCTTTATGGCAGTAACTAAAGAGTCTTTTTGGTGGATAATTTTTTCTAACTCAAGAACTCTTTCTGATCTTTCATCTAAATCCTCTTGAGCTTTGTTTAGTTCTCTTTCTTTATTTTGTAGATCTTGAGATATTTGATTTAACTCATCTTCTTTATTAAGAAGTTTACTTTGAGCTTCTTCTAATTGTTCTAATAGTTGTTTGGTCTCTTTTGCTTTCTTTGACATTTGTCTACTATTTTGACTTACTAATAAGTCATAAGCTGTGTTTAATTCATTAAATTTATCTTGTAATAATTTTAGTGCATTTCCATTTTGTATAGAATCATTTCTTAAAATATAAATTCTTTCCTTCAATAAACGAATATTTGAACTAAGCTCCTCTGACTGATCAGAAAGTTTTAAGTTCTCCTTCTCTAATTCAGATAAATTTCTTTGTGTAGTTTCAAGATCGGAAACTAATGCATTGTGTATTTTTGGACTGACACAGCTAGAAATTAAAACAGAAATTATCGTAATAAATACTATTTTCTTTATCATTCTTTTGTGTTTTTAATAAAGCTAAAATAACTATACAAATCGGACTTATCTCTAATCAATCTTAATTATATCAATAGGATCAATCTTAATTTCCGGATTACTCATTCTTCCTGACTCAGTAAAAGACATTTCTCCAGTCATCTTTCCTGAATAATAAATTCGATCACCAGGTAATAATTGTTTAAAAACAGGATGACCTTCATTACCACTCCATGTCCCCTCAGGCCATAATTTCACTTCAATGTTTGCTCCATTATTAAAAGTAACGTCTACCCATTGACTTCCTAAAGAAGAATTAATTTCCTCAACTTCTCCGTACCATTTCTCAACTTTCCCAAAATCTTTAATGTAATTTAACATCAAGTCAGCAACATCAGATTGTGCTATTTCATTTCCATCGTACTTGTCATAATCTTCTTGATATTTTTCTATTTCTGAAATAAAGCCTTGCTGTGCTGTCGTTTTTAAATCTACAGAAGAACACCCTAAGAAAACTGAAAAAACGAATAAAAACTGAAGTATATTATTTTTCATATTTTTTTCTGCTAATTTACTATTTTTGAAGATATTAGAACCCTTATAGAACTTTATTTTCTACGGATAGCTAATTTCCATTTTTTTAACATCACTCATTTAAGTGAATCAAAAGCTAAGATAAGTGTATTATAACTAAGATTGATAATTTCGTTTTTTTTCCACTTTCACTTTATCCAAACATATGTAACGTTCCTTCACCTCCATTTCCAATGAGGTAAACCATATAAAGTCTCTTTTTAGCTTCTACAATTATAATTTTTAGTTTATTAGGCCTTACTTTTACCATTTATTTTTGTGTTTTACAACAATTTTTTAGGGCGTATACAGAAAGAACCCAATCATAATACTAAAAAATATTTTTTTCATGTAAATTTGTTTTAAATTATTATTTTTATAATTTGTAAATATATTGAATAAATGAATATTATTAAAAACTACTTTTTAAAAGGATTATTGTATTCAGTCCCTGTAGCAGTTACTTTTTGGGTTATCATCGAATCTTATAATTTTCTAGATGGAATCATAGGCAATCATCTCCCAGAGAGTATGCAAATTCCTTTTTTAGGCATCTTAGTTATGTTTGTACTTATTACATTGTTTGGGTATATAGGAACTAAAGTTATTTCATCTCCTTTCACTTCTGTATTTAAAAATTTATTGAATAAAGCTCCTTTATTAAAAACTATTTATTCCTCTGTAAAAGATTTAATGAATACATTTGTAGGCCAAAAAAAAGGATTTTCAGAGCCTGTATTGGTAAAAGTATATGAAAACTCAACAATTGAGAGGATTGGTTTTATTACTAATGAAGATGTAGAGTCGTTAAATATTAATAAAGGAAAAGTGCTTGTATATTTGCCGCATTCATATGCTATATCCGGCCAACTTTTTGTAGTTGAAAAAAGACATGTTACTCGAATTGATAAGCCGGCTTCAGAAGTGATGAAGCTCATAATTTCAGGTGGAGTAACTGAGATTGATGATAATTAAAACCGAAATCTAATGATTAATAAAACACTAACAATTATAACGATAATCATACTAATAAGTACAGATTTATTTAGTAGTGATACAATAACTGTAAGATCCCATGATCACGTTGACATGACTTGGTATGGTAATTATGATAAAGTTGCAGTTTTCCCTGACGGATCTGAAACTTATAGGAAAATATATTTAAATTATACTATGGGCTGTCCCTCAAGTGGTTGCGCTCCATATGATTACACAACAAAAATTGAAGTACTTCACAAGACTGGTGATATTGATTCAATACTTCAACAGACACCTTATTTTACTGTTGATGGTAATTCAGTCGATACCCTATATACAACTGACACATCGTACATATACTTTTGGGATACATTATCAAATAGCACAGATTCAATGCTATCGACACAATTACAAGTAATTAATTTTAGTGATTCACTTAATCCTACACTACCTACCGATACTAGTTATTATTTCCCATCAGGATATTATAATTTCCTATACGACTCTACAGGAATTATTTATGATTCAATTTATGTTCATCCAACTAATATGATATTGAACGGCATTCATTCTTGGTACTCATATTTTGACGTAATTGAAAAATATGAGATAGCTAGAGTCATTACACCATATGGAGGGAATATTCCTTCTAACTATGCGTTTAAACATATATTTGATATTACAGATTTTGCATCTATTTTAAAAGATTCAGTTAAAATACGTGCACATTACAGCGGATGGGGAAATGGTTGGAGCGCTACATTGGATTTTGAATTTATTAAAGGAGTTCCCCCAAGGAATGTTAATAGCATACAAAATATTTACTCAGGAAGTTTTTCTTATTTGAACTCATCTGATTTTGAAAACAATAAGCTCACTGCCAAGACCTTCTGGATTCATCCAAATACAACCCAATCTATGGTTAAAATGACAACTACAGGTCACGGGTTCGATAATAATATCAATGCGGCTGAGTTCAAGCCTATTGATTATTTTGTAAATATTAACGGAAATCTTACACACACTCAATTTAATTGGAATGAGAATTGTGGGGAAAATCCAATATATCCATATTATGAAAATCCAAACGGAGGATATATTCATACATGGATCTTGGATAGGGCCAATTGGTGCCCAGGATTAAGGGCAAAATCATTTGATCATGAAATTACTCAGTATATAGTTCCATCAGACTATATAGAAATTGATGTTGATTTTCAAAGTTATACTTGGTCTGGTTCTCAAACGCCATCTTATATTGTTGAATGTCAGTTGTTTCAATATCAAGGAAGCAATTTTAATAATTCTGTAGAAATTACTGATATAATTAAACCATCAAAAAAAGATGAGTATTCAAGATTTAATCCTACTTGTGGAAAACCGTTAATTGAAATTAGAAATTATGGTTCTTCAACATTAAACAATGCGGAGATTATATATGGAATTAAAGGAGGTACGGTTCATACATTTAATTGGTCAGGAAGTTTAGATTTTTTAGAGAGCGAACAAGTAGAATTACCCTTGTTAGACAACTGGTATGGAACAAAAGATGTTTTTTATGTTCAGTTAAAAAACCCTAATGGTCAAGTTGATGACTATGACGCTAATAATTATATGGAATCACCATTTGATCATGTTCCTCAATATCAAAATAAAATCGCTGTATGGACACAAATAAATAACGGAGTTATTAATTCTTGGACCAACGAATCTGAAACGTCATGGGAGTTTTTTAAAGACGATGGTGGTTTGTTCGCAGCCTCTCAGCAAATGTTTTTAGGAGTTGTGCCTCAGAACCAATATAGAGATACAATTGAATTTGAATCAGGCTGTTACACTTTTAAGGTTACAGATCTTGGTGAAAATGGTTTAGATTATGGATATAATAATGATGGTGTTGGAAGTATAAAACTGAGAAATGTTCCTGGCACTACTTTTAAGGATTTTCATCCAGACTTTGGATCAAATATAATACATCATTTTAGAGTAGGATCAATTTTATCTAATGATCAAATTAGTGAAAAATTAATTATTTATCCAATACCTGCTACAAATGAGATCATTATTGAATTTACATTGGACAACTTTGAAGTTCTTGAAATTTTAGATAACACTGGAAGAGTAATAAAAGAGATAAATTCAATAAACAATAAATCAAAATTAAAAATAGATATAAGTAACTTTTCAAAAGGAGTTTATTTTGTTACTTCTAAGGATAAAAATATACTCAAAAAGTTCATAAAACAGTAGATGAAATATTGTAATTCATTAACAAAATATTCTCGATTTAAAACAAGAGAAGTTAAGGTTGGAAATTTAGTGTTTGGAGGGGATAATCCTATCCATATACAATCCATGACTACTACGGATACAATGGATACGCAAGCTACTGTAGCTGAGTCTATAAGAATGATAGAGGCGGGTTGTAAATTAGTAAGAATTACAGCTCCTAGTAAAAAAGAAGCCGAGAATCTACAAGTTATAAAGGATCAGTTAAGAACAAAAGGGTATCATACTCCCATAGTTGCAGATATTCATTATACTCCAAATGCAGCTGAAATTGCAGCTAGAATTGTAGAAAAAGTTAGGGTAAATCCTGGTAATTATGCTGATAAAAAGAAATTTGAGGAGATTGAATATACAGACGAAAGTTATCTTGATGAATTAGAAAGAATAAGAGAAAAATTTACTCCTCTTGTAAGAATCTGTAAAGAGCATGGAACAGCTATGAGAATTGGTACTAATCACGGATCTCTTTCAGATAGAATTTTAAGTAGATATGGAGACACTCCCAAAGGAATGGTAGAATCTGCAATGGAGTTTTTACGTATCTGTAGATCTGAAAATTTCCATAATATAATTCTTTCAATGAAAGCTTCTAACACCAGGGTTATGGTTCAAGCTTATAGATTATTGGTAGCAGAGATGTTAAATGTGGGAATGGACTACCCTTTGCATTTAGGAGTAACAGAAGCTGGAGAAGGTGAAGATGGAAGAATAAAATCTGCAGTTGGAATTGGAACACTTTTAGCTGATGGAATTGGAGATACAATTAGAGTCTCTTTAACAGAAGCTCCCGAATTTGAAATGCCAGTAGCTCAAAAGTTGCTCTCACATTTTGAGGGAGTAGAAGATCATGACTCTATTGAAGAAATAGTAAACAACCCTCTTCATTCTTTTGATTATAAAAAAAGAGAGACAAATACTGTATTAAATATTGGATCAAAAAATGTCCCGATAGTAATGGCTGATTTTTGTTTGAAAAAGAAAATTACACCAGCTTCCTTTTTCGCGTTGGGATATAATTATTCTGTACCTTTAGATAAATGGCATATTTCAGATATGGCAGCCGATTATGTTTTTGTTGGGGATAATGATATAGACTTTGAAATTCCAGGAACACTTGGAGTAATTTACAATTATAAAAATTGGAAGACTCACAAAAAAGGTTACCCTTTTTTTGACGTAGCGCAGTATATGTTAGAAGAGGAGGGGTCGGATAAAATGAATATGATACATGTATGTTTATCGGATTTAAGCAGTAAGTTTTTAGATAAATTAAAGGAGGATAAAACAGCTGTTCTTTTAATTGATACATATAATAAAAATGGTATTGCAGAACAAAGAAAGTTATTTGTACAACTACTAAATATTGGAGTAAAAACCCCCGTAGTAATTGGTAGGTCGTATGGTGACTTGTCGAAAGAGCAATTGCAGCTTTCTGCAAGTGCTGATTTTGGAGCACTATTATTAGACGGTTTAGGTGATGGAATATTTATAGCAGCAGAGAATTGTGGATCTGATCAAATGATTAATTCTTTGGGTTTCGGAATATTGCAAGCAAGTAGAACACGAATATCTAAAACTGAATATATCTCTTGTCCGAGCTGTGGGAGAACTTTGTTTGATTTACAAGAAACAACAGCAAAAATCCGAAAGGAAACAGATCATTTAAAAGGAGTAAAAATAGGAATTATGGGTTGTATTGTAAATGGACCTGGGGAGATGGCAGACGCAGACTATGGTTATGTAGGTACTGGAAAAGGAAAGATTACGTTGTATAAAGAACAGACGATTGTAAAAAGAAACATACCAGAGGATAAGGCTGTTTTTGCGTTAATTAACCTCATAAAACAACATGGTGATTGGGTAGAGAAGAATTAATTAATTTTAATTTTTTCTGCCATTTCTTTTGCCTTTACAACTAATTCAGAGCACTCTTCTGTTCCATAGGATAAGGTAACTCCCATTCTTCTATATATGCGTGAAGTTGGTTTCCCAAATATTTTAAAGTCCGTGTTTTTGTAATTAGCAACTTCTTTTAATCCTGTAAAAGTAGGCCATTTATCGCTTTCATTATCCGCAAGTATCACAGCAGAAGCTCCATTTCTAACTAATGGAATATCCAAAACAGGTATTCCTAAAATAGCTCGAGCATGCAATTCAAATTCTGAAAAGTTTTGTGTCCCTGCGAGTGTCACCATCCCAGTATCGTGAGGTCTTGGGGATAGTTCCGAGAAATACACTCCATCATTTCCTACAAAAAATTCTACTCCCCATATCCCACTTCCCCCAAGTGCTTTTGTTACTTTATTAGCCATTTCTTGTGCCATTTTTAAATGGACATCCTGCATAGTCATAGGCTGCCAACTTTCCTGATAATCTCCTCTCTCTTGTCTGTGTCCTATTGGTGGGCAAAAAAGTGTATTTCCGTTATTTTGTGTGAGTGTAAGTAAGGTGATTTCATAATCAAAATTAATGTACTCTTCAACAATTACCTCCATTAAATCTCCTCTAGAACCTTCCATTGCATAATTCCATGCTTTTTCAATATCTGATTCCGTCTTTATAACCGACTGTCCTTTCCCCGAACTAGACATTAATGGCTTTACTACACATGGTATTCCTGTAAAATTCACACCTATTTTCAACTCTTCAAAAGAAGTTGCATATTTATATTTTGCAGTTTTTACTCCTAAATCTATAGCAGCTAAATCACGAATTGATTTTCTATTCATAGTAAAATTAGCCGCCTTAGCAGATGGAATTACATTATATCCTTGTTCTTCATAGTCGTAAAATCTCTCTGTTCGTATACTTTCTACCTCAGGTACTATATAGTCTGGTTGGTGTTTTTTTACAATTCTATCCAATTCAGCTCCATCTAACATATTAATCACTTCATATTCATGCGCTACTTGCATTGCAGGAGCATTTTTATAATTATCTACAGCAATTACATACTGGCCCAGTCTTTGCATAGCTATTACTAATTCTTTCCCCAGTTCTCCCGAACCTAATAACAGTATTTTATTTCTCATAATGCAAACATATAAATTAAATATTTTTTAATGAACAATATAAATGCCATTGATTTTGCGTTCTCACCCAATTCTGTTTTTTGTATGTTGTTTTGTAATAGATGTCATTTTTTAAATAGTCTGTAAAAAATCGAATGCATTGTAATAATGCGAGAGCCTTGCCTGCAAACAGTAGACATGACTTTTCTTTTTTTGTTAAAACGTTCTCTGTCCCCTCTAAAAAAGCGCTTATTATCAAATTTATAATTTCTTTATCAGCTTTTACATTTTCAAAATCAGAAGATTCTTCTCCAAGTGTATTGCTATATGCTCTGATCATGTCTCCAATATCCGACAAAACAGTACCTGGCATTAACGTATCAAAATCAATTAGGGCTTTTACTTTATTTGTGTTTACATCAAATAAAAAGTTGCTGATTTTCGTATCAAAATGGCAGACTCTTTTTGGTAGAGCCTTATTAAGGCTATCAAACTTTATAAGAGTTTCTTTCTCTTTTAGTATGTTCTCTATCAAAAGAACGGACTCACAAACTCTTTCTTGTTTTGCAGTAGAAATAGCATCTATAAATTGAAAATACCTTTTACTTGCATTATGAAAATCAGGGATTGTCACATGTAAATTCTCAGCATCAAAATCCCGTAAAGAGTAATAAAAATTTCCTAAACATTTTGCTGCTTCATATGAGAGATTTTTATCTATATTTTTTTCAAAACAAACGCTATTTTCAACATATGGAATTAGTCTCCAAACTTTATTTTCTCTCTCAATATATTTGTTATCTATTGGTGCTGGAAAGTGATATGGAAAGGAGCTATCAGAAATTGATTTTTTTATTTTAATAATATTCTCAAGAGTTAAATAATGATTTGTAAATACATTTGTATTAACAGATTGTAAAATGTATTTTTTTATTTTTTTTTCTTTTTCTATCCAAACAACAAAGGTCTGATTTATCAGACCTTTGTTGTTTTCTTCTATTTGTCTAACTTTCCCCTCAGACAAAAATTCAGAGATTATCTGCTGCGCTAGTACTAACTCCATAAATTTTTTGGGTAAATACCTTTTTCAATACATTTGTTTATG
>CEUV01067516.1_pt1 | contig 16581 bp, 15 predicted proteins | sample 356401 | NCBI WGS metagenome assembly CEUV01 (sample SAMEA2622710, study PRJEB7988) | marine metagenome | isolation source: saline water (ENVO:00002010), including
CCCCAAGCTACCGACAAGATCCAGCCCAGGGGCGTGTGGCAAATTTAAACTACCAATTGAAGCATGGCGGAGCTACATGCCGAACTAGGTTTTCTTCTTGAAGCGGGTTTGAAGATGTGGCTGGCGACCAGCATTTGAACAAGGCACGTGCATGTAACTAGCCTTTGATTGTGACGAAAAGCTAAAATGACTCGATGATTTATTTTGATTTGAACCTTGCTGTGCCAAGATGCCAGCACCAACGTAGTTTCTACTTGCATTCCCTTGGGCATAACTGGATGCATTGTACATGTGTTTGCTCTCAAACGACCTCAGTCTTTTCTTTCTCTTAGTTCCACTTTTCTTATCCAGTGTTTGGTGTTTATAAGATTGCTGCATTTTATTATTTCCCATGACTCCCATGATAGGTGGTAGACTTCCCGGGCCCTCCATGTCATCAATGTGCGTGTCCTTGACCGAGTATTTTGTCTGTCCACCCACCCGAGTAATAGAGCTCTGATGCATGCCCTTCATCACCTTCTTACCTACGTCCTTCGCGGGGGCGTGAGCCACGTTGCCGGTAATAGTGGGCAATCCCTTAGGCAAAGGAAGACCATCCCTCTCCAGAGTTGCTGCGCTGTGGTCAATTGCTTGCATGGAAATTTGTCTTCGAGTCTCGTATTCGCGTGCTGCAATGAAATATGTGTGCCGCAAAGCTTCGCGTGCAGAAATACGCTCCGAGGCGTCGTGCACGAGCATCTTCATCATAAGCTCCACGCAGTCTAAAGTGGCGTGTTTTATCAACTGTGCAATGCCAATCCCAGCTTGAGGAGGGAAGTCAAAGTTCACGTGGGCGGCACCATTTTGCTTGAACTTACTTATAAGATGTGGGTCAGGAGTTCCAAGGACTTTGTGAATACGATTAATTTGGTCGAGCTCGTTTGTTCCTGGAAACAACGGATAAAGCGAAGTTATTTCAAAAAACACACATCCGGCACCCCACAAATCCATTTCAGGGCCATAATAGCCATCTGTGAGCAAACACTCTGGCGCACGATACCACCGGGTGGAAATATACTCAGTGTAAGGTTGCTTTGAGTATATCCCACGGCAAGATCCAAAATCAGCCAGCTTAAGTCCTTTGTTGACGTCACTTTTATTTTCAATCAGGATATTTTCTGGTTTAATATCGCGATGGAAAATTCCTTTGCGATGCATATGATCCAAGGCCATTAAAAGCTGATGCATGTAAGATTGGATCAGCTGCGCGTTCAAATAGTGACGCCGACCGCGAATTAGTTCATACAAGTTGGCGTCCATAAGCTCAAACACAAGCGCCAAACGCCCTGTTGGTTGATCGTAGAGGACTTCTTCTAGTGTTATAATGTGCCCATGTGGAGATAACCTGCGCAACGCTTGGATCTCTCGAAGATTGTTAACCTGATGGGCGCTCATATAATTATTGTAGATACGGACGAACTAACTTGATCGATCGAATCAAAGTGATTTTTCATGCATTTGATTGCGTGATACTTCCCATCTTTCACATTTTGAGCTTTCAAAACCTCACTAAAAGTACCCTCGCCTTTCTTCGCAACAAGTCTGTACCTAGAAGGAAAAGAGGGTCGTTTCCTTTTCGTGTCCCTTACTCACTTTCGCATAGCGCTTACGACCACGAAAAGGAAGATATAAGGAAGATATACAGCTGGATCTTTAGACCAGGATAGGAGTAACTGGTAGTGGCGGATCGGTCAAGGGGCCCCACACCTGGTGCTACACCCGAACACTCGGGGGCACACCAAAATCACCTTGGTGTACCCCCCATAGTATGTTCACTGGCAAGCCTGAACTTTCGGCGGCGACTCGGACTCCGGCGGCAAGTCAAGCTCAGGGTCCGACGGTCGCGGTCACAGTGTCACGGACTTGACGGCGGTCATGACATTGGCCATCCAACTAAGTCAGGCGGTTCTTACTATTAGTACTAATCGCGGTCTAGCGCTCTGTGCACGGAATCTGGACCGTGGGTACCGGCCCTGTCAAGCTGTCGGCTCAACTGACAGACCCTCCCACTGATTATGGTGGTTATTGGAAATTTTGCTTACCTTGTCTTGCGGGAGATGCGCATGCGCGGCGCTTCCACGTCTCCACGTGAAACTGAAATTTTCTTGTCGCTATTTCATCACTATTTCGACGCTCCGGTTGGGTATTGACCGAGCAGGGAGAAGGCTCTTAGGCGCTTCTGCCTTTTATAGGTCTTCCGAGTCCTTGACTTGCCAGTGAACTTTTGTTGTTATTAATAATCATCCTGATTATCATTCAAGAGTCAAGTTGAAGTGGGAGTTGTTCGAAGCATCTGATGACTAGTGCCTGTGCTTCCTGCTGCGTATTTCAATCGACAAAGTACGAAAGGAGGTCGCGAACAGAGATAATTCCAACCGGCCTCCTGTCAACATCAAGGCAAATGAGACGCCGAAACTTGACATCCGCGAAGAATTCAAAGACAAACTGGAGCGTAGCACACTGTGAACAAGTATGTAATGGTTCATCAGAGCGACGCTGCGCGATAACATCTTCAATCGAGGACCCAAGGTTGACGACGACAGAGTCAGCATCAGTTGCAGTTGCAAGAAAGGTAATGTCAGAATGATTATACAGGGAAACTATGCGACCCGACTTGTCAACGACCGGCACTGAGCTTAAATTACGTCTGCAAAGAAGTTTCAACACATCTTCAAGTGAAGTCGTGGTGTTGACAGTCATAACCTCATCGAAAGTGCCAATACCTAACTCCTGGATGGGCTGGTCAAAGAGGCGTCGTTCTTCCCGAAACGTTGCAACAAAGTATTCGAGTATATCAACATGGGTTACCACAGCAAGTATCCCACAGTCCTCCGACGTGACAATGGGCAAGTATCGTCGTTTATTGGTTCTCATTGCGCCACATGCATCATACAAAGAACCTGAGTCGCGTCATGATATTCGGATAAAGAGGTGCAGCACACACCGTTTGCGTCGACAGCAACGAGGCCCCCATAGTCAACTGCGTGGTCGTGTGAAGGTGGTTGAAGTGGACTGGGCTGCGCAAACATCTCTGTTGCATGTTTAAAAAGTGTTCCAGCGACAGGATCGCTCAGCACCTGTGCTATTGAACGAGATGCGAGCACTTCAATGGCTGCGCCAGTGCGTCCATGTTGATCATGGTAGTGCAGCAAAATGTCCACGAAATCTGTAATCGTCATGAGCCCCACAAACTCCCGGCGTGAACTGTCCCAGAGTGGGGCCGCAGACGACTCGTGTTCCAGTAAAGCATAGAAAGCCAGCTGGATTGGAATATTGGTCTCGAAGACTACAACCTACACCCGCAGGGGAAATCAGAAATGCATAACCAGCACGTCAAAGACCTTGCCAGAAATACGCACAAGCTCAAACGCAATTTGGGAATGGAGAAATGTCGTAATGGCACTACGCCCAGCTGCCTTCAAGACTTCACGCTCATTTATCATTCGACACCAAAGTAGGCCGCAAAACTGACGGGCTTATGTTGTAAGACAGATCCTCGCCGGCTGGCCGCCTCTATACGCCCCCGGGACTCCAAGAGTATCGTTACATTAACATATACCAAGGCTCGCTCTGGCAACACTCGCTCTGAAAAACCACGCCACGGAGGATGCCCCCGACGGGAACGCATGCGTCTAAGGATGCTAAGGATTCTTTGAGCCTCGATCCCACTACCAGCAAAGTCAGTGGCGAAACTAGCCACTCAGTTGCGGCCGATACGACGCCACACCATCCCCTGCCCACAGCCAGATTGCCTAAAGCAAACCAGCGGGAAAATGTCGCTATTTCGCCCAACGACATCTCTCAGTACATACTTTTCTCAGGCACCCCGTACGTTGCAACCAGATGCAGCAGAGTTTGTTCCGGGCGGCCTACCTGCTGCGTTACATCAGCAGCAATACCCATATCCACAGATATCATACCAATATGGAGCAATTCCCACTAATTTCATGGTATGTTATCTGGGCTTTGTCTGCCGACAACCGCATTCTCAGGCTCCATGGGCACACAGAGGTACAGCGCAGTATTTGCCTCCGCAACATCCCAATAGCTTTCCGCATGCCCACATGCGAGATAGCAGAGTCATTGGTTTAGAAATGGTCGAATTGTAACTTTATGATGTCCACAGGATGCCTTCGCAGATTGACTTTCATACCGAGGTGGCTACTGCCCAATCTTCCCCAGTTCTTGATGGTGACAAGGTTCGTCTAGGGTAATATGTAAAGGGTCGAAGAAGATTGGCTCATCTGTGTAGGAGCAGTCCCACACTGAGATCGACAGTCACCCCGTTGTTGCTCCACCTATGGCCTCTGTTTCGATTACAGTCCCAGATGGCTGCTTGCGTCCTCTAACTACGACTGAATCGCAAGTAGCCGCCCCTCGAACATCGGCATCTGCAGCAGATATAGTGCATGCACCACGACAGACAATGCCCGCAACTAAATCTGGGAAGTCAGCAGGTGAGCCCCTTCACCCACCAACCTGAACTAATATTAAACACACATTTAGAAAAAAACATCAATGCATCATCCCATAGTCCTCTTCCTGAGCCAATTGAAAAGAAGGATAGGAAGTCTGTTGCCTCTCTGATCACAGTCGTGAAACCAAGTTCAGTCGACCACTGTCAGGATCAAAATTTGCTTCGCACTTCACGCGAAGTGGTGAATGAGGCGACAGCACCCGCAAAGATACGAGATTCCTGGGAAGACGTTAGCACAGTGGCAGCGCCACCTTTAGGGAAGGATATATTGCAGAAGCAACCCATTAACGGCATTTTATCAATGACCCCGCGCACATATACGAAGTCAGAACTGTTTGAGCTTCGTCTTCAGCGCAGCACATCACCTCCACCCGATTTACCAAGCTTCTTAGTAGGGGTATCAACAGCAGGAGATTTTCGTGGAGTTCGGCGCCTTGGGCCTGGAGGTACCACGCGGGGTGGCGGTGCTGGCGCGGGAGGTGGCGGATCAGGTGGGACTGGCCCTCGCTATACTGGGTCAATGGAAGATCCAAGACGTGATCAGACGTTTCGCCGCGGGATAGAAAGCACAAGAGGGGGGCGCCATCGCAAGACTGAGCATACTGCAGCAGCACACAAATGGGATCGTGGTCACCGAGTTAAGCAAAAGGATTGCTCTCAAGACCACTGGGGCCCTGAAGCGGTTGAGCCGCTTAAAACAACATTCCATCGCTGGGATCGCAAGCACAAACACGCAAATGAACTGGAGGGGTCACTAAATACAGTGACCGCAATCCTGAACAAAATGACCCCGCAATCTTTCGAAAAGCTCTCAGGACAGCTTTGCAAACTGGAAATGACATCATCTGAAATGCTTCGACGAGTGATTGGTGTCATCTTTGACAAGGCAGTTGATGAGCCGCACTTTGCTGTTGTATATGCGGCCCTCTGTGCACGACTTGCCGAGGAAACACGTGTCTGGCCTTTTATTCGCTCTGTGAAAGATGAATCTACTGGACTTTGGTCGTGGATTGCCGATCTTGATGTCGACACGTCAAAGTTACGACCACTACCCAAGCTTTCATCTGTGGACCTACTCCTAAGTTCCGCAGATAATGACTTTGAGGAAATTGGAATCGGTCAGCTACAGCTTCATCCATCAGATTGCTTTCTTAAGAACAATACTCTAGTGTGCTGCTACTTTGCCGAGCAGCGACCTGGAGTTGTCTGGTTTCTGTGTTTAGCGTGTGAGGGCTTCAAAATTGAACTCTGTGCTGTTAGGTTTTTGCTGTGGTACAAGACGCTGAAGCCAGACTATTTGATAATGGCAAAAGCAAGCTATTTGGCACGTTTGCAACTAAGGCAGATGCCCAACAAGATGCAATGAAAAAAGCGTCCTTCAAACGCTTGCTTCTCAATCAATGCCAAGAAGAGTTTGAGCGAAACGTTCGAAGTTCTGGCGGTTCAGCAGCCCTTGAAGCAGCAGCACGTGAGGCAAGAGATAATGCGAAGCAAGCCGCCATAGACGCCACAAGGGCTGCTGCAGAGCAAGGGGTGCCACCCAAGGAACTTCCAGATGAACTTGAATTGGAAATCTGGATCACAAAGCTGAAGCGACGCATGCTGGGCAATGTCAAGTTTATTGGAGAGCTCTTTAAACAGCAACTTCTGAAAGAAAAGATAATGCATGAATGTATTAAGCTACTTCTTGGGTCACTCGATGATCCTAACGCGGTTCCAGACGACGAGTCCATAGAAGCTGCAGCAAAGCTTTTCCTCACAATTGGCAAGCAGCTTGAGTCACCAGCCGCATCTAAGGCCAAGCTCGATGCGCACTACCCTGAGCCCACTATCTCTAGCAACAATGCCTTAGCTACGACACTACGCTTTCTAGGTACTGCAAGCGGCTCTCTGTTCTTTCAAGAGATAAAACGAGGCTTGCTGCACGCACACGCTTTATGCTACAAGACCTCTTGGAGTGCCGTCGCAATGGCTGGAGAGAACGGCGAGCTAAAGATGGTCCGCACAAATTGGGAACAAAAGCATCCACAACACAAGGAAAAGGCGAAAATCAGTCTCGTCGTGATGAGGAACGAAATCTTGCCCGTGAGCGCCAGCGCCAAGCTATCTCACAGCAGCAGCAGCAGCAACGGCGTCGGCTCCTGAGTGCTAAGGACGTAAGCAGCAAGTCCCAGGATGCGCGCCAATCGCGTCACAGCCAGGCATCGACTGTGCGGATTCTGTCGAGGGACCAGGAGACAACGAGCAGTGCACACAAATCAGCGAGTGACACATATGACACCCCTTTGGCACAGCCGGCAGCCAAGGACACTGCTAAGCTGTGGACAGATGATCGCGCGCAAAATCGCGCGAGATCTTCGCTCGACGAGTTTGCACAGCTCCAGGATCAAGAGGAACTAATTGCATCTCTAGACGAAGTTCCCAACACGAATCGGGTGTATAAACATGTTTTCGAGCTGATAGTTGGCCGCATTGTCGAGGGCAAGGATGCTGAACGGAATTCATCTCTGGCAGCAATTCACGCTCTCGCATTAAAATCAAAGTTAAAGGCAGAAGATGTTGCCGATGCGCTTGGCAATACCATTGAGTTTTTATCTGATATTTGCATCGACTCACCGATGGCTGTAGAACATGTGAGTTACTTACTTCTGATATCTTATGAGCTATTCTACTCTCTCAGGTTGCAAAGCTCGTTTCAGTGTGTCTGGAGCTTAAAATAATAGACATTGCCTGGTTAACTGCCAACTCGCGGCTCAGAGGTGATGACCCTAAAAGTGATGGTGCCTTGGAGCGAAAAGCCCTGTTTGAGCTCCTCACATCAACCTTCGCCAATTACCCTGAAGCATCTGAGCTCAAAAGCCAGCTCAAGTTATTAGCTTAGCTGTTTATTTGTAGTTGTTTAACAGGCCTTTCAAAGAGGTAGTCAGGGGCAACCCGGGTTCTAATAGTACTAGTAGGTTTTTTCTTCTTAGCGGAGTAAAAAAATATTTGGGGTAGTACATCGCGGCTGAGCGAGATTCTGGCTGCAGGCGGGGTCCCACAGTGCCCCTTTGTTCGCCCCAAGACCGGGATGGGGGGAAGGGGTCACTCTCGCAGCGAGGCGCGGTGCCAATCGGGGCCTAACTTGGTAATTGTGGAGATGAACTTTTACAAGCCTGAGAAGGAAGCGTGCAACCTGGTGGTAATCTTGTGAGAGTGACTGTAAGCAGAACAACAGGGGAAATCGAAAGACGGTGTCCGCTCATCATTGCCATTGGACTAACTAGAAAACGTTCATCTCGCTCTAGATCTCCACAATTACCAAGAAACTAGCTAACCCCGGGCCCGGGCCGGTTTTCGACGAATTAGCATAAAATAGTGGAGTCTCAGGCTTGTTCCTCTTTCAAAAGGAACGTCCGAGTCGGTGAACTTTGAAATGCAGCCATGGCAACTGGGAGAAGTCGCGAGCTTCAACGAATCGCACAGGGGGGGTGTCCGGTGTTGATGAACTATCATATTGGTGCCAGGGTAAAGAGCTCGCTTACTTTCCGTTCCCGACCATCGAACCGCGACGAGCTCAGGCTCAGCACTTGACTCAGCCTGGATCCGTGCGCATTTCAATCGATGTGCCAGCGTAATTTACTAGTATAAACTATGACTGCAAGCAACAGTGGTACCCCGGGGAACTGAAAATCGAAGTCACTGAGCGTGCTCGGACCCCCCACCGTCGTCACCGTGCTCTAGAGGGACCTTAAAAGATCAAACCCGAGTTGGTAAATTGCAAATGAATGAGCGAACCGCAAATAGATCTCAAACCCGCTGCTATAGAAGTACCTAGCCCAAACGCACAGAGGCGCAACTCCAGAAGTCGACCAATAGTCCGTCGCCGTGTGCAAACCAGCGGCCGGTCGGGGAAGCAGATAGGCGGACGTCGATGGCGGGCCCTTGGACGACCGGTAGGACGTACGTATGCATTCCAGCAGACGAAGGAGCCACTAACTTAACGCCGGATGTGCATCGGCGTTCGATAGGCCGTTAGATTGATCACCGAAGTTCGACACCAGGAAAGATAGAAGACCCCGCCCATCAGGTTACCAACCAGGGTTTCAAAAAAGAAACAAAAAAAGAAACAAAAGCGCATCTTCAATAACGCGTGGCGTCTCCTATTATGAACTCCAGACAATACTCTGACCTAATTGGCAAGAGACGTAGCTCGTCGAGCATTATATTGAATTCTGTCTTCGACACATTATTGTCACCTCGACTTGAAGTTGCTGCCAGTGGCTCTGCACCCGAGCACTGCCTAAGTTACCCAGACAAGTGACGCCGCTTAGTAGTACTAGAATAATAAAGCACGCTAAAAATCAATTAAACCAGGATAAACTTCATTGACTAGTCACCAGGTGTCGCTTGGCGCGAGTGATAGAAAGCAGATTTGTGTGTCTTGTGTACGGATCCACAATAGTTCGCATTTTTTCCCAATGTAACTTCTTCTGCGTTAAGTACGCCGCTTTCTTTTTGGCGATTACTTGTTTCTGCAGCTTCATCATTTCCCGAGTTCCCTCTGCCACACGTGTATCTCCGCTTGTTTTTTCTTTTTTCTGCGCCTCATTCTCAAGTGCGTGGTTGCGATCAATTTGACGACGGTCCCTGCGTTTTCCTACCTCGTACTTTGCCATCAACCCCAAGCAATTGCGTTGATCAACCTTGGCCATGCGTGCTGCTCCTTGTAAAAGTTCTTCTTGAGCAATGCGTTCCTTAACCATTTTATCAGCACCAGTAACGTGCTGGTTTTTATTGGTCTGCGCTTCCTCGACTATAAGCTTCTGTTGCTTGTTTTTGAAATCTTCGCCGAGTTTCAACAGAAGTGAAGCCTCGCAGTGTCTTAGGTCTGCTTTAAAATTCGACAGCCGCTCGATATGTCCCTGCCTTGTCTGATGGTTTTTTGCTGCAGCTGCAACGCGAATCCTCTTTATATTTTCAATCCGTTCAATCAAGCGGTGTTGTTTGGCCCTGTTGGCTTCAATGAAATCTAGACGCCTGCACTTGCGCTCTTCATCTGCCCTTTTTTTGTTTTTAGCAAGTCGTTGATGCATTTCCACCAGGGACATCTCATCAAGCAAACCATAACCGCTGGCATCTGTTGGGTCGAAGATATTCATATTCTTTGAATGCACACTATGCTCTGCTTTAAGCTGCTTTGCACGTTGAGTCAGCATTTTGGTTCGTTTCTTGTCATGCAAATCCTGTTCGTGTAATCGGCATTTGATATCTTGCTGTAGCTTTGTACGAAACTCACGTTTTTTAATCAAGATCGCCTCAAGCGCATGCTGCCGTGCATGCGTGCGACCCTGCTTCAGTGCACTCACTAGCTGGCGCTTTTTGAGCAAACTCAGGTTTTTCTCGAGGCAGAGTTGCGTCTGCATCGCGTCGCGTTCCGCAACGCCGAGCAACGCAGTTTGCCTATTGTGCACCAGTTTGTCCAATCTTGCTTGCTGTGCCTCTTCTGCACTTGCTCTGGCAAGATTCCGAGTTCGCGCGATTTGCTCATAGCGTGTCTTCTGGTCCCGAGCACGCATATCCAGTTGCCAGTGATAAAAATCGGCGCAATCTCTAAGCTCTGCCTCGTATGTATTAATATTTGCGGCCTCCTGTTCCTGCTTTGTGCGAAACAGTGCATCCTCTCGGAACATAGTTGCTGCATTTAGTTTTACCATTGCCACCTATGCGCATGCGCGTAATAAATGATTTCTTTAGCCCTAGGTTCCCCTCGGGCGCTGCGTCGATGTTTGAGTGCACTCCGAAAGCGAACGCTTGATGCACATTTGCCCTTGCTGCCGTTTGTCCTTGAGAAATCCAGCTGATCCACCCTTTTTGTTTCCATTGCCTCTTGAGCTACTAAGACGGTCGACCTAGTCCCGTGCAGCGCTATTGGGTGGCAGATCGTATTTTCTAACTTCCCAGTTACTCTCCGCTCAGGCGTCATGTCTGCGACAAATCCAGAAGACTTACAACTTAATTCCTGCTCAATCACTGATGGTTCTGGTACCACTCGGGGGACAGGAGCCGTGAGTTTGGGCGGCTTAACTTCTTTTCTCTGACCTGGTGTCATGACCATGGTTCCACAGTCCTTAGATGCCTGCTTTGCAGCTGTAATACCCGTCGACTTGTCGCGTAATTCAGCAATTATCTGCTGAATTTCAAGTGAAGAAGATGTCAACTGTTTGAGTAACGTATTGCGTACATAATCTGGATCAAATATCTTGGTCCAGTGTGCAACTACGCCACTGTCCTCCAGACTCGAGGCATTGAATACGTATTCTAGAAAATTTACCATCTTATCTGGGTCAATGCTCAGTACAAACTTGCGGAACTCTGAGATTGTTAGCTCCTGGAGCCGAAACACACTGAGATATGTCAGTATCATGTACATGGTATAATCTGAACGAAGTACCCGAGCTGACATGTCGTTGAAAAAGCAAGCTGCGAATACCTTCAAGGCTGCTTTGCAGCGCATTACTCCATAGAGAACTTCCTTGAGAAAGGCTCCATCCGCATCATTGGCATTGAGCTTATTTATTGACAGATATTCGTTCGCATGTGATTCAAGAGTTGTTCGCTTTGGGTTGTAAGTCTTGATCAGCTCCTCAGCTTGTTCCAATAGCTGTCGACGTTTGCCCTCCGTGTGACACGACATGATTAGAATAACGGCAGGCAAGTTTACCAAAGGTACCTAGACAGTTTCAGCTGGTCCTGTCACCCGGTGGCTCGATGTAGTAGAGAGGCACCCGGCGGCCCCTCATCTGGCGGGTCGCCCGGCACCTCTCCAGCCTTCAAATTAAGACAGAGTCCGCGGCGCCTTCAACTTGAACTTGAAGTTGGTCTTTAGATCAATTGCGTTGCCCCTTCGGCATTCAGGTTTTGGTAGATCTCGAGCTTGTGGTCCGAGTTTAGCTCGACGATCTGGCCAACGCGTAGGCACTGTGCGGCTGAATCGGAGCCGCCACTGGCAAAATTTACTATAACCGTGCCAGTGCGGCCCGTTTTGCCCCTCTGTGTGTTGTATTATAGATTACCTAATTTTTGCCTTTGACCACCGTTGAAGAAGTGGCTCGCGAACCAAGTGCGCGGTCCCAACGCGCACCACGCCGCGGCGCACCAAAATCGGCCGGGTAGGGCACTAGATATGCCTGTAGCGACGTCCTGCCCGTGGCGTTTGCGACCGCGCCACTTTAGTGCTCGCCCGACCCACCGTGACGCGGTCGCTCATGCAACGCGTGTCGCGCATCTCGCTGCGACTTTTTTGCCTACCGGCCTCTCGCGGCCGGTAGGTATCAACGCCTCGATGATAACCGCGACGCGTCTTGCCAGGCCGCTTCCCCGATCTGACGGCTGGCGCCGTCCTGCGAGTGTCATTGGCACGGTTTTGCCAGTCACTCTTCTATCAACGACCGACGACGAACGACTACACCCAAGGAACGCCATACGCGGCGGTGGATGCGGACTTTCCTCCTGAAATAGTGGAACACAGGCGATTGAAGTTGTAAGTCTAGCCCCTAAGATCATACTAGAATATCCTGTAGCTACCTTAACTCGCCAATCGCCATCATGACAGTGACCGTCCGGACACGGAAGTTCATTCGCAATCCTCTGTTGCAACGCAAACAGTTTGTAAGTGGATAAGTAAACGACACTTCTCACTCGCGCTATTGCCGCTCAGGTGGTAGACGTCTTACATCCTGACCGAGCGAATGTCCCGAAGTCCGAGCTCCAGGATATGATCGCTAAAGCCATACCCGGAGCCTTTTACCATGTCAACTGTGTCTCATTCCCTCCCGTAGACCTACAAAGTCACCGACAAGAGCCTCATCTCCCTGTTCGGGTTCCGCAACAAATTTGGAGGTGGCAAGTCTACTGGCTTTTGCTTGATTTACGACTCTGCCGAATCGGCTAAGAAGTATGAGCCCAAGTACCGCTTGGTTCGGAACGGCTTTGTCGAGAAAAAAGAGACATCCCGCAAACAGATCAAAGAGGCTAAGAATCGCAAAAAAAAGCAGATTCGACAGTGTTGATGCCAGCATATCACTATTTTATAAATGTCCGTCTCGTAGGATTCGAGGAACTGGGCGCCGAATTGCCAATCACAAGGCCAAAAAAGCAGCAAAAGACGGATAGTGGGGGTTTGAGAGTACATCCGAATTAAGAGATAGCCGCACGTTGCCATGAACTAATCGGCTCTGAGACGAAGTCGGAAATTCCCTTTAGAACGTCTATAGAACGTTAGGAAGAGAATATTCTATTCATCATAATTATGGTTTAAAGTTCAATGATTTATACGTCACCGTGACCGGACCAGGAGCGATAACTTGAAGCCTGAGTTAACTTGATAATCTAGGACGCCCCCCAATTCGCTCCAACGCCCCCATCATGCCGATCAACAGCCTGCGCCCAACGCCCCCAGCATATATATATATCCCTCTCTCTCTCTCTGAGAGTCTCTCTCTCTTGCCAGTGCCAGTAACTTATTTCAAGTTACTCGACTCGGTATTTCAAGTTAGCTACTCGTAGCTCGCAAACTAAGATACCCGAGCCTCAGAGTCGCCCGAGTCGTATCTTTCCGTGAGAAGGCCCTTCATTTCCGTCCGCCCTGGTGTGAAGGGCCTCGTGACCCGGCGCCAAAGGTTCAGCTCGCAAAGCCATCACAGCTTATTCCGCGACTTCTTCCGCAGATGTTTGAGGATCTTAGCGTGGCGAATGAGCTTAACTACCTTGCTATGCGCCACACAATCATATGACTCTCACATCGATCAGAGTTACCGCGTTGGTCGATGTTGCGGCAAGGCGAGTACCATTTGCATTCCATGCTACTTCAAAGATGTCGGCACCCCCTTGGTTGTAGGTTTTTAACAATTTGCCATTAGGGACGGACCATATGTTAAGTTGGCCACCGAGTGAGCCAGATGCGAGCAGTCTGCCATCAGGAGAGAAAGCAATGGTATATACTTTTTTGGTGTGATTTCGCAATGTGTGCAAACAAACTCCCATTTCTGTGTCCCAGAGGCGAACTGTTGCATCAAATGATGCAGAAGCCAACCTCAGGGGCGCCTACGATGATAAAACACTGGTTAAAAATTTAGGAATCTTTCAGGTCATACATTCGGCATATTCGTAGTTTGGCCAGTCGGTGACCAACGAATTGTGTATATCTCCTCAGTGTGATTACTGAATCGATGAACCGGGACGGACCTGAGCAGGGCAGGTGGCAAAAACTTTGTCTATCGATCATGCTCTGTGCAAGAGACTGCCCAAGCTGCCAAATCAGAACCTGGTGGTCATCAGAGCATGATGCAAGCAGCCCGCCGGATGGGTCCCATCTTATTGCGTTGACTTCATCAGCGTGGCCAACTAGCACCTGCAACGGTGTGGTAGTTGCTGCTGCCGGGTCGGTGTCAGCCTCTCTGTCTGCAAGCGCACAGACAGCAATTGTGCGATCTGTTGAGCACGACGCGAAAACATCAAGCCCATGATATCCACCTAACCAATTGAGCTATTACTGATGCAATCAGAATTCGAATGGGCTCGGGCGGAGACCAGTTTTCCAATCAACGTCAAGGACTTGTGCTGAATGGGCTTCAAACTTATGCTGCAACTTTCCTGCAAGGGTCTTTTAACTTGTATAATGTAAGTTCTGCACTGAATGCTACCAGTACGTACATCCCACACTGACACACACTTATCATATGAACCAGTTAAGAGCCGCTTGCCCGCGGAATCAAACCTCAAAGAGAATATGGATTCGGAGTGAGCGTTGAGAGAATGCTGTAAAACGCCTTCGCGAGACCATAGGCGAGCAATGCCGTCCATGCAGCCTGTTGCGAGTAGACTTCCATCGACTGACCACTCTAATGTAGTCACCTAGTACAATGTTCGCTAAGGATGAGAAACTCGGTAAGAACTCGGCCGAGAAACGTCGTGATCGTCACCCGCTGAAGTAGATTTTTTTTCTTGTTGCATGGGCGCAATGCATTCAAGGACTCTAGGTAAGGGGGACTTGATCTTAAGATTTGCTGTTGTTTTGTCATCTGGGAGGTTCCAGAGGCGCACAGTAGAGTCACCTGAGCCTGATGCAAGAAGCTCGTCCCTTGGATGCCAGGAGCAGCAGAATACTTCTGCTTCGTGGCCAGTCAGGATCAGCACATCCGCAGATGAAATTGCCTGCGCTAACTTAGTCCGACCATGCTTATTAATTTGCTTGTACTCGCCTGTTCTGTCATCCCTGTGGACTGAATTTTAGGAAATGAAGTGCTTTCTGTGGAATGAATTTCAGGGATCGCACTACCCTCCATTTCGCTCGTGTGTTTCTTAGAGATGTCAATGGACTGTGTTGCGTTTGGTGCCACGCATATTCCAATACGTTTTCGCTTGCCAATGGTTCTGCTTTCTGCCTTTTCTACCTCCTCATCCTCATCTTCATTACGATTCTTGTCATGTTTGACGTACCACTTGGAGTACTTGATGGACTTGCTTTTTGTTATACCTTGTAGAACTGTGGCACTCAAGATACTTAATTCTTTGGATGATTCAATGCAACAGGTCGGGTCGGTGCTGCATTTTGAAATGTCTGCATCCAAATTTTCTTCCACCTTGAGGTACATCAGGCCCTTTTGAATTATCGAAATGAGAGCTCCTGGTGGCATCGTATCTGCGTACATCTTTGCAATCTCAGACTGTGTGACCAGAGATTCGTAAGCAAAGGTGAACGCCGAATGTAGATGTCCTGACTCTTGGAGATAGCGATACACCAGCAGATTAATTTCTTCCGCTTTCAAAGCCATGATAACATTAAGGCCGGAGCACAAAGTATACCTAACTTCCCCCTATCTGACTACCGCGGTACCAGGTACTCCTTACCGTGGCTCCTGAGGCCGTTTATCGGCCTGGCTCTGGCCTCGCCCCAGCTCTAGCATCTATCATGATCGTATCGATGGCCACAAGATCAGCGTTCGGCCACAAAATCAGCGTTCGGCCGACCCAACATCCCAGCTTTCGGCCGCGGGGCAAGACGGTTAACTCGAGCTTGACATCACGCCGGGCGGCCTACCTAGCAACGAAGGGCGACTGGAGCGGGTACAAAGCCAGTTCAGCTGCGGTGTCCAACGGCCGAGCTCACGCCGTCTCGACTCGGATGCGCCAGCGCTGTATCATCGAATCGTCGGGAAGCCCGTTGACGTGCGCGAGCTGTCTTATACGATCATGATAGATGCTCCGTGGCCACCGTTCAGTTTGGTTCAACTGAGAGATGTCTGTCGTATACGATCATGATTTTGGTTCAATTGGCCCGACGATTCGATGAATACCGGCGTTTTGGCAATTTTCTGCGGCCCTATTGGGCCGGCACAGCGGCGGACTACCGTGACGCGCGGAGGCAGTTTTTGTGAATTTTCTTCATTAATCATTTATACTAAATCACAAAACACATGTCCCAACTATAACGAAAAATTTTTACCTTTTGAACTTATTATTGGACGTAAGTCTCATACGTGCACCATCGCCACCATCCGCTACTCGGCATTGGCTTCGCCAATACCTGCGTTGCCGTAGCGACTTCGCTCCGAGCCTAAGCGGGGAACTAATTTTTATGCGTTTTCAAGTCAAGTTCAAGTTGTCTACACTACTAACAAATGCATTCGGTACATGCCTAATCATTCCCCACAAATTCCCGATGATATCCGTAGGAGTTCCCCGAGGTTCTGGCGGGTATCCCCAATGACTATAAATGCCAACGAATAAAATATTCAACTAGGCTTTTGGCGATTTTGGTACCAAGTGCCAGTTTTTTTTACCGTGACAAGGCATCCGAAATGAAGCCAGTAGACCTTGATGACAAGCTAAAGGGAACCAATTCAGAGAAATTAGTAAATCAAAACTAGTTCAAGTTAGTAGTATATTTTAAGGTAGCCTGAGCTCTCTGGCAGACTATCTCAGCAGCTACACTCCAAAAGGTGCGTACCCCTTTGGTCTTGCGCTATTCGTAGCAGCTTTGGGCACTCGCAGACCGCCGAGGCGGCTAGCTTTCGACGCGCGCT
>CEUV01024386.1_pt1 | contig 16575 bp, 11 predicted proteins | sample 356401 | NCBI WGS metagenome assembly CEUV01 (sample SAMEA2622710, study PRJEB7988) | marine metagenome | isolation source: saline water (ENVO:00002010), including
CGTCTTGGTATTGGGTGACCTTCCAGTAGACTTCGATGGCTTCACCCACAGCGGGGCAATCCAACAGAATCGTGTTCACGGCCGATTCCTCGGCGTAGTAGTACTGTTGCAACCGCTCGGTTTCAAGTTCAACACAGGGGTCTGAACTGTTTGAATCAACGACGGTGAACGTGTGGTTGGCCCATTGGCTGATGCCCATGGTGTAATTCGAAATGCCGTACCACCAGGTGTACTGTCCAGCAGGCAGATCTGTGGCCTCAAAGTTCCTCACTCGGAAGTCGAAATGGCTGCCTGAGTCATCGTCATGGATTTCGAACATTCCGTCCTCGTAGAAGTTTGGCATGTAGCCGTTTGCATCGTAAAGGCTGAAGTTCCAATGGTACATGCCTGCCTCCAAGCAGGTGTGATGCGCATAGGCATTGAAAATGTCAACACCGTAGGTCCACACGCTCCTGTTCCCATCACCGTTTGGATCTGGTGTCCAGGGCGACATTTGGCTCGGGTCGTCGGCCTCGGTTCTCGGGAGCACATCCAGATGCGTGCAGGGGGAGGGGACGGTGCTGTTTCCGACAATGATCATGGTCATGTCTGTGGCCACATGCGAACCTTGGTTCACCAAGGTAGCATGGAAATAATACACGCCGTCGGCCAATCCACTGATCGTGCTGTTTTCGACGCTGGAGGTCGACGTTGCATTCCAGTACACGCCCCAATCATAGTGACCCGTCACATGACCCATATTCCACGTTGAATCCGAGAGGTTCCAAATCAATTGATATTCCTCACCAACGGTCAGGTTCCCGCTGGTGAACTCAACGTACACATCGGAACCGGAAGCCCACACCTCCGTTCCGTTCGGGTGTTCATAGACATAGCCGGAATGATCGATGTCAACGTACACCTGACCGTTTCCGGCCGATGTTCCACTTGAGTTACCGACCTGAATCGTGACCAAATCCGCGGAAAGCATCGTGCCGTTTGAGGCGTAGAGTCCTGCTTCAATCGCGTAATAGCCGTCCGCAAGAGACAAGTGGGTTGGTCCGGATTGGGAGTGCGTGGAATTGACTGCGGGGTCGATGAGATTCGTGCCGTTGTTGATTTGGTTGACGCCCGTATGGTCCCAAAGCCACCAATGCATGGTGTAATTTTCACCAACCGTGAGGTTGTACATGTAGATCGTCTGGTAGACCCATGTGCCCGAATCCCAGACTTTGGTTCCGTTTGGATGTTGATACACGTGACCGGAAGGAACGATTTCGACGTGCTCCGTGCTACCGCCATGGGAGGTCATCACGTCCGCGTCCTCGACGTCGAGAACCACGGGAACTTCATCGTGGAATTCGCTCAACAGCGGCGATGAAAGCGTTCCAACAAGCATCATCAAGGTCAACATCAACGCAACGCGCTTCGTGCTCATAATGAGAGTTATCACGAGCCCGGTATATCATCTTAGGTCCGGCCTCGCTCAAGATGGGCGCCGGGTTCCGCATTGAACTCCGGCGGATCAAGGGTGAGGCAATGCCAGGGCGAGGACGAGGTCCACCTCTATGCTTGCAGGGTCAGCACGCGAGGTTTCGCCTCCACCGCCCACTTCAACCTCGATGGAGAGGTTGATGCACCGAAGGTCACCAAAGCCCCGCATGGAGGTCCGCCGCACCCGGCCGGAGGAGAGGGACCAGATCCTGGACCTCTATGCCCACGCGTCCGCCCTGCAGCGGTCGAAAGGTCAGGTGACGTGGCCGCAGATTGACCCCGCTCTTGTGGACCTCGAGATCCGCGAAGGGCGCCAGTGGCAGATTTGCCTTGACGGGCAGATGGCTTGCGTGTGGGTCGTGGCCTACGACGACCCGCAGATTTGGGGGGAGCTCGACGCCGACCCCTCCATCTACCTGCACCGCATCGCGACCCACCCCGACTTCCGAGGACGCAACATGGTGGGCCACGTGGTCCAGTGGGCGCGTCATCACGCGGCCGAGGAAGGAAGGACCCACGTGCGTTTGGACACCGTCGGCAACAACGCCGCGCTCATTCGCCTGTACACCGGCAACGGCTTCGATTTCCTCGGAGCGGAGGACCTTGAGGACGTCGAAGGGCTCCCTGGACACTACGCCGACGGACCGTGCCTGCGCTTCGAGATCGTGCTCAATGCACCTCGCGCTTGAAGCGAAAACCGCTCGACGGTCCCGCGACGCCATGCGTCGTTCAATGCTTCAGAGCCAGAAGAAGATGATGTCGAAGATTCGACCAAGAAGACTCCGCTTCCTCCTCTTTGCCATGGAGCACGATTCCCCGGCGCAGTGAAGAGCATTCTGCAGAAGAGAGCGGAAACGTCTGGTTCGCGGACGCGTGGTCGTGGTGCGGACCCGAGTCAATCGATGTGAAAGCCCATGGCTTCACAATCCACGCACTGGTCAATGTGTTCGTGGCCGATGCCTTCCACGCGACCGCAGCGCAGGCAACATGATTGCACGACGTAAATCGTGGGCTTCCGTTGGGATTTCACGAGCCCTGATTCAGGGCGTGTTGGATAAGAAGGCTTGTTCGTCGAACAGCCGCGCAGTCGCCCGTTTTTGTGAAAAATCAGGTGTGAAAATGCTCACTTTTCGTGCAACACAGATGCCCGGGTCATCGCGTCATCAGTCCTGAACCTCGGGGGCTTCGGCGAGGGTGTCCATCAGCCAATACAGGCCACCCCAGACGGTGCTCACGGATTCGGGCTCCTGCATCATCGCTTGGGCGTGGATCTCGACCGCCCGGCGCCAACGTGGGCCGAAAATGCGCACATAGTAGCCGCAAAAGGCCTCCACCAGATCAAGGGAAAGGTGACCGTGCTTGGCCAGCAGACCGATGTTGTTCATGCCAATCATCGTGGCGTTCATCGCGTCCTTCTCTTCGCGGCTGAGCCCCACCAATTCCTGAATCGTCAACTCCTCGTGCAGCTTGTTGGTGGTCACGGCGAAGCCGCGGTGAATCATCGGATTGTTGAGGTGCGCTGCAAGGTCGCGCCCGATCTCATATCGCCGGTTCTCGTTCCAGAACTTGACCTGACGCAGGCTGAACAACAGCGTGAACAAAATGGCAATGCCGCTCACGGCCTCGCCAACGTTTGCCGCCGTCTCGATGTCCATGAGGGAACCTCTGTTGAGAACCGAGTGACCCGGTCATCAAGGTCGTTGCGGTGAATTCACGCGGCGCAGCGCGCCTCGTGGGAGCGTGCTCGGCGTGTCTGGTCAGGACAAGTCGTCGCCATCGAGTTCATGGCCCATGCGTTCGGCTTTGGTTTTCAGGTACTGTCGGTTGTCGTCGCCGACGCCGACCACGAGGGGAATGCGTTCCACCACGTCGATGCCGTAGGAACGCAATTGTTCGACCTTGTCGGGGTTGTTCGTCAGCAAGGAGACCTGCCCGGCTCCCAGTGAATTGAGCATCGTGGCCGCCACGGTGTAATCACGGCCGTCGGCGGGATGCCCAAGCATGAGGTTCGCGTCCAGCGTGTCCGCGCCTTGGTCCTGGAGGTGATAGGCCTGGATTTTGGCGTGCAGCCCAATGCCGCGTCCTTCTTGCCGCAAGTAGAGCACGCACCCCCAGCCACGGTCAGCCACCGCGGCCAGGGCCGCGTTCAACTGTGGACCGCAATCACACCGAAGCGAACCAAAGGCATCACCGGTCAGGCACTCAGAGTGGACGCGGACCAGCACGGGATCTGGACCGCGAAGGTCACCCATGGACAGGGCAACGTGTTCAAGACCACCATCGTCGGTGACCACTTCGATGCGGAAGGCGCCGTAGCGCGTTGGCAAGGTGGCCACGCTGGGCACGTCGTCCACGGTCACGCGATCACCTCAATGCACATGCGCCAGTCGCCTGCGACTTCTTCTATAGAAAGGACCCTGTGCCCTTGACGCGCGAGCATCGGAGGCAAATCCTCCAGCGCTTCAGGGTCGTCAAACCGAACCTCGAGCACGTGGCCGCCTTCGAGACCACCCAAGGCTTGCCGGGTTTCTCCGACAGGGATGGGGCATCGAAACCCCCTGACGTCAAGGCGGTGGGTGGGCGCGTTCGCCTGACCGCCGCCTTGCATGGCCCTGCGTGGAGCCAGCGTGCCTTGAAGGATTGCAACCGACGCCCCTATGAGGCACGACCGAGAGTCCTGACCGTGGCAGCGACGGCGAAGGCCGAGGACGACATGTCCTGGTCCGAAGTGGCGGCCTTGGGACTGCGGTATGGAAAATACCCGCTCGCATTGCTCTTGGTGGAGGCCTTCTACTGGTTCTTGACCGAACCTTCCGACACACTCGCGCCGCTGCAGGTCTTCGAGGCGTGGCTGTGGCACGGCATCACGGAGCTGATCTGGGGCGCGGACGCCGTCAGCCTCAGTCAGCACAACGGATGGATGACCCGCATCGATTTCCATCACAGCAGCTTCCCGGGCACCTTCGACAGCGTGGGCCTCTACGTGTCCGACGAATGCGCGGGCGTCCATGAGATGATCTTCCTCTCCACGCTCATCCTCATCACCGATGACGTGCCTCAGAAGGACCGCCTGCGCGCCGTTCTGGTGGGCTGCGGCATCGTGTTCGTGCTCAACCTCGCACGGTTGGTGGCCTTCTACCCCATCGCGCTCGGCGGGTGCTTGGAGGCGCCCAACGACCCGGCCTGCCTGAACGACATGTGGGCTTTTCACCGCAACGTGTACGAATGGGGCTTCCTCGTTGTCCTGATCGGACTTTGGCTGGCGTGGTTCACCTGGGTGGGCGGCCCCCGCCGCGTCAAGGACCGGAGCATGGCGGGGCGCGACACGTGGCGCATCACCCCACGCAAAGCCTGGCAATGGTCTGAGCACCGACCCGCCTGGAAGCAGCCCGTGATGGGCGTCGCCTTGGCCCTCATCCTCATCCTCACCGCCGTGTACATGGTTCGAAACGACCCAGCGGCCTTGGAGGCAAGGGCCACGGCAGAAATGTGCGCGTTCAACGAATTGGTCAGCCAGCGGTGCGCGGACGCGCAAAACGCGTGGGACGACGCCATCGCCGGTGCGTGGTCCGTGGCCAGCCTCGGCCTGCTCAGTTTGGCCACCAGCGCGCTCATCTTCGAGCGACCGCTCGCCGATGGACGATGGCCGTCGTCGCTGAGCGATGAGGAGCGGCGGGCGCTGGAAGCGGCCGCCAAGGAAGAGGAGTGAGCCTCAAAGCACCAGTTCAGCGTTGCGAGCAGCGCCCGCCACGCCTTCCTTGCTGAGGGCCTTCATCGCCTTCGCCGCGACGCTGCTGTGCATGCCCAATTCGAGGTGGTCATCGGCTTGCACGATGCGTCCCACAGCAAGCGGATCGCAGGCCAAGGTGGCGACGAGCCAATCCGTAAGGTCGGCCTTGGAGAGGCCTTCCGAAGAGGAGATGTCCACGCGCATGGTCACGAACCCGAAGGGGTCAGCGGCATCGGACAGATCCTCACGGAACTGCACGGGGTCGCGCTCGATGCCCTCCGGCAAAGCGGGCGCCTCGGCGTCCTCAACCGGCAGGTCGTAGGTGGCGACGATGTTCTGCATCTGCTGACCGGAGGTGCGGTCCACCAAGGTCCACGCCTCACCCGTGCGCCCGATTCGGCCAGTGCGGCCGATGCGGTGGATGAAGGCGTCCATGTCGTTGGGCACGTCGTAGTTGATGACCTGCGTCACCGTGTCCACGTCGATGCCGCGGGCGGCCACGTCCGTGGCGACGATGATGCGCACCTCACCCTCACGGAAGCGACCGAGGATGCGTTCACGCTGGTTTTGTGAAAGGTCGCCGTGAAGGCCATCCACGTCGAACTTCGCCTTCTCAAGCCGGGTGACCAAGAGGTCCACCATGCGCTTGGTGTTGGCGAAAATGATGGCCTGTCCGTCCTCTTCGAGGTGCGAAAGGACACGAGCCGTGGCCCAGAGCTTGTTGGAGCGGCCCACGTGAACGAGCATCATGCGCACGTCGGGCAGGTCGATTTCGTCCTCGTTGGTCTGCACGAACTCGGGGTCGCGCATGAATTCCGAGGCGGCGTTGACGATTTCCTGGGGGAAGGTCGCGGAGAAGAGAAGGGTCTGCTCGCGTGCAGTCATCCGCTCGAGCACCCACAGGATGTCGGGGAAGAAGCCCATGTCGAGCATGCGGTCGGCTTCGTCGAGGATAAACATCGTCGGCTTCGTCAAATCGATGTGACCGCGCTCGGACATGTCCATCACGCGACCGGGCGTTCCGACGATGACGTCCACGCCCGCGTCAAGCTGCTTGGCCTGCTTCTCGATGTCCGTGCCACCGTAGACGGTCTGCATGCGCAACCCGGTCTCGCCCTGAAGCGATTCCAATTCTTCGGCCACCTGAACCGCAAGTTCGCGGGTCGGCGCGAGCACGAGGGCTTGCAGGCCCTCTCCGGGCGAGGCTCGCTCGATCATCGGGAGGCCAAAGGCTGCGGTTTTCCCTGAACCGGTACGGGCCTGACCGATGACGTCACGGCCACGACGGGCCAAGGGCACCGTGTCACGCTGGACTTCGGTGGCGAATTCCCAACCAAGGCCATCGATGGCGGATTGAATGTGGGAGGGAAGGTCCCACGTGCTGAATTTGGTCGTCGTGAACATCCTGTTCGCCTCCGTTCCTCGGTTCTGCGGGCCGCCGGAACGGTGCCGACCCTCGCGCGTCTCAGAAGGACTCGGCGTCCTTGATCTCCTGCTGGAGCTGGCCCATCCAGTACTTGCGGGCGTTCTCACGGGTGAGCGGTCGCTTGGTCTGACGAACGTGCTCGAGGATGTACTGTCGGAACTTCAGGGCCTTGGTTCGGTTGATGCCCTTGGGAGTCATACCGTCCCAGAGGCGCTCGAACTGCTCGGCCTTGTCATCGTACGTGACGTCTTCCATGACCACACCTGAACGTCTTGGCGACCGGCGGGCCTCCTTTAACGCTGTTGGCCGTCGTCGTTGGCCGAATTGGGCGCATCGTTGGTCTCGACCGGGGGCGCCTCAACCCGCTCAGGCTCCAGCATGCCGATGGGTTGTTCCATGGCTTGGGCCACCTCACGGTCCAGCAAGGGCACAGGCTCGGCGGGCGCCAAGAAGCGGTTCTTTTGATCCTCGCTGCCGTCGATTTCTGGATCGAAAATCATCTCCATCAGCAGCGCCCGGATGCCGGGGTCTTGCTCCACTTGCAGGCGGTCTTGGGCAAAACTGCGCTGTTCGTCCTCACCCATGAAGCGGTGCAGCATCTCGACGCAGGCGCGACGAATGTCCACCACGTCGTGACGGGTGCCAGCGAGGACGATGGAGCGGGCCCTGCTGCCGCCCAAATCGACGCGCTCGAGCACCTTGAGGGCGCGACCGCGAACGGTGGCGTCGGGGTCGTAGAGCACTTTCTCGGCCAAAATGACCGCCATCTTCGGTGCAGGGTTCACCAGTTTGGGCAAGCACTTCGCTGCCTCACGGCGCACCACGACCTCTTCGTCGGCCAAGGCCCACGTGACCAGGTCCCATCCTTGGTGCCCGGCACGCGCCACGACGCGCCCAAGCAAGCGTGCCGCTTCCTTCCGGAGGTGCACGGCGTCCTCAAGCAGCAGGCTGTCCACATGGACGCAGACGACGGAAGGCCATGACTCGCCCATCACGCGGAGGCCCTCCCAGGCCGCCTTGGACAGACGCGTGTCTGAGGAGCGCAGGGCGTTGACCAAACTGTCCTCGACGCCAGAGGGGAAGACGGGCGTCATCCTACGCAAGGCATCGCAGGCGGCGGCGCGAACCGAATCTTCCGGGTCGTCGATCAGCACGCTGAGGTGATCGAACAACTCGTCGGAGCGCTGCTGGGCCACCTCCGGCATCGCCATCAACGCGGCGCGACGGATGTTCGCATCGTCGTCCATGCAGGCCTCGATGAGCGCGTCGTAAGCGTCGTTTGCGTGGACGCCTTTGGCGAGGACCAAACCCTCGACGCCGTCAAGGCGGGTGAAGGAACGACGCTCGCCGTCGAGCATCACGCTGAGCACATCGGACCGGCCGGTGGCCAAATCAAGCACCTGAGCCGGCGTCAAGCGGGACCATGCGCCGCGACGGCCTTCCTCGACCTGCGCCCGCTGGACAACGGTGGCCACCTCGATGGGTTTGCCGGTGCGGGGGTCGCGGGCGATGTAATCGGCCATGGGCTTCGGCCCCGCACCCACGCCACCCCTCATCAACATGCGCGTCCAATCACCGCGAAGGGCTAAGTGGCCCCCTCAGGAGCGTTCCTCAATGACGAAGGCCGCCGTTCAAGCGCTCGTCGTGTTGGGCCTCTTCCTCACCATGCCGTGGGCCACAGTCCTGCCTTCAAGCGGCATGGTTGAGCCCTTGAACGAAGGGTCCACGCCCTTCGTGATGCCCGCCATGGCCATGCAGGCCGATTTCAACGGCACGGGATGGAACCTGAGCGGAACAAGCTGGGACACCAACGACAACGAAGTCGTCATCGATCGACCGTCCGTGGCGTGGTCTTCACCGCCCGGAGCACCTCAATTCCCTCGTGCTGCTGCCTGCCTCTTCCCAATTCCTGAGCGGAACGAAATGTGGCTTGTGGGCGGCGTGGTCGATCCCAGCAGCCAGTGGAACGACGAGGAAGAAAGCAGCCTGATGGAGATTTATGACGTCACCAACGGCACCTGGTCCGTAGCCCCCAACCCGATTCCAAACACCCAATCTTACGCCGGTTGTGCGCGTTGGGGCGACACGCTGGTCCTCGCAGGCGATCTGCCGCTTCCTGACCCGCAATCCTCGGTGCCCTCCTTCACGACAGGCCTTGTCCAGCGGTACAACCTCACCACCGACACATGGTCCACGGGCACCTCGATGCCCCCGGCTCAAGCGGTCGGAAAGGCCGGCTATGCCCACCACGACGGTGTCCTGTACGTGGCCGGTGGCGTGAACCAAACCGGGAGCGTCATGGCGCTCAACACCACGATGAGTTACGACATCGATGCCGATGCATGGACGACGGGGCAAAACCTCACCACGCCTCGTGTTCAACCTGCCGCTGCCTACTACCGCGGTCAGCTCTACGTGATGGGGGGCTACGAAACCACGCTCACCTCCTCAGGTGGGGGTGGCCCTCCGTCCGCATCGTGGGACATCACCAACACCACGGAAGTGATGGCCAGCAACGGAAGTTGGTCCAATCACACGGACCTTGGGGTGGCCTTGGCCGGTGCTGGAGCCACGGTCATCCACGATGAAATCGTGCTGATGGGCGGTGCATCGAGCACGGGAGCACAACGCCGCACGTACGGATGGCTGCCCGAGACCGACACGTGGCGCAACATGGGGAACCTCATCCACCCCGTACACAGCATGTCATGGGCGCACTACAACAACGCCACCTTCGTCTTTGGAGGCGACTCAGGCAACCCCTCGTGGAGTTGGATGCAGCTTCGCTCCACGAACAACCGCTACGTGAGTCCAGCAGCACACAGCGGGACCATCACCTCACCCCCAATCGATGTGCGCACCACGGCTGACGGTGACGCCCTGCTGCGCTGGATTCGCTTGGATGGAACAGCGCCTGCGGGCACCTCGCTCGGCCTCCAATACCGAACGGCACCTGATGCCCTGTTGCTGAACGGGATGGATTGGTTGCCGATGATTGGGAATTTCAGTTACAACCACCCCATCGGGAACCACACGGTCCCCGAGCCAAGCACCACCGGAACCGATCGCGCCGTGCAGGAATTCCTCGACTTGAGCCCGTGGTTGCAAATCCGAATCGTGATGGCCACCACCGAAGGTGAGGCGTGGACCTTGCCCGACATGGACAAAGTGTCCTGGGGCATGGAAGAGATGGTCTTCACCCACATCGACCGGACCGCGTTGCAAAGCTACGGCCAACCCCTCAACCTGACGACCCTTATCGACGTCGAAGAGGACTGGAGCCAAGCGGTCTTGGTGCTGGACGCGGGCTTCGGGCGCGTGCAGCGCATCGTGGCCGAGGAACAAGGTGGATCCTGGACCCTGAGCAGTCCCGAGGACGGTGTCCGTGCCATTCACGCTGGAAGCAGCCACGTTCACGCCAACCAAGCCGGCCCGTTGGAACTCACGTGGAACCTGCAGATCGAACAAGGCGTGGTGAACCTCGACCAAATGCAGGTGCACCTCGAGCTTCTGGCCGATGATGGAGGATTGGTCTTCGCGGCCGCCCCGGAAAATCCAACGTGGACGTGGGACAACGAGGTCGAGGTTCACCTCGACGCCGTCACGGCCGACGGCAAGGACCTCATGGCCTCCGCATCCACGGTGGTGGCGGCGGACAACACCCTCTCCGTCAGCCTGTCAACGGATTTCCCGGGCAGGAACGATGCGCCCGCAAACGGCTCATTCCAAGCCCGCATGCACCTCGCCGTAGAAGGCTTGGCTGCAGGACAGTTGGTCCCTGCCGTCACCTGGTTCAACACCTCAACGGCGTGGGTGGACCTCGACTTCGACGCCCCCGACCCGCTCACGATGGTCTTGCCCACGGATGCCTCAGGCACGGCCGACCTTCGCGTTGAACTCCGTACAGAAGCCAACGTCTCCTTGGTGTTCGAAGAGGACGGCACGACCTTTGTCCTCGACGCGCAAGCGCCAACCCTGCTTGGCAGCAGTCCGAACCAGGCCGCCTATGCCGACCAGCGTCCCGATCGAAACGTCATCATGAGCTTCGCCGAAGTCGGTGGCTTCCATCCCGACGATGTCGCCTTCCACGTGTGGGTCGAAGGACGAGACGACGGACAAAACGGCGGCCTCAACGACGGTGCCGCGGCCCTCGCAGAATACGTCGAGACCCCGGCCATGTGGACGAACACCGGCACCGTGTGGACGGCCAACTTCACCGTCGACGACTCCGCGAACGAGGACCACGCTGCTGTTCGGGTGTTGGTCCTCGGCACGGACCGTGCGGGCATCGCGGTGCCAACCGCCCTCGCTGAAGCGGGCCATCTCAACTGGACGACCCGCATCCCGCGCACCGTGGAGATCCTCTCCATCACGCCGAACGATGGCGGTCCACGTGACCTCGAGCCTGGCCGAGCCATGGACTGGCAGGTCAGCGTACGCGACGGGAACGGTTTGGCTGACCTCCAAGAACTCCGCATTGAACTCGGCGGCGACGTCAACCTCGGCATCCGCTGGGACGTCATCACTGAACAATGCCAGAATCTGGACGGGCGAACCAGCGTCGTCGCCTGTTCAGTGAGCGTGACTGGCGAGGTGATGACCTTCGATCTGGCCCTCGCGCCGGAATGGTCCCTGACCCCCAGCACCCTCACTGAGGGCGCCGTGAGGGTGGTCGCGACCGACGTGGACGGAAGCAACGCCAGCACCGTCAATGGCGCATGGGCCTTCGCACGTGAGCTCACCTTCGACAACGTGGTGTTCGCCGATCTCGAAGGAAGCACGCAAGGGCCCGTCAACCCCGACAGCATCCTTGCGGTGGGGGAGCAGCTCAACCTGAGCGCGACCATCAACCACAGCGCAAGCGGCGTCCCATACGATGGCGGCCTCAGGATTCGATGGTTCGGCAACGTCGGACCGGAACGATGGGACGGGGGAAGCACCGTCATCGTGCATGACGGCGTGCTCGCGACGGACGTGCCAACCCCGCTGAGCGGGGGGAGGCTGATGATCGCCCGCCTCGAAGTGTGGGACCCCCAAGACACCGTGCTGCTCCACAGCATCCAACTCGACCCGATGGACGTGGATGAAGACCACCCGTACCTCGTGGCCAAGGGCGATGACGTCACGTGGTCGCGTTACCACTTGAACGACGTCGTGGTCGGCGTCAACATCGAAGAAGACACGGCATGGACGGGCCCGTTGAACGTCACCTGCCAAGTGACCTCCACCGAACGTTCCTGGCCAGAGGTGACCCAAAGCGTCGTCCCCAGCGGGCTCTTCGAAGACCTCATCCTGTTCACGGCGACGTTCAATTTCTCCAACGTTGGCGACCCCGCGGACCTCGACCCACAAGCGAGCCTGTCCTGCTGGGCCAGCGGCATGGACGACGCGGGAAGAACCCTGCAAGGGGCCACGGATTTGACGGCATCTGACCCGTGGTTCAAGGCCACCCTCACCAACGAAGGGCCCGACTTGGAACTCGGCGAAGTCAGCCTGTCCGGGGCGGTGGATTCCGAAGGCGCAAACATCCTGGTGGCCGCTCCGGTCATCGCAAGGTCGGAAGCCATCGAACGTTCCTTTGTGGTGGAGATCACCCTCGAAAACAACGGCGAGGAAACGGTGGTCGTCCGACGAAGCATCGAGGGACTCGGGGCAGACGAATCGGAGCTCGTGCGCGGCAGTTTCAACGTTCCAAAGGGCGATTGGACCCTCCGCGTGACCGTCGACGCCCTCGGAGAAGTCAGCGAATTGGACGAAGAGGACAACGCGTGGACCTACGAAGCGCAATCCGCCGGAGGTGGTTCTGCAGCCGCCATCGCGGCTGCTGGAGGCGTGGGCATCCTGGCCTTGGCCACCGTGCTCATGCGACGCCGTGGTGGCTCCAAGGACGACGTTGAGGCCGCGCTCCCGCTCGCCCCTGGTCCAACGTCGAAACCCAAGCCAAAGGGCCCGCCAGGCGCGGAACGGCGCGTTGCAGGAGGGCCGCGAGCGCCGCCAACACCACCGAAGCAGGCCAGCGTCGATTTGTCCCGCGCTGAAGCAGCCCTCGCCGCGCTCAGCCCAAGCCCACCGCCAGAGGAAGGTCTGCCGGCCGTCCCTGACATCGGTGCTGTGGCTTCAGACCACACGGAATTGCCCGGAGGAGGCGAGTACGACTACACCACCGAGGGTACGCATTACCACGGAGAGGGCCTTGGACGCTGGAAGCTCCGTGATGACGGCTCCTTCGAGCGCGTGGCGTGACCCGTCGGGTTCATGGACGACGGCACACGGTGGAGAATCATGGACCCGCAGGACGTTGAGCGGACCTTGCTGGTCCTCTTTCGTTCTGGCGTGCCGCTGAGTGCTTCAGATTTGGCCAGAACCATGGCCTTCGGACAAGGCTGGCTGGGCATCGACGAGGCCGATGCCGTCGTGGCCCACTTCATCGAAACCGGTTGGCTGCGCCCCGAGGGTGACGCCTACCTGCCAAGCCGGGACCTTGCACACGTCCACGTCCCGTTGTCTTGGATGCCACGTCCGTCCCGCTTGTTGGATGCACAGGCGCCAGGTGAGCCCCCCACGCCACCATCTCCGGCCGAGGCGCCCGTCGAGGCGCCGAAGCCAACGCCGAAAGCGGCGGCGGCAGAGCCGGAAAGCGACGATCCTCGGGTGCGGCTCGAAGGGCGCCTCGTGGGGTTCATCGCGCGTGCTTCAGGCTTGGACAAGGCGGAGGTGCAACGCAGGGCCGAACGGAAGCAGCATGCCCTCCGACCTTGCACCTCATGGCTCGGCCTTGCCCTGGTGGCCCACGACCAGGGGCTGGACATGAACGCGATTGTCGACGCCCTTGCGCCAAACGCTCATGCCTCATCCTGACGGGATGAGGCCGCATCCGCCACGTCCATCAGCACCGGAAGAAGCACAAGCGAGAGCAGGAGGGAGAAGCCCACGGTCACGGCCGTGATCAATCCGAAGTCCCGAATGAGCGGCATCGGGGAAGCCAAGAGCACCATGAATCCGAGTGCGGTCGTCGCTGCAGAGAGCAACAAAGCGACGCCGGTGGTCGACATCGAGGCGACCATCGCCTCGTGCCGAGTGGCCCGTCGGGAGCGCTCCAACTCCATGCGTTGCCACATGTGGATGGCGAAATCGATACCGATGCCCAAGGTCAAGGCCGTGACCATGACCGTCATCACGTTCCATTTCAGCCCGAGCAGCACCATGGAACCCACCACCCAAAGGGTGGAAAACACAACTGGGGACAGCACCACAAGCGCAGGGATGAGCCGTCGCGTCAGCAGCAAAAGCACCACGAAGGAGACCGCCAACGAGATGGCCGTGGACTCCAACTGGGACACGCTCAGGCCCGTCAGCACGGTCTCAAGGACCACAAGGTCTCCAGTGACGTGCACCTGAGCAAATCCGTCCAGATCTGCGTCGAGGCCGTTCTCGCCCTCAACGCCATCAACCATGGCGATGAAGGTCGCGACCACCCTGCTGGAATCCGCGGAGGTGCTCGCTTCAACACGGATTTCATGCCGCAAGTGGGTCACACCCGCATCGCCGAAGGCCACCGTGGCCTCCACGCGGTCCGCCCACGTCAGCCCAGTGAGCGGGTCAGCGACGCTGGTGTTGGCCTCGAGGGCGCGGAAGGCACCGAGAAGATCGACGGGCTCGCTCGACAGGACGGGGTAAACGTCGCCGGTCTCGAGCACCACCAAGTTGTGATCTTCACCGAACGTTGCGTTGCGCAACACCGCATCGCGAAGGAGCACGTAGGGACCATCGTACGATGGCGAAGGCTTCGTCCCGTCCGTCCCTACCACGTCATGGTTTGCCTTCAAATCGCCATGGAGCAAGCGCAGTTGGTCAAGCATCACGGCGTCCATGGTGATGGAGGAACGGTCCTCCTCCGGCTCCATGAGGAGATAGACCACCTTCCAACCCGCGGCGTCGTACGACGTTTCGAGGTCCGCACGGACTTCCATGACCTCGAGTTCCTCGTCGAGGAAATCGGTCAAGTCGAATTCGGTCTCAAGCGAGAGCGCACCGACGAGTGAAGCCAGGCTGACCAACACCGCCACGAGGAGGATGCTCAGCTGCTGACTGCGCTGAACGGCGACAAGGCGTTCGCTGAATTTGGGCATGCGAAGGACGACCGCGTTCCGCTTTGAGCGACGCGCATCCACGACCACGTGCAGGGCACCGACCACGAGGGTTGAGGCCACGAAGGCACACACCACACCCAGCGCGAGCGCCACACCAAACGTCGCGATGGGAGGCAGCGGTGAGACGGCGTTGGCGAGGAACGCGGCCACGGTGGTCACGACCGCCAGCACGAGCGGCATCGCCAGACCCGCACATGCCCGAAGCCAAGCGTGCGCGGGATCTTCGTTTTCCTCACGGATGGAAAGGTAGGCACGCTGCAGGTGGATGGAGTAGTCAATGCCGAGACCAAGCACAAGGGGCGCGACGGCCACTTCCAACGCCGTGAACCGTGCCCCAAACAGGTTGAGCAAACCGTAGGTCCAGATCAGCGCCACGGACAAGCCCGCCAGCGGGAAGGCCACGCCACGTGCGGTACGGAACGCCAGAGCCAGAACAAGCACGACCACGATGAGCGCCAAAACGATGAGCAACGCGAGGCCGTCAAAGGTGGAATCGTCAATGTCGTACGAAATCAAGTCCAACGAAACCGCGCCGTAATTCAACGGCGAGTCTGCGGAGATGGCCGCCAACTCCTGACGCAACTGGTCCTGCCAGATTTCGCGCTCTGCGGTGTCGAGCGAAGGATCGATGTCGAGCACCCACAAGGTGGATGAGGCAACAGGTTCACCTTCCCCGGTGCCGTCTTCAAGGTAGGTGCAAACCGGACCGATGTCAAGGTCTTCCGACAGCATGGCGTTCGCAGCAAAGGTCGCGGACGCGAGCAGCGCATCGTCATCGGTCAGGGTGCAGGTGACGTCATCCTCGAGCACCATCGCCAGGAGCGTTGGCCAGTCTTGAATCGTCGACAGCGGCGTTCCGTTGGCCTCCTCGTCCAGCGCAACCTGCAGGGCGGTGGGTGCAGTGGCCCACGCCACGACCACGTCGTTGCGGTCGGCAGAAGCTTGCCGAAGCCGTGCTTCATCCGCTTCCATGGCCTTGAGGTGGTCCAAGGTCAGCACGTTGCTGCCGTCGTCGGCCACCACATGCACAAACATTGGACGGCGCTCCTCAGGGAAGTGCTCGTGGATGCGGTCGTGGGCTTCCAGCGCATCGCTGTTTGGCGCAAAGCGGTCGAGGTCGGTGTCAAAAGCAGGCGGACTGGTCACCAGTGAGAGCATCAAGGTGGCCGTGAGCAGAGCGGCCAGCACAAGGATGGGGAGGGCCGCTTTGGCGAAGCCCGGAGCGGCACGGTCGGCGAGGGCCTCAAGGCGCTCCACCTCCATCGGGGTCCCACCGGGCGCTTCGGTTCATAAGCGAAGAGGCAGACGGTGCGCGAAGGCATGCAATCCAACCCGAAGGGTTGAAAGCGAGCCGTCAGGTCGAGCGACCGTTCCTATGCCGATCAAGGTGCTCTTCCGCGAAGGACAAGAACTCCGAATGCGCGTCGTGGGCGAGGGTCACACCTCCCTGCAGATGCTCCGCGAGCGACTGAACAACCACGACAAGATCGAGTACGCCAACTACTTCCCCGGCCACCCCGATCTCGACGACCCTGAGTTCTACATCCGTACGAAGGGCAAAGCTGACCCGGCGAAGGTCGTCAACGACCTCGTCGCCTCCATCGCCGCTGAATTTTCCGGCGCAACCCTCTGAGGAGGACGCTCCGCGTGTCCGCTTCCGGACAGACCCATGCCGAAGCCATTGGCTTGACCGGTTACGCCACCGACGCAAGCGGCATTGGCGGCTTGGTGAAGACAAGGGTCGAAGATTTCCGTGTTGAGGAACTCTCCACCAAACTCAGCATGGATCAGCGTGG
>CEUV01154459.1_pt1 | contig 16571 bp, 10 predicted proteins | sample 356401 | NCBI WGS metagenome assembly CEUV01 (sample SAMEA2622710, study PRJEB7988) | marine metagenome | isolation source: saline water (ENVO:00002010), including
CAAAAGTTTATTAATAATAACGAAATTAATAGTTTGATTTTTTTCATTGCATTGGTTTTCGTGCCTGCAATTTAAATAACATGTGTTAAAATATGAATGGGATTTATATATAATGTGAGCAAAAAAATATTCCCAAGTATAAAAAATTATTCTTGGGAATAAAATCGTACTCAAGAAGGGACTTGGACCAACAATCCCAAAGCTCAAAGATCTATCGTTTTTATCAAATCTTCTCCAAAATAGTTCGACTTCACTCCTTTTGGCTCCACTAAATATATTCTAAAATAAAATTTATTTTAAAAAATATTTTTTAAAATTAAACCTTTTACACGTAAAGTCTTTAATTAATTTAATAGAAAAATCTTAATATTACCAAATTGGGCTTGGCCATGATATTGATGTAATTTCCCAATTGTGTTTTATTACTTGTTCGTTAGGTATATCAACTGGTGAAACATCAGCGTATGATTTATTATCAAAGTTGCCCCAGATTGAATAATAGATTTGATCTTTTCCTATTGTCTTATCATGATGGCTGTTACGTATTACAAGCTCTCCTTTTCTTTTTCTTATGATATCTTTATATGTGTCTCCAACGCTTAAACCATATTGATCTTTTATTTCATTGCTATTGATTGCTAATAAGTCAATATTTATATTATTTTGGTTATAATCTTCATTTTGAATAAATGATGAGATATTAATTTTTTTATTTTCTTTAGATACACCAAAGTAATAAAAATCCGGAGAATCTCCCTGACCAATTCCTTTGGTTACTTTATGTTCTGGGAATATTTTTTTTAGTAGTTTTATGGTTATAGGTATTTTATTTGAAAATTTGATAGGTCCTAATTTAGAATCATAGAAAATAACTTCTTTTAATGATTTGTTTAAGTCACTACCTATCAGTTTTGGATCTGTAACTACAAGCAGATAATATATATATCCAATTTCATTTTCTTTTGTTTTAATTTTGTACCAATATTTATATTTAATGTCACTAGTTACGACAATGTCAAGAATAATTATTTCTTCGGGTCTATTGAGTTGACTAATAACTTTACTATTTAGACTTGGTTTGTTTCTAAAATTGACATCCGTCCCATTGATATATCCAATAGTTTCTTCTGCAAATATGTTTGTTATAAAAGAGAAAAGTATCAGTATTGTAAAGAGTAGTTTTTTCATTTCTTTTATCCGTTGATGTATGTAATTATTGTGTTACTGTATTTCCTTTAACGGTCTCGTATATACGCCAGTTACTTGCTTAAAGTTACTGTTTTTTCGATTAAGTTTGGAAAATACGCGACCTAAACAGGTTTGAAAGATTTTTTTGAAACATTGAAATTGATAATCAAGTAATTGATAATCAACATCAAATAACAGTTGAGAGGGTGGTTAGGTTAGGACTCCTGTAGACTCCACGGCATTATTCACTAAAATAACTAAATCCTGCACAAAATAGTTCGATTTCACTCCTCTTGGCTCCACTGATTATTTCCAGAAATAATAATTTATTCTTGGGAATAAAATCGTAGTCCCAATTGATCTGTTTTCGAAACAGAACTTGGAATTTTTAAATTATTTTCATTGGCTCTATTGGAGGAATATATCCCTAAAACTATAAATCTATAGATCAATAATTTTAGAATATTTTTTGTAAACAAATTAAATAGAGTTTCTGCTAATTAATTTAATTTCATTTTCAATTAATTTTCTATTATTTGATTCAATCATTGCCGCAAGTTTTTTCCCCATCATTGAAAAATTAGTAGAAATTGTTGTTATTCCTCCTTCAATAATTTCTTTTAATGGAGATTCATTAAATGAAATTATACCTATATCTCTTTTAATTTTAAATTTTTTCTCTTTTAATTGCTTAATAATTGTAATAAGTGAGGAATCATCCAATGTCATGTAAACATAGTTTTTGCAAATATTTATATCGTCTTTGGAGTGTAAAATTTTAAATGGTTTTTCATATTCTTTACAATATCTTATGAATCCCCTCAAAATTCCTTCAGGCTGTTTTTTAAAATCATATATTAAGATGATTTTTTTATAATTTAGAATTTTATCATTCAGTAGCACTAGGTTATTATTAACACCCATTTCAAAGTTTTGATAAACCGCTGCGTAATTTTTCATGCCATTTGGTAATTGATCTAACAAAAAAACTCTGTCGGGATCAATATGAGCCAAGATGTCTTTTGTTTTCTTGAAATTTGCGGGCATTATAACATAATGGGAATAATTACCAACATTATTTAAAATCATATTTCGAAAAAAATCAAAATTAAAGTGATGAAAATATGTATCAACTTCAAATTCATGTTTTAGGTTGTTGATGAATGAATTATACAAATTCTCTTTAAAAAGATTAATTTCGTCGAAAAGAAGAAAAATTCTTTTTTGAACAGTAATTTTTTCATTTTTTAAGTAATAGCCTTTCCCAGCGACTGAATTTATTATCCCCCTTCTTTTCAGATCCCCGTAAGCATCTAAAACTGTATCTCTAGAAATTGACAATCGAATTTTCAAACTATTTATTGAAGGCAGCTTGTCACCTTTTTTTATTTTTTTAGAAATTATAGCTTGTTCTATAGAGTTTATGATTTGTTTTTTCTTAGTTAAACTCGATTTACGGTCTAATGTTAAATAGCTCACTTTTAATTTTAATTAAATTATTTAAATAAACTGGTAGGTACTGGTAGTAAATTTAATTTAATTTAAATAATATTGAAATTAATTAAACGCAATAACCATCAAAACATTTTTTAATCCATTTGTATTCTTTCTACTTGTATCTTTTTCTGTTACGGCACAAAAAGAAGTTAGTGGTAGGGTTTTAGATATAAATAATGAACCAATTCCTGGTGTCAATATCGTTGTTGAAAATGCCACTGACATAGGAGCCCTGACTTCATTTGAGGGATATTTTAATATCGTAATACCTGAAGAAAATAATGTTCTAGTGTTCAGTTACTTGGGCTTACAAACTAAAAAAGTTGAGGTAAATGATTTGGACAATATTGAAGTTGTGATGATTTCCTCTGATGTTGATTTGGATGAAGTAATTGTGGTTGGCTATAGCTCTGAATCAAAAAGAAATTTAACAGGTTCAGTACTAAAAATCGACCGAGATTTACTTTCTATTGAACAGCCAAATTCAATTGAAAAGGCTTTGAAAGGTAAATTTGCTGGGGTTCAAATTATTAATTCCGATGGCGCACCTGGTTCTGGTGTTTCAATAAAAGTTAGGGGTGCAAACTCAATAACAGCTGGTACTGCTCCACTTTATGTTGTGGACGGAATTCCATACCCTGTCTCTGATGACCCTTTGCAAAATCCATTATCCAACCTAGCTCCTGGTGACATTGAAAACATTACGATACTGAAAGACGTGGCTTCGACTGCAATATATGGTGCAGAGGGTGCCAATGGAGTTATACTAATCACCACAGTAAGAGCAAAGTTTAACCAATCTCAGTGGAATTTAAAAACGGCTATTGGATTTAGTAATATAACAAAAAGCCTTCCAATGATGAGTCCAGAAGATTATATGTCTTCAATGATGATGGAATTTTATATGCGAAATCAATATCGAAGAGATGAAGTTGATTTTTATCAGGAATACGCTGATCAAATTTGGAATACAGCTCCTCATAGATTTAAAAACTATGAGGACGAGGTGATGAAAACTAGCATAAGAAATACCTATGATTTATCATTTAATGGCGGATCAGATATTTTAAAAAACGCAACTTTTTTATCATATATGTCTGATGATGGTATTGCGATTAACACTGGATTTAATAGATTGTATCTTAAGTCCAATAGTTTTGTTAAAGCAAGCCAAAAAATAACTTTTGATGCAAACCTTCAATACAGCAGAACTGAAAGATTAGGACTACATTGGAGTGCTGATGGCAATGGAGGTATATTTAACGAGGTTGCATCCTTTAGCCCTTTGATTCCAAAAGAATGGACTTTTTCTGAAGTTGATGACAAGCTATATTATACAAATGGAACGTTTGATAATCCCTACAGGAAATTAAACGACATTGATGTTTCAGAAGCAAGAGGCTCATTTACTGGTTATTTAGGTTTTAATTACAACTTTGGTAGAGGACTCAACTTTAAACTGAGTGCGTCTCAATCAATCTCTGATACTAAATACCAAAAATACGTTCCTACAACAATTAGAAGCTCATATGAGAATAGCGGAGAAGCCGAATTTAGAGATAGAAAAGATCGTTACTATTCCTACTTGGCACAATTAAATTATGGATTTTCATTTTTGAGAAATCACAGAGTTTCTTTATTGGGAGGTTTTGAAATGAAAGGAAATATGTATGAAATTTTTCAACAGAGTTATGATAATTTTGATACTGATTTAGGTATTTATGGTGTTCAGCTAGCTTCCAGTGGAGATCATGTTAAACCTCCACAGATTATATATAATGATCATAGAATGAGTTCTGGCTTTTTATCAATTAATTATAATTATAACGATAAGTACATAATTAAGTCATCCTTGAGAGCCGACGCATCCTCAAGATTCGGTCCAAATAATAAATGGGGTTTCTTTCCCGCAACTGCCATTGCTTGGAGAATCTCAGACGAGCAGTTTTACAAAAAGAATAATATTCTAAAAAAATATATGCCAAATGCAAAATTGCGTTTGAGCTTAGGCCGATCAGGAAATAATTTAATTGAGAACTACATGTATACCACCTCTGTTTCTGGAGGGGATAGAAATTTTGTTTCAATTTTAGACCCCAATGATATGGGAAACACATATGTTGGCCAAGTTGGGAATATTACAGCGATGTATTTTCCAAGAATTCCAAATCCAAATATTTCGTGGGAAACAACTTCAGAAATTAATTTTGGATTGGACGTGGATTTATTTCAAGACAAACTAGACGTTTCATTAGATATCTATTCCAGAACAACATCCGATATGCTCTTAAATCAAGAGCTAACAATGATTTCAGGTTTTCCTTCACAACTTGTTAATATTGGCGAACTCGGAGCAAAAGGAATTGAGTTGTCTATTAATTCTAATCCAATTCAAACCGAGGACTTTAATTGGAATGTTGCCTTTAATATTAGTTCCAATAAAACTAAAATACTCTCTTTAGGAAATGATAGTAATCAAATACTTACAGGAAGATTTATTGGCCGATCTGACTCTGAAAATGTTCTGATTAAGGAGGGCTTTCCCTTGGGACTTTATTTTGGAATGCATGTTGAGGGAATTAGAAATACGTATGAATCTAATTCAAACTCAACAAATTCAAACACATGGTGGTTTGCAAATGAACGCGAAGCACCATATGGTTTTATTTCATTTGCAGATATTGATGGCGATGGTTCTGTGGAACTCTCAGATAGATTTCCTTTAGCCCATGTAGATCCTCTATTTATTGGGGGATTTAATCAACAATTCACTTACAAAAACTTTAGTTTGGGTATGAGTTTTAATTGGTCTTATGGTAATGATGTTATAAATTCCAACTTTTATTCTTTGGCTAGCCAGTCTCAAGGAATAAATAACAAACTAGAGATTCTCAATAAGGGAGCTTATTTTGGAAACCAAAGGGATGGTTATTATGTGGGCCCTGGTCCTGTATATTGGACTGCTGCCTATAGACAAACATCAAATTCAGAGCTAGTTGAAGATGGATCTTTCTTTAGAATGACAAATCTTTCAATTGGTTATTCTGTACCTAGGAATATCTTAGATTTGTTCAATATTAAATCCCTTAATATATTATATACTGTAGATAATGTGTTTACACTAACTAGGTATTCAGGATACAACCCTGAGGTTAATACCGGTTTTAATGTTGACACTAGACTATTAGGCGGAGTGGATTACTCTTCTTACCCTTTATCCTCTACCCACTCAATATCGCTCAACTTTAACTTTTAATTCAAATGAGAAGATCACTTTTATTATTGTTTGTGTTTTTTGGATTACAATCTTGTGACGATGACTATTTGGATTTACAGCCAAAAACAGAAATATCCTCCGATCTATTTTATTCAGAATATGATGGGGCACTTAGAGGTTTATCAACACTTTATGCTCGGTTAGCTGATAAGGATGATGGTTTGATTGGAAAAGAAAGGTTTGTGTCATCCTCTGATATAAGAAATGCAATTGGTGAATTTAGAGAGTTTTCGTGGTCATCATCCAACCGAGATATAAGTGAGCTTTGGCGCAAATATTATGCATTTATCTCACAAGCTAATGAAATAATTTCTAGAATTACGGAAAACAAAAATGAGATCAATAGCACTTTATTTTTATCCACCTTAGAAAGTACTTATATCAAAGACAACATTGGAACTAATTTTAATATAGAGCCTGCCAACATGTTGTTAGCAGAAGCACGTTTTTTGAGAGCCTATGCATATTTTACCCTTTACAGATATTTTGGTGGAGTTCCAATTGTAACTGAGTTTAAAAGTGTATTCCCAGAAGACATAAAAAGAGCAACGAGAGACGAAATGTTTACTTTTATTGAAGAGGATCTACTTTTTTCTTTAGAAAATTGTTTGCCGAATTTTTTTGATGGAGAGTCGGTTTCAAATTATGGTAGAATAACAAAAGGGGCGGCAGCAGGACTATTAGCAAAATCATATGTTTTTGAAGCATCCTACATCAGAAGATCTGAAATATTTGGCAACCAGATTTCTGAAGATATTGGCAATAGAAATAAAGACGATCTATACGCCAAGGCTTTAGAGTATTGTAATGCCTTAATTGATGGCAGTGATTATGGAAGTTATGAGCTTGTGGATTTTTACCCAACTATTTTTACTAAACCCAACAAAGAAATTTTATTCGGCATGAATGCTGACGAAGGGTATGGTACTGGCTCAGATATCGCTCCAAATTGGGGTATAGACGGAGATAGAAGATATGGAGGTTCTGGAGGTAGTTGTACATCTTTATTACCAATACTTTATGAACTACCGACTTGGGAATACAGTAGCAGAATTGCCGATTTATATTGGGATTACGGTGGCATTGACAACGATATTCATCAAGTAAGTGATAATCCAAATGACTCAGATAAACTAATTAAGTTGTATGACGAATCGGGTATTTTTTCATTAACAGGTGATTTAACACGAAGAACATGGAATACAATTAAAGCTTTTATAACAGGCAATAATGATGCAAAAAGTGGAATGTGGATAACAGAACCCATAGGAAAATTAATGCCAGATTTTTTTATTGAGCCAGGAAAGGGGTCAAGTGGTTATACCAGAGAAGAATTGAAAGTAATGAATGAAATTTTTGCATCATTTGAACTTCAAAAGTGGATGAATAATGATGAAACTCTCCTGTGGAATGTTAAACTTTGGCAGTTTTCTAAATTTAGAAAAAAACCACCACAACTTATGGGGAATAATTACGACCCTGAATGGTCCGGAGTTGATTATCCGATTTTGAGATTAGGTGAAATTTATCTATTAAAAGCCGAAGCATTATTGTTTACTGGGGATGTGACTGGCGCAATTAAATCCATTAATGATATTAGAGATAGAGCGAATTACCAATCTGATTTAAATGATATGTTTCTAAACCATGGAGATGCAAATTACAGCTACATTGCTAATGCGGTTACTCCTATACCTGAAAATATCACATTTGATGTAGCATTAAAGGAGTTACTTTTTGAACGAGTACGCGAATTAGTTGGTGAGGATGATTGTCGCTGGCTAGATGTCGCAAGATTCCCCGACGTTGTTGAATTAGACTACAAAGACATCAGTGAATATCCTGACCCACTTCATCATATGAAATGGTATAGAGATGATAGACTTTATTATAGAGTCAATGATGTTTTTAATAGCACAGATGTTCACAGGGTTTTGTGGCCAATCCCACAAACTGAATTTAAATTTTTTCCAAACATGAAACAAAATCCAGGCTACTAATTGGTTAAAATCAAAATGTTATTTCTTAAAATTCAAGAATTTAATTATGAGATTATTTTTTAAAATATTTTTTTTAGTCCTTTTATTTTTTTCCTGTGAAAAATATAATATAGACATTGAGTCTCCACGTGTCTCGTTTACTTATTCTCCAATCAACCCAAAAGTTGGGGATTCTATTACTTTTAATATTGATACAAATGCTGATTTTTTATCCATCTATACCGGCGATAGTTTAAAGAAATATGAGACATCAAGAGTGAAGGCATTAATTGAAAATGATTTCGAAACATTTTATGACACCGTTTACAGAAAAAACCTGTCGGGTGGCCTTCCAACGAAATGGTATAGGTATTTAAAGGATTACAGTTCATTAAGTGATGTGGAAATGGATTTTCAATTTTATGGAGCAATTGAAAATATAGACTTAGGGGTTTACAATAACTTCCCCCAGTCTTTGATTAAAGCTACATATCCAAATAAAAATGTTTTGAAATTTACTGTTAGTGATAGGACTGTAAACTCTGGAATAATTTTTCAGCCAAATATTTATGTTTTTGGAAAAGGTATGGATCCTGCATTTAGTCAATTTGAAATTAGATTTGTTTCTAGTGAAGAAGATAAAGTAGTTAGAAGAGTTTCCGGAAATAAAGATATTATTAGAGAATTATCAATTACAATTTATGATGTTGAAACTAATGAGGAGCACACGGCAACAAAAAGCTTTGGTAATTTCATGACATATGAAACAGATGATCCCATGACAGCAAGAACAAGTCCAGGGTTTATTAATATAGGTCAGTTTATGGAGCAGGAGTTTGATTATTATTTAGAAAATCCTGAAAAAGGGTACATAAAAGAAGTGAAATTTAAATTAAATGGAGAGTTGGCCAGGAAGGGAAATCAATCAAATGGGTTTTATTATGACTTTAATGGGGGAGAATATTATAGAGAACAATTAGACCCGGTTACTGGATTACCAATAAATGAAAACGACTATATACATTATAGAGGTTTTCAAGGGGATGTTTATTTATCATGGATTGAATTTGGTACTGATGAATATGAGCCATTTAGCCTCGGTAAATCTTTAGGGTCAATTTACGATCCCAAGGGCTTAAACAAAACTTACAAGTATGCATACAATAAAGAAGGCGAATATAATGTAACTGTCGTTGCTACAAACACAGGAAGAAAACTATATTCAGAGGATGGTTATCAAACAAATAGGAGATTGTCTTATGATGACTATCAAATTAAAAGAAGTATATCTCAACAAAAGTTAAATATTTCAAAATAACTCTCAAAATCAACTAATTTTAAGATGAAAAAATTATTATTTATTACCATGGCACTAATGACATCATGTCAAAATTCTGACATTAATCTAATTGAAAAATCAAAATTTAATAGTGATAAAGAGAAATACAATGGAATTGAATTGTATGCATTAGAAAACTCAAATGGACTTGTTACCCAAATTACGAATTACGGAGGAAGGGTAGTGAGCCTATGGGTTCCTGACAAGAATGGAAATTTTGAAGATATAGTATTAGGATTTGACAATATTGAAGGCTATAAAAATAGTAACGAAAAGTATTTTGGTGCACTTATCGGAAGGTATGGAAATAGAATTCAAAATGGACAATTCAAAATAGATAAAATGACCTATAATTTGGCCACAAACAATGGTGAAAATCATTTGCATGGTGGTCCAAAAGGATTTCATGAGGTTGTTTGGTCTGCCAACCAAATTGATGGGCAAACACTAGAGCTATCCTACTTTTCAAAAGATGGTGAAGAAGGATATCCTGGCAACCTAAATGTCAAAGTTCAGTACACGCTTAGTGACCAAGATGAACTTAAGATTGAGTATTGGGCAGAAACTGATAAAACAACTCATGTTAATTTAACTCATCACAGCTTTTTCAATCTCAAAGGAGCTGGAAATGGAGTGATTAATGAACATGTCATGGAAATCAATGCAGATTACTACACTCCTGTCGATGCTGGATTAATCCCTAATGGAAAAATTTCATCTGTTAAAAATACACCAATGGATTTTTTAAAGCCAACCAGAATAGGAGAGCGCGTGAACTCAAACTTTGAACAAATAAATTATGGTCTAGGTTATGACCACAATTGGGTATTGAATCAGTCTGAAAGTGATTTAAACTTTGCTGCTAAAGTTACAGAACCCGAGTCTGGACGCTCAATCTCAGTATTTACAAATGAACCTGGCTTACAATTTTATGGTGGTAATTTTTTAGATGGGTCGGATGTTGGAAAAAACGCTAAATCATATAATCACAGAACAGCTTTTTGTTTAGAAACTCAGCATTTTCCAAATAGTCCAAACATTGAAAGTTTTCCTTCAACGAAACTCGAAGAAGGAGATGAATATTATTCTATCTGTATTTATAAGTTTTCAGCTCAATAATTACTTCACATGATTTATTTTAGGGTTGTTTATATTTCCAGAATTCTTTTATTTGTTCTGACTTTTACTGTTAACCTAAATGCACAACCTCCATCCTCTGGACTGGTGGCTTATTTTAATTTCGACAATCTTGAAGATGACAATCTAGTTTCTGCTTCAGGAACTTTTGAAGGTGTTCAAGGTTCATTGGTTGGAGCAAAGTTGACTTCTGACGCAATTTATGGTAGTAATGCTCTTGAAATTGATCCAACTGATGGGGAATCCTTTGTTTCATTTAGTAAAGAAAATAGTTCTCCATTTACTTTTTCAAAGTGCAATAAAATGTCTATCGCTTTATGGATTAAACCGAAAAGAATCAATAGTAATGAAGAACAAAGGTTTATTTCTGTAAACAGCGGCCATGGGGGAATTACATATTACTTTGAAATCTCCAAAAACAATGAATTCAATGCATTTATATCAACGAAAGATTATTCTAATGATTCTTATGGTTCTGCTTATGCGAGAGGAACAAGTTATGGTAGCGTTTTAAGTTCAAATGACATAGATACTTGGAGACATGTTGCATTTACTTTTGACGGAACGGTTATGAAACTATATTTAGATGCAAACCTTGTAAAGGAAGAGGTCGTCTCTACACCAAACAACAAAATTGTTGACTTTCCAAACATGTTGCATCTGGGAGCTATGCATAAAAAATCATTAGATGTAACTTCAAATCAATTTCATGGAAACATAGACGAACTATATTTTTATAATAGAGCACTTTCATTGAATGAAATAAATGAAATTATGACTTTAGCCTTTGGTAATAATATAAATTCAAATATTTCAAAACCCAACAATATTCAAGGCTCAACAAACATAAGTGCTCAAGCTTCTGATTCAGAAATTACGTTGACATCCTCATCTAAAAATACGTTGAGTATAAATGCAATTAATGATAAAATAATTCCTGCATCATCCTCAGATTATAGAGTTCCTAGGTATACTTTTATGCCAAAAAAGGGAACAAAAGAGTGGATTGTATATGACTTTCAAAATAAAATTGATTTAGAAAATCTCGGAATCTATTGGTTTGACGAGGCGCAAGCAGGTCCTATTTGCTTGCCAAAAAGTTGGAAAGTATATTACTTAAATAAAAAAAAGTGGAAAGAAGCTAAAATCGAAAACGATTATGGAGTTGAACGCGATGGATTTAATTACATTAAATTCACAAAAAAAATTAGCACAAAAAAAATTAAAATTGAAGTTCAACTTCATGAAAATGTTTCCGCAGGGGTTTATGAGATTGAGCTTAATTCTGAACTAAAAATAAATATCCCTCCAATTTCTACCGACCCTGACAATGAGCTTTTACGTCTAAAGGAACAAGCATTATTAACGTTATCGAAAGACATCGATGAGTTTAATGGTTATTCTCATTTAAATGGGAATAGGCCTGAATTTGATGGTTGGTTAAATAAAGAGAATAATAAAAGATTTTTAATCTATAATTCCCCAAAGTTCTTGTGCTCAAATGAGGATTTCACAGAAGTTTTCAATTATCGTTGGTGGATGATTTCTAAAAGACTAAAACAATGGAGTGAAAAAGGAAAAGATTATTATGTATTTACTGAATTTCCTGGTTTCCCTGGATGGGCTTCTACTAGCGGTGCTATTCCTGCTCCAGCCGGACACCAATTCTATGATTTAAGGTGGATGCGCAATCCTGAATATTTACAATCATATGCTGAATATTGGTTTTCTGGTCCACCTTCCAATGAAATGCAAGTGCAAAATAATACATGGTTGTCTACACTACCAAGGCCTCAAAGTCATCATTACACAAGTTGGATGATTGATGCAACAGAGGCATTTCTAAAAGTACACCCCGATGGCAAATGGAGAGATAGTTTGTTGCCTTTTATGGAAAAACATCAATCCGTATGGGATAAAATATTTAAAGTAAATGCTAAAGGAACATATTCACACGGACTCTACAAGTGTCTTGATATGTATGATGCCAATGAATTTACAATTTCAACAACGCTAGGACTAATAGCCTCAAAAGGATCCTATGATGGCTACAATACCATTGTTAATGAAGAGGAACCATATAAAGGACAAGAGAGATGGCGTAGGTATTTCACGGATGGAGATGGTTGGAGAGCTGCATACAGAGAGGGGATTAAAAATTATCCTGACAAATCTCCTCAAGAATTTAGTCTTGAAAATTACTCAACAGTTCCACAAGCATTTGGAGGTAATCATTTAGATCTGAGTTATCCAAATTTGTATACGATAAGACCCTCACTAAATAGCTACATGTATGCGAATCTAAAATCTTTAGGGGTTCTATATGACCAAAAAGCTACTGAAAATAATAACAAAGAAGACAAAATAAAAAGTTATAAATATTCAAACCTCGCTAAACAGCTTTCTGAAAAAATTATAATTTCACTTTGGCATACCCCTAGCTCATCAGACGAGTTTCAATTTTATTCAAACAAAGGAAAGATTGAAGACCCTTTCTTTTACTCACGTCTATCAGCTGACAATCTCCACACTGGTGGTGTAGTAGATAAATTAAGTATTATTAGAGAAAGCGTTGGTTATACACCATGGTACTTTAATATGTTGCCCAGTGAAAATTCTGAGTTTGATATTGCATGGAAACAATTCGGGGATAAAATGGGCTTCAAAAATAAATTTGGCATGACAACTGCTGAATTCAGACATGATTATTTTAATGAAATGTCGTATGGTTGGAATGGTAGAGGCTGGCCTTTCCAAAACTCAGTTGTTTACAAGTCTTTTGCAAATTATTTAACAAATTATAAAAAATATCGTTCTGGCATCAATGATCAAGATAGGGAACTACTTTATTTTCACATGAACCAATATGTTGAGTTGCATGGTCGTAGAAGGTCAATAGGGGAGTGGTATTTGCCCATCAAAGGAGGGTACAGGATGCCAGGTGGAGGTGACGTCATACAGTCCCAGCCAGCTCAAGGGAAAGGCTTTGGAGATGTACAAGATTATTTCCACTCAACATACCCAGACATGCTGATTGAAGATTTGATTGGATTCAAAGCTTCACACGAGAATAACTTTTCAATTGAATCTCTGCTGCCACAAGAAAAGTGGGAATTTTTCTATCTGGGAGATTTAAGATACCATGGTCATGATATTGATATCGTTTGGAAAAAAGACTGGGATTTAGATTTGGATGGCAATCAAGGTAAATTATGTGTTTGGGTAGATGGAAAATTAGAAGCACAAAGTGAATCACTGAATTCCAAAATCATAATTGATCTACCAAATGATTAGTTTTAGCTGGAAGAGGACAATATTTTTCACGAACCAAATTTATTTATGACAAAACGAAAGAGCATTTATATCGCTTTTTTGATACTGGTTTCAAAATTTTGCTTTTCACAAGCCTACGATACTAGGCCCAATATTGTATTTATTTTAGCGGATGACCTCGGATGGTCTGAGCTTGGGTGTTATGGTAACAAATTTAACGAAACACCAAACATTGACTCATTAGCTAATAAGGGTATTTTATTTAAACAAGCTTATGCAGCTGCCCCTGTTTGTTCTCCTTATAGAGCTGCTCTTCTAACGGGCCAGTATCCAATAAAAACGGGGATAACAGATTATTTAAGACCAAATGATAATCCATTGTCTGTCAAATTACCATCGATTGCCAAAGTGCTTAAAAACAATGGCTATTATACTGGAATGATTGGAAAATGGCATCTCACTGGCTATGCCTACGAGGGATCAGAGAATGAGATCCGTGCGACTGATCATGGCTTTTATGAAGAAATACTTAGTGAAATTAAAGGAGTTGGTAATGGGGCTAATTTTTATCCATATGTATTTAGAAATCAACCGATTTCTTGGTTAAAAATATCAGAGAAAAAAATTGATGGTGAGGAGTACTTGACAGACAGGATTAACCATGAAGCTGTTTACTTTATCGAAAAAAATAAATCCAAACCTTTTTTCCTCTTTGTAAGTCATTATGCACCTCATACTATTTTAAATGGCAAAAAAGATGTGGTTGAAAAGTATAGAAAAAAACATCCCCCTGGAGAAAGTTCAAGACAGATATGTTATCTATGTCAAGACCAGGGATTTGATGGAGATTCTCTGAATCATTGGGCGTCAAGCTTCAATCCCCATCTTGCTGCAATGATAGAGAGTATAGACGACGGAGTGGGTATGATTGTAAATAAATTAGAATCTCTCGATCTTCTAGAAAATACAATTATTGTTTTTACAAGCGATAATGGAGGTGAGGCACCAAATGTTACATCAAATCATCCGCTTAGAGGAGGCAAAAGCCAACTGTATGAAGGAGGAATCAGAGTACCTCTAATCATTTCTTGGCCCAATATCATTAAAGTCAATTCAAAATCTAATGCAGTAACTTCAAATATTGACTTTTATCCTACAATTGTTGATGCCCTTGGAATTCAACACAATAGCAAAGATAATGTGGATGGAATTTCAATTAAAAATGTATTGGAGAATCCTAATTATGAGTTGAATAGGGAATCAATTTTTTGGCATTATCCACTTGAAAAGCCACATTTTTTGGGTGGAACTTCGTCGGGAGCTATTAGAAGAGGCGATTGGAAATTAATTGAATTTTTTGATGATCAGAGATTAGAACTTTACAATTTAAAATACGACCGATCGGAGTCGCTTGATGTAGCAGATTTTCATCCAATTAAAACCAAGGAATTATTTGAACTTTTACAAAAATGGAGGGCAAATCTCAACTTCAAAAATTCAAATTAAGTGTTCAATAAAGCTCACAATGATTTTATATAATTAAAAACTGGTAGGTACTAGTCTGTTTTTTTAAGCAAAAATTAATAATTTGCAGTAAATAACTTTTAAAATTTCAATAAATGAAAAATATTTACACTAAAATTAATTTTATTGCAAGCTTTATTTTTTGCTTACTTTCATATATGTTAGTTGCACAAGCTCCAACGGATAATTTAGTAGCTCACTTTGATTTTGAAAGCATTACTAATAATAACATTTCCGCAGCTAGTGGTTCTGGCAGTGCGAATGTTGGAACGCTAAATAATGTAACTCCTGTTACTGAAAATGGAAATACAGTTCTTGAATTTGACTCAGCAACCACACCAAGCTATGTTCGTTTTGATCAATCTAACAGCGATGAATTTAGATTTGCAAGAGATTATACATTGTCAATGGCGCTTTGGCTAAAACCTACATTACTTGGTGCAGGCGATCAAGTACTATTATCCATTAATAAAGACGATGGTTCCACCCGTCACTACATTGAATTAAGAGGTTCTAATACTTTCAATGTTTTTTTTAATACAAAAGACTATGATGGAACAGATTCTTGGCAGAATGTTTTTTTAGCTGCTGATTTGGAAGGTTCATTTTTAACAAATGATGATATGAATAAATGGATTCATTTCGCAGTTACTTATGATGGAACTGATATTAAACTATACACAAATGGTTCATTAGTGAGAGAAAAAATACTCACAGTAGCACGGCAAAATACTGGTTTAGTTCATTTTAATGATGCGGCCTTACATTTTGGAGGTGTTTGGGGTGAAACTCCTGGTACAGTTTCAGAAGCTTTCACTGGAAGTATTGATGACGTTTATTTATATGAGGATGCACTTACTGCAACTGAAGTAGCAAATATGTATAGTGGATCTACACTAAGCGTTGATGATTTGTATAACAATGAGAAATTTAATGTTTATCCAATTCCAGTTTACAATAACCTAAATATCACAGGTCTATCAAAACCAGTAACATATTTAATTAGCTCTATAGACGGTAAAACGATAAAAAATGGTGTGTTTCAAGAAAGTATTGACGTATCTGATTTAAAATCCGGACTTTACTTTTTGCAAGTTGAAACAAAAGATCCGGTCAAGTTCATTAAAAAATAATTCACTTAAAATACTATTAAATTAAAATTACCTTTAAAGCTGTTTTTACTTCTATTATTTTAGTAAGCTCGATAGTTTTCTCGCAAGAAATTGCACCTCCTTTTACTGATTATTGTAAGTTTCTTGAAAGGGATATTAATGGAGAACAATACGGTTTTTTATCAGGAAACAAAATCTATTATATAGCTGGTTCAGGGGGAGCTGAATATAGAGACATTACTGAA